>Ga0307380_10004625_pt1 | contig 18484 bp, 12 predicted proteins | sample UN3MG_FD_202239 | JGI IMG/M metagenome (GOLD analysis project Ga0307380, IMG submission 202239) | Soil microbial communities from Risofladan, Vaasa, Finland - UN-3 | ecosystem: Environmental > Terrestrial > Soil > Coastal area > Acid sulfate soil | place: Finland: Risofladan, Vaasa | collected...
CATGCTTGGCAAGTTTCTTGAAAAGTTCCTGGCCTTCCTCGGTCTCGATGTTGAGCGTTACGGAGTGCTTGTTCACCATCTCGGCGATGAAGTCGAGTCCGCACTTCTCCCCGGTCTCCTTGTCGGCGAGCATGTACTCTTCCCTCCCGAAGGGGGTCAGCTTCCTCATCGGGTCCCCCCCGGGCGGTTCGATGCAGATCACCTCGGCTCCCGCCTCGCCGAGCAGAGAGGAGGCGAACTTGTGCCCCATCCTCCAGAGGCCGATGTCGAGAACCTTGAATCCTTGAAGCGCCTCCGCTTTTCCGAACCCTTTCTCGAATCTGAGGTTGTCCTCGCACCATTTCCCGAACTCTCCCGCCTTCCGCTTTTCGTAGACCTTCATGACTTCCTCGGGCGGAGGGGGCGGCGTTATGGGCCAGGGCCTGACCTCGGGACTCATCAACGGAAGGGTATCGGCCCGACTCTTGATTTCCACTTCCCGTTTTTCATTCGCCATCGTTTTACCTCCCATTCTTTCGTCACAGGAGTGTTTTCAACATTGGTTCGAGGTTGTGAGATCCTCCTTCTTGAAAAAACCTCACCGCGAAACCTTTTCCTGATCCTGGCTCGTCTGCGAAATCATCACCCCCTTTGCCCCGTCACGGTTTCCTGTTCGCCGGAGCAACATCCCCCGTCAATTGATGGGCTCTACCCTCGTTTTCTCCTGCGACCACGGATGACCGCGGGCGGCCTGGGCCACCTCGAGAATGTCACGGGCCACCAACTCCAGGGTTTCTCCAAGCTCCCAGTAATCGTTCCGGAGACAGTTGAGGTAAAAGTTGTAGAGCATCTTCCCCACCCTCTCGCTATTTCCGAAAGCCAGAAAATGCCCCTCCTCGACGTTCCTCCGGTGCGTTATCAAGAGGAATGCGTCGATGCCCATCCCTTCCTGTCCGTCGAAGTGGATATCGTCCGCCTTCCCGTCGACGATATGGATCGTGGCCTCTTTCATGACACGGTCATCTCCTCGTGGGCGTGACCGATGGTAAGGGCACCCCCTTGCGCCAACCGATCGCCGTCCTCCCGAAAACTACGGATGGCGGGCGCGGACCGGCGCCGCTACGCCGTCTCGATCAATCCGGCGGGAAGTTTGTCCTTGATGGACCGAAGAGCGTCCTTCCTCTTCCCAAGTTCCTTGCGGGTTTCCGGGTCCGCAAGGCCGGCGATTTCTCTATCGATGCCGGAGAGAAAGCTCTCCAGAGCCTCCCTGAGTTCATGCACTTCTGTCCCTGTCAGCTGGATTTCCATGGCGTCCCTCCTTCCATCGCGGTGCGTTCCTGCCGATTTCCTAAGACGCCCTGCGAAGATCACGTCCGCCGATTGCCGTCCTCCTCGATAACCGCAATCGGCAACCGTATCCGCCCTCGACTTATCCGAATGGGCAGGATTTAAACCCCGCCTGAACAGTAAATACTCAAGAAGCGTGCCGGGACGGGAAACCCCCGTGCCTCGCCGGGTCCGGTGCTGGAATCAATGTGGATTATCGAGGGACTATCGACTGGTTCGACCGGAACACAACAGGGAGGGAGCCATCAAGGCAGGATGCCGGCGTGTATGATATCGGACCCGTGCCGGCAAAATATTCTTGCATTAAGAGGAGTTCGCGATTCCCGAGGGTGTACGAAATCGGGCCCCCCAACCATCTTTCCATCAGCCGGTCCTGGCATTCTTCTCCAGGCCGTAACGGCGGATCTTGCTGTACAAGGTGCTCCGGCTCACCTGGAGGCGGCGGGCCGTCTCGTGCTTGTTCCAGGACGATTCTTCCAGCGCTTTCAGGATCATTTTCCGCTCCATCTCGCCAAGGGACATTTCGGAGGAGTCCCCGATGGATTCCTTGAGAAACGACGGCAGATGCCGCATCGAGATCTCCGCGCCCTGGCAGAGGATGACGCCGTAGCTCAGGGCGTTCTCCAACTGACGGACATTCCCGGGCCAGTGGTAATCCATCAGCGCCTGCATGGCGTCGGATGCGATCTTCGGGATGTTTTTCCCTTCCTTTTCGATGTGCTTGGCGAGGAAATGCCGGGAGAGGAGCGGGATATCCTCCTTGCGTTCCCGTAATGGAGGAAGGTTGATGGAGAAGACGTTCAGCCGGTAATAGAGGTCGTCCCGGAACCGTCCCTCCTCCACGTCCCGGCGCAGGTCCCGGTTGGTCGCCGCCAGCACCCGGACGTCCGCTTCGATCGTCTCCTCTCCGCCCACCCGTTCGAAGCAGCGGTCTTGCAGGAACCGCAGCAGGAGGACCTGGGTGGCCAGGGAGATGTCTCCGATCTCGTCGAGAAAGAGCGTCCCGTCCTGGGCCCGCTCGATCCTTCCCTTTTTCTGGCGGATCGCCCCGGTGAATGCGCCCTTTTCGTGACCGAAAAGCTCACTCTCCAACAGGCCCGTCGAATAGGCCGAGCAGTTGGCCACCACGAAGGGACCGTTCCGGCGATAGTTCTGCTTGTGGATCGCCTGGGCCACCAGCTCCTTGCCGGTGCCGTTTTCCCCCGTGATGAGAACGGTGGCGTCGGACGTGGCCACGAGGTCGATCAGTTCGTATATTTCCCGAATCTTTTTGCCTTGGCCGATGATTCCCCCCCGGGATACGGTCTCCCCGGGTTCCTTGTGGAACCTTGCGATCTCCGCCTCGTGGAGGACCAGGCTCCGGATGTGTCCGGCGATCTGGGCGAACAGGGCCTGGAAGAAGCGCAGATCCTCCCGGGAGTAGTTCGTTTTCGTTTTCGACCCGAGGAGGAAGTACCCGATACATTCCAGGCGGACGAGAATGGGAAGGCCGAACCAGCTCGGATAGACCTCCGTGATCCTTTGGAGAAGGGGGGGCAGACGGTGGCCGTCCGCGGAGGTTGCCACCCGGGGGTCTTTCATCGTCCGGAGAGAGCGAGCCAGTTCCGCAACTACCGTATCCCGCTCCGGATTCTGCCGAAGACTTTGCAGGGGGTTGGTCACCTCGGGGCAGCATTCCTCGAAGGACAGGAGCCGTTCGCCGGCCGCATCAAGGAGCAGGAACATCGGATCGGTATCGGGGAAGATCCCTTCCGTGAAGTCCTGGAGAAAATGGACGAGCCCGTGCAGGGAGCTTTCGGCGCCTACGCGCCGGGAGACCTCGAAGAGGGTCTCCAGCTGGTGCTGGGTCTTTTGCAGTTCCTTGGAGCGGAAGGCAAGGGCCTCTTCCATCTTCCTCTTTTCGGTGACGTCGCGCTCCATCCGGATGACCAGCTCCACCTCCCCCGTGCCACCGATAAGGGGATAGGTATGGATGTCCAGCATCCGTTCCTGGCCCTCGGCGTTGTGGTACACCTTGTCGCACTGGGAGGGACGCTTGCCAGCCGCCGCGTCCCGGACGGGGCAACGGATCCCGTCCTCCCAGCAAGGGGTCTTCCTCCCCAGCATGATCTCGTGGCACGTCTTGTGGATCACATCCTCCAGGCCGTGCCCGGTCCGGCCGAGGAAGGAGGAGTTGGCTTGCACGATATGGTGCGTCATGGGGTCGACGACGATGAGATTGTCGGTGATGTTGTTGATGATCTTATCGCTGAATTCCTTTGCCGAGCGTAACTCGGATTCGACCTCCTTCATCCGGGTGACGTCCGTGACGATCCCTACGGACCCCAGGAACGTGTCATCGACCATGAGGGGCGCCGCCGATACCAGCCCGACGAGATACGTTCCGTCCCGGCTCCGGAAGCTCATTTCGTAAACGTCCGAAAATCCCATGCGGCGACGGTCCAGCAGTTCCTTCGCCACCCTCTTCGAATCGTCGTCCATGAGGTCGAACAGCGACCGGCCCATGATCTCGTCGAGATGGTACCCCAACATGCCGGCCAGCCGGCTGTTCGCGAAGGTCACCCGGGCTTCCCCGTCGGCGATGAAGATCCCCTCCCGGGCGATCTCCACGATGGTCTGATATCTCTCTTCCGATGCCTTGACCTGGTCTTCGAGGCCCTTCCGTTCCGAGATGTCCCGGCCGTGCTCGATCGCCTGGATAACGGTTCCTTCGGCATCCTTCACGGGGTAGGCGCGGATCTCGCAATGTCTGAGACGACCGTCCGGCAAAGGAACGACTTTTTCCCTCCTCTGCGACTCCCCGGTGCGAAAGACGTCCCCGATGTGGCATGCCTCGCACACGCTGCTGCGGCCGTGAAACGCCTCGTAACAATTTCTCCCGATCAATTGTTCGAGATCTACCTGATAGGTATTCGCCAGGGCCTGGTTGCCCATCACGATTCGGTAGTTGCGGTCGTAGATGACCAGTGGGTCGGTGATGCTGTCCAGGGCCCTGCTCAGGAACGGTTCCTTGGGAAGAGTTTCGGCCATTCCCTTTCTCCGCGAGACACGAATGGGATCGTCATTCCCAACGATCCCTATCCAGAGAGCAGCCAGCGATTCTCCGCTTCGAAGCGGGGATGGGAAGTGAACTGCGCCGCGGTCGTCCGTCAGATATATGAGACCGTTTGGATGAAGGCCGAAAACTGCTTTTTATTATAAATCAAACCTCGTTTATTTGCTACGGGTTCTCTTGGGGGTAGCAGCAGGGGGATGGTTCTTTTCCTCCGAAACCGTGTACGTTCCATATAAAGCATCCACGAAAACGAAAAGAAAAAATCATCCCCCGGCAAAGAAGAGGTTCTTTCGGATAGGGGAAAGCAAGTATAATTGTCCGATACCAAGTCAAGAGGTTCCTTTATGAAGATCGACACGAATGTTTTCTCCGCGAAGTTCCCCGAGCGCTGCCAATTGGACCTCTGCCGCAGCCGGTGCTGCCGGTTCGGCGTCTGGGTGGACATCGAGGAGCAGAAAACGATCATTGCCAACCAGGAACTTTTCGTCGCCTACCTCCGACCGGAGGCAAAGGATCCAAAAACCTGGTTCGGCAAAACGGAAGAGGACGGGGACTGCCCGAGCGGTCTCGCGATAGAGACGCAGGATATTTCGGGAGCGTGCTCCTTCTTCCACCCCGACCACGGGTGCGCTTTACAGAAGGGCGCCGTCGAGGCGGGACTCCACGAGTGGATCATCAAGCCGAGGTTCTGCATCATGTTCCCCCTGGTCGTCTCCGAGGGGGAACTGACCGTGGACGACGACATGAAAACCCTGTGGTGCATGAAGGAGAAGAACCGGACCCGCCCCATTCTCGACGCCGTAAAGAAAGAGGTGGAGTTCCTCTTCGACGAGAAACAGCGGCGCAGGCTCTACGCAGAAGAGATGCGGATCCCGGCCCTGAAGGCAGGGAGAGGGAGAAACCGGTAGGAAAGACCGGCATGATGCGCTCTCAGGCGAGAGCGCGCTTCCGCTCCCTTCTTCCCAGAACCTTCCGCAGAAACCGTCCCGTGTGGGAGCCGGGCTTCTCCGCAACCTCTTCGGGGGTGCCCGAGGCGACCACCCGTCCCCCCCGGTCCCCGCCCTCCGGCCCCAGGTCGATGATGTAGTCGGCCGTCTTGATCACGTCCAGATTGTGTTCGATGATGATCACCGTGTTCCCCGAATCCGCGAACATCTGGAGCACCGAGAGCAGCTTCCGGATATCGTCGAAGTGCAGGCCCGTGGTCGGCTCGTCGAGAAGATATACGGTCTTGCCCGTGGCCCGCCTGGAAAGCTCCTTCGCCAGCTTCACCCGCTGCGCCTCGCCCCCGGAAAGGGTCGTGGCGGGCTGGCCGAGCCGGATGTAGCCCAGTCCTACCCGGGAAAGCGTTGCGAGTTTCTGCCGGATCGCCGGAATGTTCTCGAGGAAGGCGAACGCCTGGTCGACCGTCATGTCGAGCACGTCGGCGATCGTCTTCCCCTTGTAGGCGATCTCGAGCGTCTCCCGGTTGTACCGCTTCCCCCGGCAGACCTCGCACGTCACGTAGACGTCCGGCATGAAGTGCATCTCGATCTTGATGATCCCGCCCCCCTCGCACGCCTCGCACCGGCCGCCCTTGACGTTGAACGAGTACCGCCCGGGCCGGTAGCCCCGCGCCTTGCTCTCCGGGAGCATCGCGAAGAGGTCGCGGATCGGAGTGAAGGTTCCCGAGTAGGTCGCAGGGTTCGACCGGGGGGTCCGCCCGATCGGCGACTGGTCGATGTTGATCACCTTGTCGACCAGGGGAAAGCCCGAAAGGGATCCATACGTTCCGGGCCGCTCCCGGGAGCCGAAGATCCTTTGGGCAAGCGCCCGGTAAAGGGTGTCCAGCACCAGCGTCGATTTCCCCGAGCCGGAGACGCCGGTGACGCAGGTGATGACCCCCAGGGGGAAGGAGACGTCGACGTTCTTCAGGTTGTTCGCCGTGCATCCCGCGAGCGTGAGGAAGTTCCCGTTCGGGCGCCTCCTGGCCGCAGGCACCGGAATCTCCTTCTTCCCCGACAGGTAGAGCGCGGTGAGGGAATCCTCGCTGGAAAGGATCTCCTCGGGCGTTCCCGCCGTGACGACGTGGCCGCCGTGCTCCCCCGCCCCGGGGCCCATGTCGATCACGTAGTCGGCCTGGCGGATCGTCTCCTCGTCGTGCTCGACCACGAGGACCGTGTTCCCCATGTCGCGCAGCTGCTTCAGGGTGTCGAGCAGCCTCCGGTTGTCCCGCTGGTGCAGCCCGATCGACGGCTCGTCCAGGATGTAGAGGACGCCCATCAGCTGCGAGCCGATCTGCGTCGCGAGCCGGATCCTTTGCCCTTCCCCGCCCGAGAGGGTGGAGGAGGCCCGGTCGAGGGAGAGGTAGTCAAGCCCCACGTTCGCAAGAAAGGAAAGGCGCGACCGGATCTCTTTCAGGATCCGCGTCGCGATCTGATCTTCCCTCTCCGAAAGAGACAGGCTCCGGAAGAACCCGAGGGATTCCCCGATGGAGTGCCGGGTGAGCGCATCGATCCCCTTGTCTCCCACCGTGACGCACAGCGCCTCTTTTTTCAGCCTGGCGCCCCCGCACGCCCGGCACGGCCGGTTGTTCATGTACCGGCCAAGCTCCTCCCGCACGCCTTCGGAGTCGGTCTCCCGGTATCTGCGCTCCAGGTTCCCGATCACCCCCTCGAACGGCTTGGAGAACGAGTAGCGGCGCTCCCCGTCCTCCAGGGAGAAGCGGACCGCCTCGGCCCCCGACCCGTGCATCAGCACCTCCCGGACCCGGGCCGGGAGGTCCCCGAACGGATCCGTCAACGAGAAACCGTAATGGGCCGACAGCGCCTCGAGCATCTGGTAATAGAAGACCGTCGTCCGCCTGCTCCAGGGGGCGATCCCCCCTTCACGGATGCTTCTGGTTTTGTCGGGGACGATCAGGTCGGGGTCGAAATAGATCGTCGTCCCCAGCCCGTCGCACTCCGGGCAGGCCCCGTGGGGGCTGTTGAAGGAGAAGAGCCGCGGCGTGATCTCCGGGTAGCTCACGTTGCAGTCGGGACAGGCGAACTTCTCGCTGTAGATGGCGCCGCTCCCCCCCTTCCCGCCGGCGATGCGCACCAGCCCGTCGGCCAGGGACAGGGCAAGCGCCACGGAGTCGGACAGCCTCCCGCGCGACCCTTCGGAAACGCGCACCCGGTCGACGACCACCTCGATGTCGTGCTTTCTCTTCTTGTCGAGAACGATCTCCTCGTCCAGGCTTTTCGCCTCGCCGTCCACGATGACGCGCGAGAAGCCGTCCCGGGCAAGCCTTGCGAGCTCCTTCCGGTACTCCCCCTTGCGGCCGCGGACGATCGGGGCCAGCACCTGCACCTTCTCCCCCTCGCCCATCGCCATCACGGCGTCGACGATCTGCGAGACGGTCTGCTGGCGGATCTCCCGCCCGCAGGAGGGACAGTGGACAACCCCTACGGAGGCGTACAGGAGCCTCAGGTAGTCGTAGATCTCGGTGACGGTTCCCACCGTCGAGCGCGGGTTCTTGCTGACCGACTTCTGCTCGATGGAGATGGCGGGGGAGAGTCCTTCGATCGCGTCGACGTCGGGCTTTTCCATCTGCTCGAGGAACTGGCGGGCGTAGGCGGAGAGGGATTCGACGTAGCGACGCTGCCCCTCCGCGTAGATCGTGTCGAAGGCGAGCGACGACTTCCCCGACCCCGAGACCCCGGTGATCACGACGAGCCGGTCCCTTGGGATCTCCACGTCGATGTTTTTCAGGTTGTGCTCGCGCGCGCCGCGCACGAGGATCCGGGTAAGCGCCACGGCGGCTATCTTCGCGCGGCGGACATTCCCGCGGCCATGCGGATGGCGGCTACCAGGCTTTGGGGACTGGCCACGCCCTTCCCCGCGATGTCGTAGGCGGTGCCGTGGTCGACCGAAGTGCGGATGACAGGGAGCCCCATCGTCACGTTGACCCCGTCCATGAAGTGGACGAGCTTCAGGGGAATGAGACCGTGGTCGTGCGTCATCGCCACCACGACGTCGAACTCCCCCTCGTATGCGCGGTAAAAGATGGTGTCGGGAGGGTAGGGGCCCGACGCGTCGATCCCCTCCCTTCGGCATGCGGCAACCGCCGGTCCCACCATCGTTTTCTCCTCGTCGCCGAACATCCCTCCCTCGCCTGCGTGCGGGTTTACCCCCGCCACCGCAATCCGGGGAGCGTCCAACCCCATGGTCGTCCGGAAGAATTCATGCGTGATCCGGATGGTACGTACGATGAGCGGGGGAGAAAGAAGTTCCAGGGCCTTCCGCAAGGCGACATGGATGGTGACCAGCGCGACGCGAAGGCGGTCTCCGGCGAGCATCATCACGACGTCCGTGCCGCCGCACAGGTCGGCTAGGAACTCGGTGTGGCCCGGGAAGGGAAGGCCGGCTATCTTAAGCCCCTCCTTCGTGATCGGGCAGGTAACCACGGCGTCGGCTCGGCCCGCGAGCGCATCCCGGGTCGCCGCCCGGATATAATCCGCCATCGCGCGGGACCCCGCCTCCGAGAGCCTGCCGAACGGCACCTCGTCCAAGGAAAGGGACGAGACCGGCGTAACGACGATCCTGCCCGGTCCGGGCTCCCCGGCTTCCACCACTTCGGTCGGCCTTCCCAGGACGGCCGCCGCCCGCCGCAGGATATTTTCGTCCCCGTACACCACAGGGCGGCAAACGGAGAAGATCTCCGGGGACAGATGCGCAAGGACGATAATCTCCGGGCCGACTCCTGCCGGGTCCCCCATCGTGACGGCGATTTTCGGCCGTGTTCCCTTCTTCAACGGCCTGCCCCTACTTGCCCCGACTCCGGAGGATCCTTCCGATCTGCGGGTGGTGCTGGTTCTCGTTCTCCCGGATGATCCGGTGCGGCCCCTCGTAGAGGTTCATGAGTTCCTGCAATTTTCGCGGGAGCACCTTCCCCTCCTTTCCGTGTGGTCCCTCTGGTCCGCCCCGGTCGGCCGGCCTGTGCTTCCGGTTCTTTCTAGAGGCGGATATCGATCGTGGCGGCCTTCTTGAGGTCGACCAGGATGTCGGAGAACGCCTTCTCGCTGCGCCGGTCGAACAGTTCCGCCTTCAGCGTGGCCTGCACGCCGGAAAATTCCGGGAGCGTCCCCCCGCGGCGCTCGAGCACTTTGATCAGGTGGGCTCCCCCCTCGGAGAAGATGGGGAGGGAAACCTCTTCGGTTCTCAGGAGGCGAACCTCCCTTCCGATTTCCGGAAGAAGGTCCTCCGTCTTCACGAACCCGGAAGTGAACGCGGTAACCTCCGGCACGGCGGAGGAGAGCAGGCTGGACGCCTCCGTGAAGGTCGCCCCGGACCGGACGATCTCCGACGCCCGCTGCGCGGCGATCCGGATGCGAACGCTGTTATCAGTCCCATCGCCCTCGGGGGGAAAGGGGAGGAAGAGCATCTCGAGCCGCACCTCGGCGCCGACCAGAAACCTCTCCGCGTTCTCCTGGAAATACGCCTTCGTCTCCTCCTCCGTAACGGTGATCTCTTTTATTTTCATCGCCCGGACGACCGCGCCGCGCTCCATCTGCCACCGGATCTGCCTCCGGTACATCTCCTGGCTTATGCCCTCTGCCGCGAGCGCCGCCAGGAAATCGGCCTCCGACAGGTTGTTGGTCCTCCAGACCGATTCCACGGAGCGGTCGACGTCCTTGTCGGTGACGGGCATGTCGAGTTTTTTCAGCTCCTGGCGGACCAGTACCGAATCGATCAGCGGTTCGAGGGCCGTAAGGACCCTTCTCCGGTCCTTCTCCTCCCGAAGGTAGATATCGGAATCCCCCTCGGGGATGCGCAAAGTTTCCGCGACCGATTCCCGGAACTCCGAGAAGGTGATCGGTTCGTCGTTCACCACCGCGACGACGCCGTCGACGATCCTCGCGCCGGCCGTCGACGCGAGCGCGGCGAGAAACAGCAGGAAGGCCAACGCCTGCAGGAGCTTTCCGGGGTTCACTTTCGCCTCTCCATGAGTTCCGCGACGATCTCCTCCTGGACCTTGACCTGCGCTTTGCCTACCTCCGCGTCGAGCCACGCCCGGAACGCTTCTTCCCTGCGCTGCCTGAGCAGATCCCTGCGGATCTCCGGCGCCTTTTCCGCGTAGGAATACGGTCCGCTGGGAGATTTGCGGACCACGAGGAAAATGCTGTACGTCCTGTCCCGCCGAATGACGCCGCTCACCTCGCCGCCAAGCAGGCTAAACAGTTCTTCGGCAACCTCTTCCGGCAGTTCTTCCCGGGTGAGAAACCCCAGGTCGATATCCAGCGGCGCGCCCTCCGCGGAGGAAAACGGCTTCACCAGGGAGTCCGGGGAGGCCCCCTCTGTAAGCTCCTTCCGCGCCCTGACGGCCGTCTCCGGGGAATCGAAGAGGAACTGTCGGACCCGGATCCGCTCCGGCCGGGTCTCTTTCCCGTACGTTTCCCGGTACACCTTCTTGACCTCCTGCTCGGCCACCTCGGCAAGCGGACGGGCAATCGCATCCGCGGATTTCCGGTAAAGAATGGACTGCCGAAGATCCTCCCGCCACTCCTCCGTGTCAATCCCCCCCTGGAGAAGAGCCTTTTCCAGACCCCCCGGGGGGAAGTCGGCACGATACTGCTTGACCTCGTCGTCGACCTCGTCGCGTGTCACTTCGACTCCCAGCCGCTCTCCTTCCTGAAGGACCACGCCCCGCTCGATGAGCTGCCGAAGGGCACGGGACACCTCCGTCCGCGTCCCGTGCCGGACCCCCACGGCCGGGGTGATCCCCCGGATTCTGGCGATCCCGGTTTTCAGATCCTTGAGCGAGATCCGGGTGCCATTGACCGTCGCGACAACGACATCGGGATCGACAGGCGGTTCCGGTTTCGTCGCGCAGGCAACGAGGCATGCCGCTACTGCCAATACAGCCGCCATCCGGCATATCGCGCGAATCCGGGGGAGCGTCATGCAATCATGAGGTGCTCTAGCGGCCCCCCGGTGGCTTCGCCGGGAGGTGCTCCCCTGCCGAGGGATTGCCTTCCAGACGTATCTCCGCCCGTTTCTTGAGCCCGTCCACCAGGTTTTCAAACGCTTCCCGCTGCACCGCCTCGCGCAGGTCGGCAGCGATCTTTTCCCTCACCTCCTCGAACGGAGGCAGGCCTGCCGGCCTCTTTTCCAGCACCTGAAGTACGTGATACCCGTATACCGTTTTCACCGGGCCTGTGATCGAGTTCTCCGCAGCGCCGAACGCGGCTTTCTCGAACTCCTTGTCGTATGCGCCCCTCTCGATCAGTCCGAGATCTGCCGTCGTTCCGCCGGCAGCCTCGGCCTCCGTCATCAACTCCTCGAACGGGTATCCTTTTCTCGCTTTATCGGCCACCTCTTCCGCCTGTCTTTCGTCCTTGAACAGGATGTGGCGCACCCGGACCCGCTCTCCCTCCTTAAGACTTTCCCTGTTCTGCTCGTAATATTTCCGGAGCGCCTCTTCGGACAGGCCCGGAGAGTTTTCCGCAACCTCCCGGAGAAGGGTTTCCAGGAGGATCGATTTCCTCGCCTGCTCGAGCCGTTCGCGGACAGAGCGTTGTCGTTCGAGGCCACGGCGCAGCGCCTCCCGCATAAGGAGATCGCGGGAGATCAGGCTGTCCAGAAACTGTTTCCTGCCCGCCTGGGTCTCCACGATCGGGCGGATGTACGGCGGGAGGTTTTCGGCCTCCTTCCGGAACATCGATTCGGTGATCCGGTCGCCGTCCACCACCGCCAGAACGACGTCTTTCTCCTTCTTCTCCGCACTTCCGCAGGCAAAGAGGCACGGAACCGCCACGGTCACGAGAACAACAGCCCAGGTGAGCTTGCGCATCCGACGACTCTCCTTCCGGCAATATCAACCGGTTTTTATGCGAGAAAGATTATATGCTACCGCCCGGGGATACCCGGTTCAACAGGTTTTTGGCCGCCGCGAGCACCTCCGGGGGGGAATCTCCGGGCAGGCGCATGGAGAGCATCTCTCCACGCGCAAAGGAGAATGTGCCCTTCTCCTTCATCACCAGACGCACGAGGCAGGACCGGTCGATCTCCGATTGCTCGGCAAGCGCGAGAAAGAGCGCTCCGTTTCCCCGCTTCAATTCCTTTACTCCCGCCTCCCGCATTTTCGCCCGCAACCGTGTCAGGTCGCAAAGTGCCTCCGCGGGGGCGGGAAGACGTCCGAAGCGGTCCAGAAGCTCCAGTTCCAGCTCATCGGCCTCCAGGACGGAGCGCGAGGCGGCCAGCTTCCGGTAGAAGTCCAGTCTCGTCCCCGCCTCCGGGATGAAATCGTCCGGGAGGAAAGCCGGGATCCGGAGGTCGAGTTCGGGATCAAGGCCCTCGCGGGACTCCTTCCCGGAGATCTCCGCCACCGCCTCGGACAGAAGCTGCGTGTACATCTCGTATCCAACCTGGTGGATATGTCCGGACTGGTCCTTTCCGAGAAGATTCCCGCCGCCGCGGATCTCCAGGTCGTGCGAGGCGATCCGGAATCCCGAGCCAAGTTCCGTAAGCTCGGCGATGACCCCCAGCCGCTGTGTCGCCTCCTTCGTCATCATCACGTCCCCGGGCAGGAGGAAGTAGGCATATGCGCGGTGGCGGTCGCGCCCCACGCGCCCGCGGAGCTGGTAGAGCTGGGCGAGCCCGAACCGGTGCGCCTGGTTGACGAGGATCGTGTTCGCGTTGGCGATGTCCAGCCCCGCCTCGATGATGGCGGTGCACAGCAGGAGATCGGCGCGCCTGCCGGCGAAGTCCTCCATGGCGATTGCCAGCTTCTCCTCGTCCATCTGGCCGTGGGCGGAGACGATCCGGACATGTGGGAGGGCCTCCCGGAGGAAGCGTTCCATGGCCGGCAGGGTCTCCACCCGGTTGTGCACGAAGAAGACCTGCCCCCCGCGGCGGACCTCGCGGTCCACCGCCTCGCGGATGACCTCTTCGGAGAAGGGGAGGACAAAGGTCCGGATGGAAAGCCGGTCCTCGGGGGGAGTCGCGATCACGCTGATGTCGCGGATGCCGGACAGCGCCATATGGAGGGTCCGGGGGATGGGGGTCGCCGTGAGGGTCAGGACGTCCACCGAGGCGCGCATCGCTTTCAGCCTCTCCTTGTTCGAGACGCCGAACCGCTGCTCCTCGTCGATGACGACTAGCCCTAAGTCCCGGAAGGAGATGTCTTTCTGCAGCAGCCGGTGGGTGCCGATCACGATGTCCACCTTTCCGGCAACCAGATCTTTCACCACGTCCGCCTGCTCCTTCCGGGACTGGAACCGCGAGAGGCTCTCCACGCGGACCGGGTACCCGGCAAGCCGCTCCCGGAAGGTCCGGTAGTGCTGCTCCGCGAGCACGGTCGTGGGGACGAGGACCGCCGCCTGACGGCCGTCGAGCACCACCTTGAACGACGCCCGGACCGCAACTTCCGTCTTCCCGTACCCCACGTCCCCGCAGACGAGACGGTCCATCGGCCTCGTAGACGCCAGGTCCGCAAGAACCTCCGCGATCACCTTCTGCTGGTCAGGCGTCTCCTCGTGGGCGAAGCCCGCCTCGAACTCCCGATAGACGGCGTCGGGAAGGGAGTTGGGGGGGCGACTTACGACCTGCCTTCTCGCGTACAGGTCCAAAAGTTCCTGGGCCATCGACAGGAGGGAGTCCCGGACCCTTCTCTTGGCCCGCTGCCAAGCGGTGCCGCCCAGGCGCGCAAGCGGCGAATGTCCCTCCTCGGAGGCGACATACCGCTGCACCCGGGACATCTTCTCCACGGGCACGAAGAGCCTGTCCCCCCCTGCGTACTCCAGCACGAGGAAATCCCCTTCCACTCCCGCCGCGACGCGCCGGAGCAGTCCGCGGTAGACCCCGATGCCGTGGTCGACGTGGACCGCGAGGTCGTTCACCCTGAGCTCCCGGAGCGAGAACTCCTCGAGGGACGCAAAGGTCTCCCCCCGGCGCTTCCGGGCGCGTGTCTTCTCCCCGAAGATCTCGGCTTCCGTGACGACCGCCACCCCCAGCTCGGGCATGCGGAACCCCCTTGCCACGTCGGAGCGACAAAGGGCCACGCCCTTGCCGTCCAGAGTGAAATCCCGCAGGGAGTCGGCACGGACGAACGGCAGGGGGTAACGCGACAGCAGTTCTTCCATCCGGTCGGCCTGCGAAGGGGAGAGCGACGTGACCGCGAAGCGGTCTCCCCTCTTCCACCATTCCTTGGCCTCGGTCACCAGCGGGAGAAGCAGCCCCTCGGAGGCGGAGGAGGAGGTGCGGCGGCGAATGTCCTCGTTCCCCGCGATGTCCATCTCCCCCCGGAGGGAGACTGCCCGCCCGAAGGGAGCAACCTCGAGGGAGTCGAAGCAAAGGTGGGGAATCCCTTCGAGAGTGCGAAGCAGCTCGTCCGGGGCGACGAAAAGTTCGCCGGGGGCGGGAAGACCTTCCTCCTGTCCTGCGAGGAGAAAGTTCTCCTCGGCCTCCGCGAAGGCTTTTTTCGCCCCGACAAGACATGCCGGGGAGTCTTCGGCGACGACCATGCTCCCCCCCGGGAGGTGATCGAAGACGGAGGAGGCGCGGCCATAGAGACGGGGGAGCAGCAGATCCGCACCATGGTACCGGATCCCCTGCCGGAGCATGTCGGAGCTGCTCCCGGGGCCTGCGCCCGCGGCCGCGAGGAGGTAATCGCGCCGGGTGATGACCTGGGAACAGGGTATGACGATAAGCTCCCCCCCTTCGGTACCGGTCCGCTGGGTCACCGGATCGAACCAGCGAATCGATTCGACCCTGTCTGCGTCCAGCGAGATCCGGGCCGGCCGGTGGTGGGCGGGGCTGTACACATCCACGATCCCTCCGCGGACGGAGTAGTCCCCCGGGTCGGACGTGGCGGGCAGCCGCGCGTAACCGAGTTCGCCAAGGCGCCGGGATAAGCCGTCCCGGTCGATCTCCTCCCCGGTCGCCACCCGGAAGACCGATGCGGCGAATACGTCCGGCGGAAGCGTCTTTGCAAGCGCCGCTTCCACCGGGCACACGATCACGGGGGCGCCCTCGCGGGCATGACACAGGCGGTAGAGTGCCCGCATCCGGTCGTGCACAGCCGCCGGGTAGGGGGAAAGAGTTTCGTACGGGACGACTTCCAGGGAAGGGAAAAGAAACACCCTTTCCCCCCCGAGATAGGAGGAGACCTCGCGGGCCGTCTCTTCCGCTCCGGCGTCCGACGGGGAAAGGAAAAGGATCGGCCGCTTTAGCCTGCGGGAGAGCGCTGCGGTCAGGAACGACCGCGCGCCCGGGGGGACGTCCATCGCCTGGAGGCAAAAAGAACCCGTCTCCTTCGCGAAGGCGCGGGCGATATGCTCGAACGAAAGGGTCGGGACGGAACGGAACATCTTCCCTTACGACTCAGGAGACGTCGCGCGGAACGCGAAGCATCGCATCCAGGGCGGACAGCGCCTTGCTGCGGATATCCGGAGAGACCGTCACAACGGGGGAGAGGCTCTCCAGGGAATCGCGGACATCCTCGAGCGTCGTCAATTTCATGTTCGGGCAGATGAGCGCACGGGAAACGAGATGGAACGTCTTGCCGGGGTTCTCCTTCCGGAGCCGGTACAGGATCCCCATCTCCGTGCCGATGAGGAACTCCCTCGCCTCGGACCGCCGACAGAAGGAGTACATCCCCGCGGTGGACAGCACGGCGTCGGCCATCTCCACCACCTCCGGCGGGCACTCCGGGTGCACCACGAGCAGTGCGTCGGGGTGGGCCTCCCTCGCCCGCTCCGCGGCCTCGACCTTGAGCCGCTCGTGCGTGGGGCAGAATCCGTCGAACCAGGTGAGCCGCCTGCCGGATGCTTTCTCCACGTAGAGCGCGAGATTCCGGTCCGGCACCATGTAGATCTCCCTGTTTTCGGGAATGGAGCGGACCACGTTGACCGCGTTCCCGGAGGTGCAGCAGATGTCGGAGAGGGCCTTGACCTCCGCGGACGAGTTGACGTAGGTGACCACCACCGCCTCCGGATGTGTCGCCCGGTAGTCGCGCAGGTCGTCAGCCGTGATCATGTCCGCCATCGGGCAGCCGGCGTCCAGCCGGGGCAGAAGCACCGTCTTGTCGGGCGCAAGGATCGCGGCACTCTCCGCCATGAAGTGCACGCCGCAGAATACGATCACTTGCGCCTCGCACCGCGCCGCCTCCTGGCTCAACCCCAGGGAGTCCCCCGTGATGTCGGCGATCTCCTGGATTTCGTCCCGCTGGTAGTTGTGCGCAAGCATCACGGCGTTCCGCTCGCGAAGAAGCTTCCGGATTTCGCCTTTCAGTCCGTCCTGCCCGGTCATGCGTCAATCCTTCTCCTTGCGCAAAGCTCTGGAGAGAAGTTCGGTGACTGCAGCCCGTACGTCCTTTCCCTCCTGCAAGATAAGATGCACCTGCTCCGATATCGGCATCGCCACGCCCGTGCGCCGGGAGAGGTCGACCGCGGCGTTCGCGGTCATCACCCCTTCCGCCACCATCTGCATGCCTGCCAGGATATCTGCGATCCTCTCCCCTTTTCCGATTCTCACCCCCACCGTCCGGTTCCGCGAGAGGTCCCCGGTGCAGGTGAGCACAAGGTCGCCCAGCCCGGAGAGGCCATAGAACGTCTGCGGATCCGCGCCGAGACAACCCCCCAGGCGGGAGATCTCGGCCAGACCGCGAGAGATCAGGAGTGCCCGGGCGTTGTGGCCGAAGCCGAGTCCGTCGGACATCCCCGCGGCGATCGCCATCACGTTTTTAAGCGCCCCGCCGATCTCGATGCCGGTCACGTCCGTGCCGGCGTAAACGCGGAACCGTTTCCCGGAGAACGCGGCCTGGAGGGTCGCCGCCACGGTCTGGGCCTCCGACGCCACGGTCGCCCCGGCAGGCATCCCCAGGGCGACTTCCCCTGCGAACGTCGGGCCGGAGAGGACGGCAAGCCTGTCCCGGGATGCCGGCAGGACCTGCGACAGGACCTCCGTCATCCGCAGAAGCGTCCCGATCTCCAGTCCCTTCACCAGGGAGACGACGGCGGCCCCCGAAGCGATATGCGGAGCGCACTTGCCCGCCACGTCGCGCAGGTACTGCGAGGGAACCGCCAGGACGACGATTCCCCGTCCGGCAAGGGACCTCGCCAGGTCCGTCGTCGGTCGTACGCCTTCCGGCACCTTTACCCCGGGGAGGAAAACCCGGTTCTCCCGATCCGAGAGGATCGTAGCGCACACGTCCGGTTCGCGTACCCACAGGGAGACGTCCCCGTGTCGCTCCGCCAGCATCGTGGCGAACGCCGTTCCCCACGACCCGCCTCCGACAACCGCGATCTGCCCCCCGGTTTCTGCTGCCATGCGACACGCCCTCCGGACATCTTGTCCGTGGAATAAAAGGTTATCTCGTTTTCAGCCGATTTTTGAGACGTTCCACCTTTTGCGCGATGAATTCGGGGTCCTCCCCGTCCTCCTGGATCCCCTCGTACTGGACAAGCGCCGCCTCAAGGTCCCCCGTCCCTTCCATCGCCTGCGCAATTCCCCACCGTGCCCGCGCGGCCTCCTTCCGGTCGGAGACCAGGGAGAGGATCTTCCGGAATTCCCGGTCCGCCTCCGCGTATTGCGCCTGCGCAAGGAGCACGTAGGCGTTCATCCACCTTGCTTCCATCAACCGCGGGGAGTCCGGGTACTGCTCGGTCAGTTCGGACAGGACCTTCGCCTGCCTCGCCGGGTCGGGAAGCCCCCCGTACGCCTTCGCCAGGAGGAGCATCACGCTGTCCATTTGTTCGAACCCGGGATATTGCGTCCGGAGGCGTTCCAGATCCCCTACCGCGGAGGCGTAGTCTAAAAAATGCAGAAGGCGGATCTCCGCCCGCCGCGTAAGCGCGAGCGGGGCCTCCGAGGAACCGGGGTAGTTGAACAGGAGCGATCCGTACACCTCCACGGCGGCTTCGGCATTCCGGTAGTACGAGCCGAAGAGATCCCCCTGTCGCAGGAGAGCGGTGGGCGCATACCGGGACTGAGGAAAATCGGTCGGGATCGACCGGTAGTCGGCCAGGGCGGCGTCCATCTTCTTTTCGAGGAACGCCTTCTCCGCCCGTTCGAACCGCTCCCGCACGGGGTCCGAGCAGGCAGAAACAAGGAAAATGAGAAGGGATGCCGCAGCGATAAAGA
>Ga0307380_10004628_pt1 | contig 18472 bp, 32 predicted proteins | sample UN3MG_FD_202239 | JGI IMG/M metagenome (GOLD analysis project Ga0307380, IMG submission 202239) | Soil microbial communities from Risofladan, Vaasa, Finland - UN-3 | ecosystem: Environmental > Terrestrial > Soil > Coastal area > Acid sulfate soil | place: Finland: Risofladan, Vaasa | collected...
CCACCTCCTCCGAATATTACTCTTGAGACAATAAAGGACAGGATCGTGCAGATGTTTGATAAACCTGCAGAGCATATAGTTCTGTCAGTTATGGCTTTTTATGTAAAAAGAATTAAAGATTCCATGAAGGCTCTGAAAGATGGTGAGTATATAGATGCCGGTGATGTAATTGATGGCCTTATTTCATTGTTAAAGCAGCTACAATTTAATATCACTAATCTTAAAGTAGAGCCCTCTGCTTCGGCTTTTAGAGTACCTCCTAAAGGAGCTCCTCAATTCAGTGGCAAACCTGATATTGCAATAAACAGCTCCTCAGAGGCAAAAAAAGTTTTCGATAAAATTATGGGTATTTATAAAACAATAAATAAATATATAGCACCTGATCAGGTTGGAATGCCTCCGGCTGATTTATCTAATATCCGTAAGCCTATAAAGAAATACCTTCCTATAGGTCTGACAAATTGGTATCAGCATCTGGAAGAACAAGAGAAGGGTAAAAAATCTGCTCTTTCTATGGCTTCAAGAATAGCTGAGAAATTTGCGGGAACAGATATCAGGAAAGTTGATAATTATGTGGAGGAAGATTTAATCACAATAAATTAGGAGGTCAACTACCCCGCCCACAAGGGGCAGGGCATGGGTCGTGAGGTTCATCGTAAGAGTTGATTAGGGAGCTTTTTTATGAAGCAGAAGTTATCAGAGAGAAATACATACACACCACCGGGTGCTTCATTAGCCCGGTGCAACTGTGATCCTGTATTAAACAAAGAGGAAACTCTTAGTGTGCAGGGTTTAAAAACCTTTGATAACAGTCCCGAAGTGAATCAAGCTCAGCAAACAGAGCGGTCATTAAAACCAAATGTGTTTGTACTATCTAAAGAGGGGAAACCTTTGATGCCTTGTTCTATAGCTAAATCTAAAAGGATGATTAAGAGAGGCGCAGCTAAGGTTATTAAAAGATTTCCTTTCACCATTCAATTAAACTTTAAATGTGGAGGTCATGCCCAAGATACCAGTTTAGGTATTGATACAGGTTTCGGAAACATAGGTTTCTCAGTAACATCAGAGAAAAAGGAATTAATTTGTGGTACAGTAGTATTAGACGGTAGAACCAAAGAAAGATTAGACGAAAGAAGGATGTATAGGAGAAGTAGAAGGAATAAACTTTGGTATAGAAAACCAAGATTTAATAATAGGAAAAGAAAAGAGGGGTGGTTACCTCCTTCCATAGAAAGAAGATATCAAACTCACTTAACACTTATTAACAGGTTAAAGAAAATTCTACCTATAAACAAAGTAACTGTTGAGGTAGCTAAGTTTGATATCCAAAAAATAGAAAACCCGGATATAGAGGGGACCCAGTACCAACAAGGAGATCTTTATCAGTATCAAAATATTAGAAGCTATCTTATGAGTAGGGAAAAAGGAAGGTGTCAGTTATGTGGAAAAGACTTTAAAGACCAACCGTCACATATACATCATATTAAATCAAGAAGTAAAGGAGGTAGTGACAAGGTTAGTAATTTAGCTATACTCCATGAGAAGTGTCATACAAAGTTACACAAAAAAGACCTTGGAGCTAAGTTAAAGCCTAATAATAAGGGATACAAGCCGTCTACATTTATGTCGATTATACATAAGAGATTTTGGAGGGATATCCCAGATTTAAAGGTCACTTACGGTAACATTATATTTGTAGACAGGGTAAAATTAAATATTCAAAAGACACATTATAATGATGCTTTTGTTATATCTGAGGGCACTACACAGAGCAGATCTAAGCCTATAGAAGTTAAACAGGTACACAGGAATAACCGAGTGTTGCAGTTAAACCGTAAGGGATTTAAGCCCTCTATTAAGCGGAAGAAATCAAAGATTAACCCGGGGGATTTATTCTGGGTTAAAAATAAAAGATATACATGTAAAGGTGTGTTTAATAGAGGTCTGTATGTTCTTTATGGAACAGTCAAAAAGAAAGAATATTTTAAATTTTCAGAAATTAATAAGATATTTAAATTCGGGAGTTTTGTTTTAATTTAATTGTTCGATTCATCCCCGACCACGAGGGTTGGGGTTTTCTCTCACCGGGATCATAAACATGAGAGTGCTTTTATTTATAGTAATGCTTTGTCTTCCTATATTTGCTCTGGAGGATTCTTTATGGAGTATCAATTTAGATGCTCTTGAATTTGAGTTTTATCCCTGTGATATAAAAAGTCCCATAATCAAATTGGATATCGCTGTTTTAAAGAAATATACAGAAAATTTAATGGTCATTAAGCATAATGATATAAAATATTATTGGAAGAATAGGTCTGAGCTTTTTAGAGATAAGACCAGTTTAGGTTGTTATGAACTTCTTTTAGTCAGATGGAATTTTGGCTATCAGCTTTTTTATTAGTCTTCTCCAAAGATATCATTTAAGATATCTGAAGAGTCATCCTCATAGATATCATTTAAGATATCTGAAGAGTCATCCTCATAGATATCATTTAATAGATTACTCAGGCCTTTAATTATTAAACCTAATTCTAATAATCTTTTAAACATTTCAGGGTGTTGAGTTCTCATATCTTCTCCATATTTTACAAAAGCATATTTGAATCTAATACCCTCATTATCTAACTCTCTGAATATTTTTAATCCTTCTTTCTCAATAGTTATTTCGGATTTTTCTATTTGAGAGTCAATATATTTGTTTAATTCTTCTCTATTCGGTATTACTATTTCAGGAGTAGCGCAGGTGTTTTCTTGACAACCTTTGCATCCTTTTCCTGTAATTCTTATTAATTCTTTTCTCTCTAAATCATCAAACATGTCAAGAGGTGTCTCATAAATAAATTTCATTTTTTCTCCTATAATTCAGGAAGATACAACATCTCATCATCCCATACGCCGAGAATGTAATAGTAAAATCCAAAAGGGGACTGGACTAATAATATGGGATCTCGTTTGTTTAATTGTTTTTGAAAATCTTCTTGTTGTGCTATAACAAAATAATGGGCTTTGACACCGCACAATTCTTGGATCTTTTCATTGTACTCTTTCATAATTTTTATAGCATCATCCGGGAACTCCGGAACGAATATATCTGCGGAGTCCATGCGAAGGTTATATTTCTTTAGGACTCCCTCTATTTTTATTTCATCGGTTGTGTCAAATTGAGAAAAATATTCCCGGTATGTTTTTTCACTTTTAGAAGTCATATCAAATTTCTTACGATTCTCAAGGCATTTAATAAGCCCATTTACTTCTTTTTTTGCATGCTTCTGTTCAATAAAACTTTCTTTTTCTTTTAATATTTTTATTTTATCATCAATACCCTCTAGTGACCCTTTTGTGGGAGGCTTTGATAATTCATTAATGATATCTTTTGGTTTGATTTCTATTTTTATGATGTTCTTTTTTAAAGAATCTTCAACAACAGTTCCTTTATTAAATTTTAGAACGCCTCCATAGGAAAAGCGGTCTGCTCTAAAATCAACAAAGTAGCGATCGTTTGATTCATTATCTTCTTCATTTCCTCTGGATGTGTCTATAAAAAGCTTTTTTTGTGCTCCTACAATATTTGTTAAATTATTTACTCGTCTATGTGATAATACAGCCCATATAGATAACCCTATACAAAGAGTTATTAATATTCCTATTCCTATTTCCATTTTATCTCTCCATTTTATTCGTCAGTTTCGGATGTTATATCTAGATCAAATAATCTGTTGGGGTTTCCGAGTTCCAATTCTTCCACATCTTCTTCACTGGATTCTTCCTGGAATACTTCTTCCGGATCAAAATATTCTTCATTATGATCTCTTAAAATTTCATCAGCATCAAAATGTTCATCAAGTAACATATTAGTCCCCCCTTCAGTCCTGCTTATCAAAAGCAGCTGTATCTGATACCCTAAAACCTATGACGGGACCACCATCTTTTCTCTCAGTAATTGCTGAGATAGGTCCAGCACCATTTCTATCTATTCCTAAGAGCCCATTAAGAGCACCGATAAATCCTACTTTGGGATCTTCCATTGAACAGTCACCGTAGCATTTTGCCTGAACAGATTCATGTTCCCTTATTGCTGTATTACAGGGAAAATGTGTAAAACATAATTTCTGTATAAAATCTGGATCAAGATTGTAAATCTCATTCAATGCAGCAACAATATCTTTTACTGCTACTGTTTCATCTCCTGCCCATTCCTTTACCCTTAACATGTTAATCTCCTTGGAATTCTTCGTTAATTTGATTTTTAACACCTGGGTGATAACTGTGTACAAAGATTTTTTTGCCCTCAGGTCCCATTATCATTTCTACTTCTTCATTACCCATTTGTTCGACTGTTATAACATCCTTACAAAGGAAGCATTTTCCTTCGACATATTTTTCTTTCATAGTTCTCCTCATTCTAATTATAATTATAATGTATATGATTATTATTGGGAAGCAAAATTATTTTTCATCTTTTTTTAATTCTTCTTCGTATTTTTCAAGGACTTTAACTTCAATACATTGTCTCATGGTATTATTGATAGGAAAAGCAACATCTACTGTGGATCCATCTTTACGTTTTCTATCAGGCATGTAGACATTAAATCTATCTTTTTTTTCAATGACTTTTAAACCCCGTACTACAAAACTGTGATCAAAAGCTACACTGGCAAAGGCTCTTACTTCATCTTTTCGTTCTGATATAAGGGTTATTCTAACTTCAGTAATTTCCATAAAGAATCCTATTTTTGTTTTTTATGAATGTTGTATTTTGTTTATTTCAGATTTTCTTTGAGATATTCCTGGGAGGATACCCATTTTTTCTTATCAAGACTGAACACTTCCTTTACTCCTTTTATAAGGACATAGGAATGGGTGGTTATAATTACTTGACATCCATTCTTTACAGATGCCTTTAATGCCCTTAGAATGGCTTTCTGGTTCTTTAATGATATTCCAGCTTCTGGTTCATCAATGAAGATTATCTCATTTTTAAAATATTTGCAGGTCTTAATTAAAGGTAACATGGCTTCACCATGAGACGCAAAATGACTTGCTAATTGATAGCCTATGTTTTTTGAACTCTCTATATTTTTCAATCTTGGATTGTCCTTCTCAGTATCCAAGAATCGAAATTTATTTTTTTCAGTATCTATTAATTTAATAGAGAAGACACCTTTCCATTTATTAAATGGATCATTCTTACCCATTAAACCTAGTATTGTTGATTTTCCAGATGCGTTCTCACCTACAAGGACATTCAGGCCTTTCCGGAACTCACATATGAAAGGTTTAATTCCCCGGTGTTCTACTTTTAATTTAAAGGATTCTAAAAATTTATTCATTTTACCTCTACAACGTCATTTAATTTTTCCACACTAAACTTCCTGTATTATAAATTTTAGTAATCTTCCTAGAAGATATTAAATTTTTTCTCTTCTCACTACTATTCGGCATCATTTTTCCTTATTGTAATATTCTGCATCCATTTGTTCTACCATATGTAATTGCCTTATCCTATTTATTTCACCTACATAATAACCTTTTTCATACAGCCAGTCATACATTTTCTGAATAGTTTCGAATTCGTTCTCAAATACTCTGATTGTCGCTTCATAAAGAAGCTCCAGGTTTTTGTCACGTTGTTCTCTTGATATTTTTTCGTTACCTAATGTCATTTATAGGCCTTTTTTAAAAAGTATGAGATAAAATCTGTGGAATGTCCTATAAATAAAACGGCAGAAAAAATAGATGTAGCCGAAAGGTATCAGACTGATAATTAATTCTTTTCTTGTATAAGGGTCACCAAAACCTACGGTTAAGAATGTCCCTATATAAAAAAGAACTTGCCATATTATTAAAAGCCATATCCAGAATATTGTCATTTTTTCTCTCTCCTAAAAGACCTACCCCCATCCTTCATGTTATGGATTGGTCTAATTCTATCTATAATTGTAGCTGTAGGTCCTATGGTGTCCTCAATCACTTTAGAGTCCTTGTACGCCCCTGGAGCTTCGTCTAAAGTGGTTTGACTCACAGAGGTTGAATAGATACCTTTCATCTGTCCTTTAAACTCTTCCACATCCAGTTTTTTATTTGCCTGGGATCGGCTCATTAATCTGCCGGCACCATGAGGAGCTGAATAATTCCATTCAGGATTAGATTTGCCTTCACAGATTAAAATGCCATCTCGCATATTAAATGGACAAATTAATCTTTCTTTCTTGTAAGATCTAACAGCACCTTTACGGATAATGAAATCTTTGAAGTCTATGAAATTGTGGACAGTCTCGATTTCATCACATCTTTCAACTTTTATAATCTTCTCGATTGCTCTGGCCATGTATTCTCGGTTAACTTTAGCATACATCTGGGAGAATATCATATCAAAGAGATAACCGGCAGCATTTTCACCTTCGAGCCATTCACAACCTTTCATGTCAATGCCACAGTCAAGGCCAAGTACCTGTTTTGCTTCCTTAACTTTTTCTTTTATAGTCCGTGGTGTATCCTTGTATTTCTCTCTGATCTCCAGGATTCTTGCTTGTAGGTTGTCTTTTTTATCATTGTGGAAGATTTTTATTGCTCTATTCTGCCAAAAATCACAAACTTCTTTACCGAAGTTCCTGGAACCAGAATGTATAGTAATCCAATAGTTGCTATCTTCGGACAAGCCTGTCTCGATAAAATGATTGCCTGACCCAAGTGTCCCGATGGAGTTAATAGCACGTTTCAGATCCACTTTGATTTGTTTACTTTTATTAAGGAACCAGTTTATGTCATATCGAGGAAGCTCTATCCGGGATCCGAATTTATTCAAATAAGCCATAGCAAATTTTTCAGCCTGGACATTAACTTCATGCCAGGGGAAATCCCTTTTCATATTAATGGGGGTGTTTTCGTGTATGTCCGTACCAAAGGGTATGGCATTCCGAATTTTATGATCAAGTTCTTCCAGGGAGATATTTAAACTTTTCCCTATTTTTAATGAGACTGTTCCGCATCCGATGTCTACCCCGACTACATTAGGAATGATCTTATCAGCCATTTCCATTGTGAATCCAATAACGGACCCTTTACCTGCATGACAATTCCCAGTTATAAAAGTCCTTTCTTTTCTCCGAGCTATAAAGAAACCTGAAGGACAGGTAAGACAGACAACTTTATCCTTATAATCTTGGGTAATTCTTACTATCTTAGTATTATGGAGTCCACTTCGGGATTTTTTTAGATTATGTGTTTGAGTAATATCTAAATAATACATTTTAACAGAGCCATAAGCAGTCTTGCTGTCTCTACTGTTAATTATAGAGGTGCTGTAATTTAAACTGTTTAAAGCAGATACAAAGTCTAAGGATTCTTTACAGGAAGAGTTTAATCTAATTCTTCCTGTTTTTTCGTAATTAGACCAGTCACCATTTACTTTTATGTGCTCTATGATAACTTTCTGAGCTTCTTCTTTATTTAAACACTCTACAAGATAAAAGGGCATTTTTTTATTAGGTAAGAAATTTATATATTTCTGACTATCTCTTGTTGAAAGATATATTTCAGTATGTTTGTTACTGGGAATTACTTTTACCTTAATATTTAATAAAGAACAAAGTTCTAGTATTCTTTTAATTTTCCGTTGTTTTTTTAGACCAAATCTGATTCTTTTATTATCTGATTTATCATTATGAGTTATTTTTATGTTACCGTCTCCCACTATCCATACTGATAATAAAATCTCTTCCATAGTCATGTCAAACGGTTGACTTTTTTCCAAACCTTTAGCATGCCAACAAAAATCCTTAACATACAGATTTTCAGGAGTATCTTCAGCATGTATATCAGGATTATTTAATAAGGCCATTCTATGCTTTTCTGTTACAATCTTTTCGAATTTAAAATGAGAAGATGAGTACTTATAAACTTTTTCATCTTTTCTTAGTTCACGGATAATGACTTTTGAAGGTTTTTCAAATTTAGCCTGTTTAGTGTCAAAATCTACACCGGCTACCTTATCCGTGTCTGTTAAATCAATGATTTTTTTAAATCCTGTAGTGGTGAGAACTTCTGTGTCACTACTTAAACAATCAGGCATGATAGCTACGGGATTGGTAAAGGCCAGGTGATTAACAAAGTGGTGTATTTGAGAAACACATGTTTCTTCTACATCATCAATCATTACTTTAGCTTCGGTGTATTTCCCATTTATTGTGAACATTTTAAATTCCTTCTTCTCCTAATATTTATAGCAGTTCCTGATTTATCTTTACCGGGTCTGACCCATGCAATGTCTTCATCAGATATTTTTGTCATTGCTGCATCTCTGCTTTCATCATTTTGAAATCCACCTTTTGTTGGAAACCCAGAGTTATTTCTTGGCTCTACAAACATATGATAAACAATAACTTCTTTTATTCCTCTTCCAAGCAAATATTGTTGTGCTAGCATATCAGCACCCCAATAATCACCAATTACGAATTTATAAGTTTCATTTTCCAAAGCTTTTTCAATAGCTGGGATATAATGTTCATTAAATTCTACAGGTGTAATATCTCTGTGTCCACTTATAAAAAATGTTTTCATATTATTTCAGTTTCTTCGGATCCGGGACATCTTTATCAGTCCAGGGTTCATGTGTGCCATCATCATAGAACTTTGGTAAGACAAAGCATTAATGTCCTGTAGGAAAAATTTCATGTAACCATTCTTTAGGTAGTTTTGCTGAAAATAATGGAATTAATTTTCCACACACTTCGCAATTTACCCAACAGTCTTCACCATTATGGTGATGTAAAACACCACAATCATCTCCTTCGACATCTGTGGCTTCTATTTCTAATAATGATTTACAATGTGGGCAAGTAATCTTATGAGCACTGTATCTTTTGAGTATTCTCATTATTTATCCTTAAACATTAACTCCACACCCTGGAGAAGTAATCCTAATTTCTCATGGGCAGTTTGTTTTGCTTTTTTCTTTTCTTCAGCTTTGTTCTTTTTTATTTTCTCCAGGCGATTCAGGGCTCGTTCCCGTTGAATCTTCTGAAGGAGTTTCTTTCTTTTCCTTTTTCCAATAATTAATATTCTGATATAAAACTTCAGCCATTTGAGAAAGACATTATCAAAGACAGCCGGTATTGTCATACAGATGATAGCAGGTATAGTCGATACAGACCGGATGAATGCTATTGCATAATATAAGAACTTCAGGAATACTATTAATAAACTTCTCATATGTCAGTAGCTTTACTGTGTGTTACGGGAAATCGGGTCATCATCATAACTTTTGTTTCTTCGACACCTTCTGAAGATACTTGTAAAACTCTCCAGCCATCCTCCTCACCTATCCGTAGAGTCTTATGCACTTTAGCATACTTCTCTGGGATATACTCTGTTCTTCTCTTCCCATTATTTACATTATCTAGGAGACATTCATAATATTTCATACTTTCACCATTTCGATGTTTCAATCCACACATCTGTAAGGATGTGACATTCTGTAGATTATTATGTCTTTAATTTAAACTTCCGGAATTTTTTAATTTTTTGAGCAGTTTTTTCTATATCTTTTTTAACATCCCAATAAACTATCATGAACAATCTATCATCAGCAGTTACTCCACATATAGCCGGATCGAGATTTATTCTAGGGATTATTTTTTCTTTTATTTCAATAGAATTCTTTTGTACAGTAAATTTCGGATGTGCTATAACCAAGGCCTCGAATATTTTTGAATCGAAAGCTTCTTCGGCTTTTAATTTAGCTCCGTAAGGTATATCTATATCGGTTTCTTTAAGAGATCTGAGATTGAGTTCAGCTTTTATTGAAGTGAAATATATTGTTCTTTTCTCTTTCTTTTCCTGCAATCTATTGAGCTCATCTTTTAATCTCCTTTTTAATTCTCTAGTGTCCTCACCATCTCTATACTCAATCTCAGTATTAAGATTACGTGAGGGTGTAGGAGGTGCTCCATATCGTACATTAAAAGCAGTAGTGAACCAAAGGACAGTAAAAACCAAAGATGCTGCAGCACCTATGATGACACCTACAGTTGGAGCCACTCCTTCCCAATGGGTGTTTTGAAAAACGACCATAGTTATAGTAGCACAAATTATAGTAAGAAGGGACCACATCTGGCACATAGCGGTACCGAAGAATATCTCTGTGACAGCCTTTACCTTTTCTATAATATTAAAGGGTAGACAGTACATAAGATTAAGCTGTTTGATTTTGAATAGTTGGTGAAGTTGCTTTTTTGTGATAGGATAATAATCCTTGGAACTCGTTAATTGGTCAATATCATGGATAAGGGCTTTTCTTGCTGTATCCTCAGATATTTTGTGGAGCCCTAATTTAGCATCGAGTTTGAGCTCTTTCTCTATTTTCTTCGTGAATTTCTTATCTTTCCCAACACGTAACATATGCCTCTGAGGTTGGTATTGATTTGCTAAAGCCATTGTATTTTTTTCTTCTGTCACTGTAACAACAGCATCAATCTCATCTTCTTTTTTCATTATCAATCTCCTGTGATAAGGTTCATAAGTTATTATAGGTATATTATTAAAGAAGAGATATCCATTAAATTTTTCTTCTTCAATATATCGTAAAGTATCTTTCATGCATTAATCTCTCCAAACGATCTTTCTGCGTCTTTTTACAGGAGCTATTATCTCCTCGAATTCAATTTCCGATTCTTCTACAATCGGACGAGAAGTATAATCTTCCTGAGGAGCTAAACCCAGGTTTTCAATATTTAAACGAACTACCACACCTTCACCTCTCATCTCTTTCTCTTTAGTTCCAGCTTCAAAACCTACACACATCTCACATTGTATAAGAGAAGGCCATACATGTTCGAGCTCACTATTTTTTTCAAAATTAATCCATCCAAAATAATGAGGGTTATATTCATTGAAATTCTGATTATTTTGAATTTTATGTAGTGTACAATAAAGTTTCAATATATCACCATCACAGTAACACATTTCTACAAGTTCAGGGCTTTGATAAATATTTCCATAATAAGTCTTATGGTTTATATGGAGTTGACCATAAAGGACCCAGGAATCATATATTGATTTATTAATTAATTCCCATCTATCCATTATCGTCTCTTTTTACTTTTCATACAAATCCCGAATTTCTTATTTTTGACCCATTCTTTCCATTTTTGAATCTTCGGATCAGCCAACAATTTTTCAAGGGTATTAAATTCCTTATCCAATTTTTTATTAGTAAAAAGTTTGTGTATCTGATCCCCACAATCTATACAAATTAATAAAGTTTTTTTACCTCCACGGCTTCTGGGTGTCAAATGGTGCTTTTCAATATACTCTGTTGTTGAAGTCCGCTCACAAATAGGGCAAATCATTTTATATTATCCAACATTCTTTTACATTCTTCTAATAATTCTTCTGTAGAGAATTTACCGCTTTTTGCTATTGTTAAGACATTTTGTGCTCCTGAATAGTAACAGAGCTGTAGAACTTTCTGGACACGTTCCCTAAATTCTTCAGGAAGGTTCCATAATTTTAGACAAATATCGGTTGTTTCTTTCTCATTACTCTTTCCTAATGATATATGCTCACTTCGTTTTAATCCGGAGCGCTCTATAGCTATCTTGAATCTACTACCCATTATTCAAAAGCATCCTTTGACATTTTGTGTTTTTTCTTTTTCCCATCTCCCATCATGACGGGGAGTAGATAAAAACATCCAATAACTGCTGAACCGAAACATGCAGCATAGTTACTGTCGTATGTATCTCTGTCAATATTGTGAATTACTGATACGCTATTTAGGCAATAAGTACAGAGGAATGCTATACCTATTAATAAGAAAGACTTAAATAAATTTGCCGCCCATTTAGACATTCTCTCTTCTATGGTATGCCCCATAAGGATCCCATAGACAACAGCACCTAAAACAATTAAACTTACTGTCATATTACATCATCCTGCATTTCGTATCCCAGTCAGGATACATATAATTGTCTGGTCGATATACAACTGATTTAATAACATCTTTTGTGAAGTTTTGGGTACAGGTTGAACTTGAGACAGCTACGCCATGAATTTCATAAGGTTGGCCATGCTCCCACCAATTAAGTTTTTTGTCGATTCCAATGCAATTATTTAATCCATTATCAATTATCTTCTGAGAGACATGATTTTTTCGGCACCAATCAATAAGTTTTGCTGTGCGTGTGTCGGTTTTGCCAAGTGTAGGGATCCATAGTTCTCTAAAGACTATTTGGGATACGCCCATATCACCATAATATTTGATATACTCTTTCATATCCTTTGCATAATATATTCCTTCTTTATGAACAACACAGCTTAACCTGATGGTGAGGCCAAGATCATTTAATTTCCGGAATAATTTTTTATAATCAATTTCAAAACCATGCAGGGCATTTATTTCCTTTTTATAATGTGGTACTGTCATGGTAATGTTTGTCAGATATGGCGCCAACATTTCAGAGAAATCTCTTCCGAATTCCGGAGGATTAAGGATTTCGATACCATTTGTATGAAGATCTATTTGCCCGAAATATTTACTCATGAGCCATAAAATATTCTCGATATTAGTCCAGCTGCCCAGAAGATTCTCTCCGCATGAGGTTACAATACCCGTACCGGCGTCTAAATTTTTTACATATTGACAGCACTTTTCCAGTTTCGGTAAATTGATACCAGGTCTTTTTAATCCTTTTCGGACTATTTTTGTTAGATGGGCTATGCAATATTTACATCGAGCATTACAGCCAACATCCTGGGGCACAATTGACATTGAATTGATCTTCATAGAAATTTCTCCTTATTTAAATCTTCTGTGTTTTCTTTCAAACTCTTCACCGTCATAAATAATCATGGCTATATTTTCTATTATGAAAAGAACAGTTGTTATTGCTGCAAAAATTATTGATATTTTTAAACACAGTAGTACTATAGAGATTATATAAATAGTCATCAATATTAGCCCTATTCGTACCCTAGTTTTGTATACTCCAAAAAAATTGTACAAGAAATAAAAAGTTTTATCTTTCATTTCCCCTCTCCTATGGCATTAAGATATTCTGGAGGCATATCCTTATAAAGGCCACAGTTCCCACATTTCAGCTCACATAAATTGTTTGTCAAAGTCTGATTTGTATCATATACAGTACCGAAAATAGAACAGGCATTACTCTCACCGGCTGCGATCGACCCATCAATGTTAATGCTCGGTGTACACATTTTTTTCTGTAATCTGAGTAACTGTATAGTTTTTTTAAAATCTTTTATATTGGGGTTTCTACAAAAGGATCTGAGATTAAAACAAAGAGGGCTCAGCCGTGTTATTTTTATATTATTTTTCACAGCCCGGTGAAAGGGTGAGACCCCTAGGATAGAATCTATATAATAGAATTTATCGTGATCCCATATCGTAATCTTTCTGGGATAATATCTGGAATCATTTGTAATTTGTACCGGTATATCCATTTTGATTATTTTCTCTCGGAGTTCTTCATCATTCACAAAGGTGCCATTAGATAATACTATTATGTTAATTTTCTGTTTCTGAGCCATTTCAAGATATTCAATAATGAAGGGATGTTGAAAAGGCTCTCCACCTGTGATCATAATTAGGGGATAGGAAAGGGACCCTATGAATTTTAACGTTTGCTCATAGACAGTCTTATTCATATGCTGTCCATCCGGTCCTGCATTTATCATGCAGTGATTGCATCCCATGTCACATTTTTCTGTAATTCTTACGAGCATAACTTAGTAGACCTCGAATTTAATTATTCAATTAAGGTAGAAAACTGTCTACTAGATTATACAAGATTACAGCGTGATGATAAAGTAGAAAATAAAAAAAAATTGAGAAGGGCTTATTAAGTCTCTGAAAAAGTTACATCTTTGTAATAGGAAACATCGTATCGAGGGATGAAAGGAGAATAAATCAAAAGGTTTTCCTGTCTTTTCTTTATAAGAGTTATATCATAATTATAACATTTTATTTGATTGATGATATCTCCCCGGGCTCTTTTTATATCATTATATAGTCTATTAATATTGTTTATGGCATTTAGTTCTGGAATTTGTGCCAATAAATTGTTACTAAGAACGCTGTCTCCACTTGTATCAATTTCCTTTTTTAAAGACCTACTCAGACATTCAATTATACTTATCTCATGTTTCAGAATTTTTCCTTCTCTGTTAGTGTATTCCTTTTCTAGTATTTTCAGATTTTCATATAAAAGATTAATTGTTTTTTGTTTATGGTCTAAAGAAATTCTATCACTTTTTTGGAGAGTAATACAACTTAAAGTTGTTATAACAGATACTATGAAAAAAATAGCACTTGTAACAAAGAAGGTTAAGCAGAGATCATATGGAAGAGATGTTATTTTTGATATAATCCCACAACAGAATAATACTAATGTAATAATGTACCAAATCATTTTATTTCCCCTTTTTCAGTTAATTGTTTGACTACCATTTTGAGGCCTATGAGATGGCCTCTACACCTTTCTGAAACTATTTTACCATCAGTAGGCCAGTAACAGGGATCAGGTCCAAAGAACTCATTAGCATGCATGGAAAGCCACATAAGCCATTCCCCCTCACAGGTCATGTGTGACGTGCCTCCGAAAGCTTCAAGATCAGACCAGGTCTTATCTGAATAATTTTTAAGGGCTTCTTTAACACTCTTCTGGATTGTATTTCTGTCCCATTCCCGGTATAGACGACCAGACTCACTTGCTACACACTTTCCCGCAAAATAACCTACATCACTTTCTGACCATCTTTGTAGGGAATCGAAGCCCGTACAATAAATTGCATCTCCGACATCACCACTTACATAGAGATAATTTCCAGCTCGGATGTAATTGATAAGATAAGTTGATCTTTTCGGGTTCTTCCATACAACAATTTCCATTTGCTGTAGAGGCCAAGGGGTATAATGAGCTTCATGATCTTTGAACCATTCTTCTTTTATATAATTTTCAAGGGTTTCAGGTATCATTCTTTAATAGGCCTTTTTGTTTTGTGAGATATAATAGGAGTACACTGTGAAAATTCAGGTACATTGTCTTCGATTCGACGTTTTATTTCTTGATAGATGTCTTTGATAGCCTGCTCTCGGGTCACCATATCATACATAGAGTTTTCTTCAACAATTAAGGGTGCAGAGAAAACTATGTTCACGGAGATCTCAAGTGATTTAGTCATCGTTGCCTTTCTCTGGAGGTTTCGGCATTTCTTTTTTTCCTACTGATAAATAAATTAACATAAGTGCTATAAGAATTGTATAACTTATAGTGAAGAGTAATATCTTCATAATTCTTCTCTTTTATATATTACATGAATATTAAAGAATCTTAAAGGAAAAAATAGTGTAATGCAAGATTATTATGATGAAAAAAAATGGTACTCTAGGCAGGACTTAAACCTACGGCCTCCAGAATCGGAATCTGGTGCTCTATTCTACTGAGCTACTAGAGCATTAAATATGGCGGGGAAGACGGGTTTCGATCCCGCTACCTTATGGTTGACAACCATATGCTCTCCCGATTGAGCTACATCCCCGTTATTATTGTTTAACTTTCCTTATTAGAGTTCTTTTATTTCGATATGAAGTCCCTCATTGAGCCATTGAGCCACCAGGTGTCTATGACAGAATTCCCCCGGTTTCTCCCAACATAGCAATACGGAATCTCCGCCGAGTTCTTCATATACTTTCATAGGATCCAATTTACTTAAAACTTCTTTATTGTATTGTTCGATGTAATATTTTTCATCCCCGTATTTTTCATCCCATTCATCCTTAAACTTTTTAAAAAAGAAGTATTTAGGAGCTAACTTTTTATACTGTCTTCCTTTATACCAATCAGGTGCTCTTCCTGCTATGGAAACCGCGTTTGGATGACCACCATTTTTCGCATAATACGATGTATTCATAAGACCTCCTTATGTTATAGTACATGATAAGAAGATATTATTAAAGTATTAATTATGCCTTAACATAAAAATTATGGCGGGAACGACGAGACTTGAACTCGCAACATCCGACTTGACAGGCCGGTACTCTAACCAATTGAGCTACGTCCCCGTAATTATCATATAATTTATGGCAGACACGGGGGGATTCGAACTCCCATTGAAGTCAACGCTTCACGGTTTTGGAGACCGCTGCATTAGCCGTTATGCTACGTGTCTGTAATGGGCAATGTAAGATTTGAACTTACGATCTCTTGCACGTCAAGCAAGCACTCTGACCAACTGAGCCAATCGCCCGTTATTGTCTATGGTGGGCTTGGAGTGATTTGAACACTCGGCAAACGGATTATGAGTCCGCTACTCTAACCAACTGAGTTACAAGCCCATGGTACACCCGGCACGATTTGAACGTGCGACAAACCGGCGTTCGTAGCGCCGTGCTCTCTCCGGACTGAGCTACGGGTGCATTAATTTCAAAGAGCTAAATATGGGGACGCCGGGATTTGAACCCGGAATCTTTACCTTATAAGAGTACTGCGTTGACCTGATTACGCCACGCCCCTATGAATTGGTAGCCTATAGCGGGATCGAACCGCTGTCTAAGGACTGAGAATCCTCTATCCTAACCACTAGACGAATAGGCCTTGATTTATGGTAGCGACATGGGGAATCGAACCCCAGTAGTCCGGCTGAAAACCGGAGGGACTAGCCACTGTCCTATGCCGCCACAAATAAAAAAAAGCTCCTGTCAGTTTTTAGTCTGACAGGAGCTTGAGATTCAAGTTTAGATAATATAATACCCTATCAGACGATAAAAGTCTCCCGATCTCGTTCCCAAAGTTCTATACTGATAAAGTATGTGTTTTTCATAATATTATTCTGCTACTTTCTACATATACATTTCTGTACATGCTGAAATTCCTGCTTCTTCCAAGGCAGTTTCGTTTATTCCAGAAGAATAAACCAGAGCTTCCTTGTCCACAGGCGTCCCTTCAGGGCTAACCGCCCTTAGTTGTTTTAAACCGTAGTTTTACAGGTTACGGTATTAACCTGCATAAATATTAACTAAACTATCTACTCTACTTTCATCAAACTCACGGGAGCCTCCACGAATGGTTAGGCAAGTTTTACGGGTGATTAAACCTGCAACCGTGTAGTTCGATCTTTAATTGTGTAACTGTCTTAAGCATCAAGGCTTGGTTATCGCTCCGCCTAAAACAATATTTGTTTCCGAATGTTCAAAATTATATACTATTTATAGAGCTATGTCAAATCTCCGTAGTCTTTAAATATACCCCAAAAGTTTATATCTGTCAACACTTATTTTTGATTTTTTAATTAGAGTTCCATTTCTCTGTTAATTTAAGGCGCCATTTTGTTCCGATCTTTCTATCAGCTCTGTCACAGAAACAATCATAACAAAGAACGATTTCTTTATTTATGGTTTCTTCCCAGAGTTCATCGGGCACATTAAAATCATGAACATTTCTTCCACAATCCCAACAACGGGCACAATCCTCAATTAAAGAATATGTTTTTAATATTTTTTTATTTACCCATTGTAAAACATTCCATATATACATGTGAAAGCACTTTTTTATATACCTTAACATTTTAAATCCTTTTAAATTATTATAGCATTACCTGGTGTCATTCCAATTCCTTCAGGAGCTTTATAGATACTTGGGTAAGGAAAGAAAGTAAAAGAATTGTGACCTATCTCTATAATATTTCTATATGCTAAAGTAATGAATCTTGATGCCTTATCAAAGGGCTTCTTAGGTTCCATAGCCCAACTATATGCCATATAATTTGATAAACCGTTAATAGGCTCATTATGTTCAGTAGAGGCTCCTAATATCTGCTGTCCCCATATGCAGAAACCATCTGAAGTTTTTTTTAATGGATTGAATCCTCTATAATAGAGTTCTTCAATTTCTTGCCTATTTAATAGACCCTCTTTCTCTATTATTAGGTGACTTCCACTAGGTCCTGCTATAGATTTGAAATTATTACTGAATGAGCAATAATAAAGGATATTTCCTGCAAATTCTCTTGCATCTAAGATGTCAGAGACAAAATATATTGTAGGTTTCTTTATGCTATCTTTATTGAAATTTTTAAAGCTGAGAGCATAATCAGTTTTAAAAACTATGATCATAATACCGTGTAGATAGGCCTCACTTTTGAAGAGAGAAATAAGGGTATTATCTTTTTTTTCAGGAGCCATCTTTAATAATTCTTCCTTTACTGATAGGTTCTATGTGACCTAATTTATAACCAAGCGATTCAGCCTGCCCGGGAAAGATACTAAATTTGATCTTTGAATAGTGTGATTTAACGTCCACGCTTAAAATGTCCGTTTCACTTTTTTCCCTGGCTTCTTCTACAGCTTCTATAAGTTCTTTGAGTGTCTGTTCTGTTAGTGATACGGTATAAAGGGTTTCCTCGCTAATAGCTGCCATAATTGCTCCTTAAGTTAATACATGAACCACTGTTCCTA
>Ga0307380_10004630_pt1 | contig 18468 bp, 16 predicted proteins | sample UN3MG_FD_202239 | JGI IMG/M metagenome (GOLD analysis project Ga0307380, IMG submission 202239) | Soil microbial communities from Risofladan, Vaasa, Finland - UN-3 | ecosystem: Environmental > Terrestrial > Soil > Coastal area > Acid sulfate soil | place: Finland: Risofladan, Vaasa | collected...
ACGAAACTCCTGTGAATCAGCAAGTGTATCAGATACAGTCTGTGCTTTTATCCTTCGGAGTTTTGTGGACATCAGGGTGTCCGAATCGGAGAAATCTCTGTCCCTGTAGGCCCATCTTCCCTGCTCGGTGCAGCTTACAGGAATGACAAGCTCGGACTTCTCCTTCACAAGAATCGTAGTGTTGAGCACCCTGTTTTGTTTCGCCCCAACGACCTCTTCACCATCAAGAAGGAGGATAGGAATTTCCGCGCTATTGATCACTTTGAGCTCGGGCACAGAACCCTCGTGGCTGACCTCTGTGATGGTCAACACCTGCTTGGCCAGAGCTTCTTTTAAGGTCAGGTACTCAGGAGAATCATCCAGTGAAGTCAGGAGAGGAAGAACTCCCATGTTCTTGAAATGCTGCAATTCCCCGAATTCAAAACTTGTCAGGTATTTCTTTATCGTCGTGTCCATCAGACCCCCTCTTGGAAATTCGGGGACAGGCTACTTTTTACAGGGGTAATTAAAAAAAAGCAGCCTGTCTCCTTTTATGCCACACTTATAGCCAACTCTTACATCTTTTTTCTTATATACACCAGTCCTTCATTCGTCACTGTGAAAAAGAAATCTCCTGCAGCAGTATAAGATTCTCTGATCATGTTATTTTCGATGAGTTCCCGCACGACCACCTGGAACTCTTTTCTATCTTTCTCGGGAGAAACCTTTTTATAGTTATCGAATAAAACTCCCAGAGCTACTTCCTCTGTTTCTTCCGCAAGATTATAGAGGATGTTGAGATGCTCATCACTCAGGTCTAATTCCATCTCTTTTGATTTGTCTTCCTTGGGCCTCTTTATCTTTTCTGTTTTTTCTTTTTCCTTAGGTGTCACTGCTTTAGCTTTTGGTCGTACTTGATCCAATTTTTGCTGGATATCACTTTTTATCTCTTCCTTGACTTTTTTAATAGCTCTTTCGATGTCGGCCTTGTTTTTTTGGCGCACTTCATAGATATACTCCCTCAGCTGGTATTCCTTATAGTCATCAACTTCTTTTTGAGGTGTTTCCAGATCGCGAGGGGATTCATTCTCTTGTTTCTTGTTCTTTTCAGCGTTTTTACGAAGTTCGCTGGCCATCTGTTTCAGTTCCTTGTATTCCTCGAGGATCTCTCTTATGTTGGCCTTCATAACTCTTTGAGTTCTTCTGTAAAGGAAAAACATGATGACCAAAAGCCCTATCGCGATGAGTAAAAAAATGTAATCTGCTATTGATATGTTCATGATGCCACCCTTGTTCCTATGTTAGTCTATAACAATGAAAAAAATTTGCAAAGAAATTTTTAAAATGAGAGATCCCTGATATAAGAAAAGGGGACAGTCCCCTATTTCCAGAGGTGAAACGAAAAGGGGACAGTCCCCTTTTCTCATCACCTCTTTTAACCGCCTTTCCAATTTCCAAAACTGGTATCCTCCAGCTGATTCTTGTAAGATAGAAAACAATGGATCAAAAAAAAATCACGGGGATTGCGTTCACTGTGTTCATCTGGATCTGTATTGTGTGGTTGCTCTATCCACTGATCACTCTGGACTCGATAAGCATGATCAACGCAAAGCAGTATCTCTACAGATCTGCCATCGGAATCGGTCTGATGATCATCCTCTTTGGCAAGACCGTATTCGATATCCTGTTTCCTCAAGCCACCAACAGAAGAATCCCTGTCATAAACACAATATTTTTGATCGTCTATTCTTTTCTTATGACCGGAGGAATTATTTATATGGTCAGTCGATTGATAGTGCTTTACATCCGAAATCAGGGTGATAGCATGCCATCCTATTTCTGATCGAATAAAGCAGATTCCATCCACTTCCAGGAACGCAGAATCAAAATCGTCACAGAAGACGATTATGTTTGCATTTTTGTTCCAAATGAATATAAATACTCGTTTGAACCGGAACGATTCTTTTTGAGATGTAGGGCCTGTTTTTAGAACTTCTTAATAAGAAGTAGCATCCGTTCCCCGAACGGACAGTTTGGAAAACGGTCCTGACAATCAGAAAAATTGGCAGCTTTTTGAACTAAAGATGTGAGGAATCGTAAGTATTAGAAAGACGCAATAGAAAGAATATGCTTGTTTCTTGCTTAAACACATTTCACTCCAAAGAGGAGACTTACTCATGAGAAAAATTGCACGGCATTTTGTTATTTTGTGGGCTCTGGTTTTCATCTTCACAAATGTATCGGGAGCCAGCGATATACCGACCCTGGAAGGCCACTGGGAGGGATCTATCGATATCCCCGGGATGACACTGGAGGTCGACATTGACTTCAGAACAAATGAGGATGGTTCATGGGAGGGAGATATTTCCATCCCCGCCCAGAAAGCTAAAGACGTTCCGCTCACCAACATCAGCATGGCTGGGAAGGACGTAAGTTTTTTCATTTCCGGAGTCCCGGGCGATCCGACATTTAAAGGGACATTCAGCGCCGATGGAACGAAAATAACCGGAGATTTCACCCAAAATAAGCAAACATTTCCCTTCTCGCTCAGCCGCGAAGCCAGCCCTGTCATCAAGGCCAAAGAAGCGATCGCTGATTTTGATAAGATCATCGAAAAAGGGCTGAAAAGCTTGAATAATCCCGGCGTTGCCGTCGCCATCGTTAAAGACGACGAAGTTATTTTCTCCAAAGGATTCGGCTATCGAGATGTGGAAAATAAAACGCCGATGACTGCCGACACTCTCTTGGCCATCGGATCTTCCTCAAAAGCATTTACGACCTTCACGATGGGAACGTTGGTCGATGAGGGAAAACTGGAGTGGAACACGCCAGTGCGAGAATACATCCCCTGGTTCCGCCTCTATGATCCCTTTGCCTCAGAACGTTTGACTCCCCGAGACCTGGTGACACACCGTTCCGGCCTCCCCCGACATGATGCGATGTGGTACAACAACTACACAGCCAGCCGTGAAGAATTCGTGAGGCGCTTGGCATACCTGAAACCCACTGCAGACCTGCGGGAAAGATTCCAGTATAACAATCTGATGTTTTTGACAGCGGGTTACCTTATCGAGGTCCTCACCGAGAAAACTTGGGAGGATGCCGTCCGCGAGCGAGTTCTCGCTCCTCTTGAGATGAAAAGGACAAATTTTTCTGTGGCGGATTCTCAGAAGGATGCCAATCACGCTCTCCCCTATCGCGAACACAAAGACATAATTGAAAAGATCCCATTCCGGAACATCACAAACATCGGCCCGGCAGGTTCTATCAACTCCAGTGTGAATGAGATGAGCCATTGGCTGCTCGTGCACCTCAATCAAGGCAAATTCAAAGGCAAGCAGGTCATCAATCCACAGACGGTCCAGGATATGCATCTGTCTTATATGCCAACCGGCGAAACTCCATCCATTGCAGAAATAACACCGGCAGATTACGGATTGGGATGGTTTGTGGATACGTACAGAGGCCACAGGCGGGTTCGCCACGGCGGCAACATCGACGGATTCTCGGCCCTTGTGTGTATGCTTCCCGATGATGGAGTGGGGATCGTGGCTCTCACAAATAAAAACGGAAGCCCCCTGCCCGAGCTTCTTGTCCGGCATGCTTCGGACCTGCTTCTTGGGGCCGAAACCAAAGACTGGATCGGACAGACCGTGGAAAGAATTGCCAATAGCAAGGAAATGCGGAAGGAGGCCGAGGAGAAAAAGGCCACTCGGCGCAAAACCGGCACCCTACACGCTCACAAACTCAAAGAATATACCGGAGATTATTCCCATCCTGGCTATGGAGATTTTAAGGTTTTTCTAGAGGAAGGCCATCTGGCATTTACATATAACGACATCACGACGCAACTGGAGCACTGGCACTATGAGACATTTAATTCAAAAAGAGCGGAGGATCCCACATACGAAGACACAAAGATCACCTTCCGCACCGACGTCAACGGGTTTGTGGCTGCACTCGAAATTCCTATCGAGCCTACCCTTGAAGAAACCGTATTCAAAAAGAAGCCTGACGCAAAATATTTCAATGCCGCATATCTTGTGAGATTTATCGGCAAGTACACCTTGATCAACGATTCATTCACCGTAAGCCTCAAAGGAGACAGCCTGACACTTTTCTTACCAGGACAGCCGGAGTATGATCTGGTGCCTGTGCTCGGTGATGAGTTTATCCTCAAGCAGGTTAAAATTATCAGCGTTAAGTTCTTAACGGATGAAAAAGACAATGTAATAGCTGCGGAGTTCATCCAACCCAACGGCGTCTTCGAAGCCAAACGGATTAACGAATAAATAAGGGGAAGTGATGAAAGTTCATTCCCTCACCAAATCCAAACTGGGATTGCTTCAAAAATGAAGCCTTTTTACACATTCGTCTATGTTCTTTGCCAATCTATTTCGCGCGTCCTCTTCCATGTTTCCGTAAAAGGAAGAGAACACATCCCTAAATCCGGGCCATTTATCGCTGCCAGTAACCACACGTCCTTTACTGACCCACCTTTAATAGGATCGCTCATAAAACGAGAGATCGCCTTTTTAGCTAAAGACGAACTTTTTCACAAAATCATCCTCAAGGATTTGATCAAGAAACTCAATTCTTTTCCCGTAAAGCGGGGCGAATCAAACGTCTCTTCCGTAAAAACATGCATTCGTATACTCCTCGATCAAAAAATGCCGCTCCTTATTTTCCCTGAGGGCACACGCATAAAAACAGGACAGCTTGGCACTCCTGAAAGGGGGATCTCGTTCATCGCCGCCCAAACAAAGGTTCCCATCCTGCCCATATATGTCGAAAACGGCGAACGCCTGCTCGATTGCGCTCTGTTTCAAAAAAGACTAAAGGTGAGATTCGGTGAGGCGATCCAGTATGACGATTATGCCCCGTTGGTCAAAGAAAAGAGAGGCTATGCAGATTTAGCCCAGCTCATCATATCAAAAATACAGACACTCAAGGATGAAAGTTAGGACTAAGCTCGGGAAACGGTCCCTACATCTTCCATTACATAAAAAGCAGCAACGAAATTACTCTCTTTCACGTACTACTATTTATATCCAAGATTTTTTTAAGCACAATAGAGCTATATGAATAGGAGTATTTTCAAATCCATAGGAGAAGGAGCAATCATGACCCGTAAGATTCTATTAACAATTCTTCTTTGTGTGTTTCTTTTAAGCTTTGCCACCGCCCAACAACCGGGTGAGATCAGTTACATAGACGAATCGGTACTGCCTGCGGGGAAAAGGGGCGAGCGGATCCAATCGATCATCGATACTATTAACTCGAACGATCCTGAACGCATCCGTCGATTCATAAAGGAGGAATGTTCGGAAAGATTCCGGAACTATGCCCCAATGGATGAACATATCAATGTTTTCCTCAATACATATCTTGAAACTGGAGGCATGACATTCCACAGCGTCCGCTTTTATGTTCCCGAGCGCAAAGGAGAAACCGTCGTTGTCCTCAAGGATAAAAACTTTAATTCGTGGCAATCGTTTGTTGTGAAATTTTCAGATGAAGAAAGCTTTCTCGTACGTTCACTGCGATTCGGTGTTGCCCGGACTCCATCAAACATCACCGAACCTGTCCTCGCAACAGAAGACGTCATTAATGAAGTCAAAGACTTGATGAAACGTCTTTGTGAGCGAGATGTGTTCTCGGGAACTGTCCTGATCGCCAAAGGTAAAGATGTCTTGTATTCATTCGCCTGCGGCGAGGCCAGCAAGCGCTTTCACGTGCCCAACAACATCGATACCAAATTCAACCTCGGCTCGATGAACAAGATGTTCACATCCACTTCGATTGTCCAGCTTGCCGAAAAGGGCAAGCTCTCGTTCCAGGATCCCATTAGCAAATATGTGGATGAGTCGTGGCTGCCTGAAGAAATTACGTCGAAAGTGACGATCCACCATCTATTGACCCACACCTCTGGATTGGGGAGTTATTTTAACGAGGCTTTTATGAACGGATCACGAGCACGTTTCAGGACTCTTGAGGATTTCAAACCTCTCGTCAAGGACGAGAAACTGGCCTTTGAGCCTGGCAAGCGCTTCCAATACAGCAATACTGGAATGTTCTTCCTCGGGGTGGTCATCGAAAGTGTGACTGGACAAAGCTATTTCGATTACATCCGCGAGAACATATACAAACCTGCCGGGATGACGAACTCCGACAGTTACGAAATGGATAATCCTGTGGAAAACTTAGCGATCGGCTATTATCGGAATCAGGACAGCCCAAACGGATGGAAAAATAACTACTACCTTCACGTGATCAAGGGGGGTCCTGCTGGAGGTGGATTCTCTACGGTCGTCGACCTTCATAGGTTTGGACAGGCGCTCCTTAAAGGAAAATTTGTCTCACCAGAATCATTGAATGTAATGTGGAAAGACTACTCGGGCGAGTTCTACGGCTATGGATTTAGGATCGACGACGGACCTCTCGGTAAAGTTGTCGGCCACAGTGGCGGCTTTTCCGGTATCAATGCCAATCTTGACATCTTTGTGGATGCCGGATACATCGTCGCTGTTATGACTAATTACGACAGAGCCGCAAGCCCGGTTGCCAGCAAGATTAAAAAACTTCTGGAGCGAACAACACAATAATCATTGTAGGGTCAGTTCCCCGAACTGACCGATGTATAGTGCATTTCCCGAATGGGCCCCCTAGATAGAATATAAAGTCCAATCTTCAGGCTGATTTCAAAGATCGATTTGGAATTTTTGACTTTTTGTCATGCACAAGCATTTTGTTATATAATTGGCGACTCCATCTGAATAAAGGAGATGAGATTCATCTGCTATAAAAAGGAGTTGGGACAATGCAAAAAGCAACAAAACTCAGTCATGTTTTTATTTTGATAGTTTTTGTGGCTTGCTTGGTTTGGGCACACACTCAAGACATCAGCCAGTATGAAAAACTGAAAGATCCCCAGATAAGGAAAATGCCGGACAAGGTAAAAATGCTTGTCGTCGAAAAAAAGGGCGATCCAAATGTCGTTGCGGGAATGGCATTTTCTACGTTGTTCAGCACATTTTTCGAACAGCCCGGCGTTAAGATGGCACCACCCCGCGCCCGTTGGCTAAACGCACCCGCCGATCCGAGGAATGAGTGGATGGGCCTTTATGCTCTTCCTCTCCCGGAATCAGTGGAAACGTTGCGATCGCAAGTGGAAGGTGTGAAGATCGATTATTGGGATTACGGAGAGGTCGCAGAAATTCTCCATATCGGCGCCTACAGCGAGGAGACCCCCACGATTGAAAAGCTCTTCGCTTTCATTGCAGAACAGGGATATGAGATTGCCGGTCCTCACGAGGAAGAATATCTCAGAGGTCCCGAATCAGGTACTGATACCTCTAAATATATGACCATCATCCGCTACCAAGTCAGGAAAAGATAAAAAAAAAGGGGACTGTCACCTTTTTCCAGGGGTGAAGAAAGAAGTAACCTGTCCCCTTTTTTTTATTTATATGTCACGACATCTGTAACCCTTCCCCAGCCAACTCAGTATAATTAATATCCAGCACTATTTTTATAAATAGATGAAGGAGAATATCATGTGGAGGAAACCAAAATTATTCCATCTTGTATCGATGGTTACGTTTATTCTACCGCTACTCTGGATATCATGTAAGTCTTCTCAAAATCCAACCGAAGCAAAAATACTTCCGGACACACTAAAATATGTACTTAACATCGACGTGGATTATGACCAGGAAAAGATCTTTGGCGAGTGCGAACTTACAGTTCAGAATCCAGCGGATGAACCCTTATACACTCTTCCGCTCATCCTCTACCGCCTATTGGATGTAACATCCGTAACAGATTCCCATGGGAAAAATCTCACTTTCACACAGGAAGTCGTTAAATTTTCTGACTGGAAACAATTCCAGGTGAACCATATTCGGGTCAAACTCTCCCCACCTTTACATAGCGGCGAAGAGCAAACGTTTATCATCCGTTATGAGGGTCATCTCCTGGGATATTCTGAAGTCATGGGATATGTCAAAGATCACATCAACAAGGATTATACGGTTCTTCGTGAAGACAGCAAAACCTTCCCGGAGGTCTGCTATCCATCGCTTATGTCCAACCGAAAAAAAGTCCTGCAAAGTTTTGATTACACAGCCTCCATAACAGTGCCCGATTCGTTGGTCGTGGCCAGCGGCAGCGAATTGATTGCAAAGTCTGTATCGGATGGTGATATAACATACACATATCAGAGCCTCGTGCCCTCCTGGCGAATGGATTTTGCCATCGCCGATTATAGAATCCTTGAAGATAAAAACGACAAATTTAAGATCTTTTACTTTCCCGAGGACAAAGAAGGGGCACAACATCTTCTCGATAGCATAGGGAAAGCCATGGAGCTTTACACAGATTGGTTCGGTCCTCTAAAAGTCTTCAGTGGATTGACAGTCATTGAGATACCAGAAGGATACGGCTCTCAGACAGACGTGACAACTATCCTCCAGGAGGAACCATCCTTTAAAAATTCAGATAGTCATTATGGATTTTATCACGAGCTCTCTCATCTCTGGAATGTCAAATCTGGGGATAAGCTGCCTCCCCGTTTTGAGAGCGAAGGCTTAGCCATGTTCCTCCAGCATCTTGTCCAGGAGAAGCTAGAAGATAAGCAGAGTGCTACAGAAACAGCTGTGAATAAGATGAGGGAGAGGCTTCAGAACAATTTTACCCAACATCCGGATTGGAGAGATGTACCTATGATCGATTACGGTAAAGAGGACATCACAGATCTGTCCTACAGAAAAGGCCAGATCTTTTTCTACATCCTTTATGAGCTGATGGGCGAAGATTTGTTTTTAGAGGCAATGGGGAGTTTCTACCAAAAGTACTATGAAACCGGAGCAACGGCTCAGGAATTTGTTACCCATGTTAAGGATCTATCACCCATGAACCTCGATTTGTTATTTGAAGAATGGATCTATGGCGCAAAATCATCGGAACTTATCATGTCTGAAATGTCAATCGTTAATATTGTAGACAGATATAAACATAATTAAAATTGGGACAGAACCGGCTTCTTTATCTTTTCCACTCCTCCATCATTTCCCATCTCTTGACGGCTTCAAGAAATGATTTAACAATGAAATCCGCCTTAATCTTTGCATAGGTTTTGGCTTTCGCCACATCAAAGTCGAGATATCCGATGTCTTTCTCCGGATAGCGGGTTGTCGCCCATGCAGGAATCATGAATACTCCGGGATCAGTACCGGCTGCCCCCACATTGTCCTTGCCAAGCTTGTCATACATCTCCCGGTCCACAAGTTCGGGATTATAGGCCATGACAAGTGCGGCCTCTTCCCTATCACCGTGTCCCGACTGCTGGGCCTTGGTTCCGTATGCCTCTGGTGTCGCCTCAAATGCAATTCTCCACCACTCGACTATCATAAAATGGGCACCGGTCTCATAATGCAGCCGTGTCATAGCGCTCTGAGCAGGTTCTAGATTTCCACCATGCCCATTAATTATGAGAATATTTCGAAAACCAGTACGAACGAGGTCATTCAGAACATCATAGAGATACTCTTCAAAAATATCAGCCCTTACCGTTATAGCGCCCGGAAACTGAGAGATGCTTGCACCTGTATATCCGTGGTTAATCGCAGGAATGATGAGTGCATTGCACCTATCCCATATCATTTCCGCCAAGTGTTGAGGAATAAAGTTGTCAGCGCCAAGAGCTACAGCCCCATGGGCCTCCACTGTGCCGATCGGAAGAATTGCACGGTCCGTTAAATCTGGAACGATCTCTGCCAATCTCATCCAGCAATAATTTTGCATATGATGAAATTTGAGATCTTTGACCTTCATCTGAGAGAATGCTGGTGTCAGAAATGCCATTGCCAGTACAAAAACCAATAAGACTTTGATTTTTTTCATACTTAAACCTCCTTTCTGTTTTGTTTTATCAAGTTTATATAATTCGAGCCTCAGACGCAAGGAAAATTGGCCTGCTCTTTTTGTGGCACTAATCTTGCGCTGTCATTCCTGAAACTTTTTCAAACGAATAATATTTGACAGATGATGTTGAGTTTTAGAAGGTGCCCAGAATGTTGATTTTCACTTTTTATTAAACCTGAGAACTGATTTCACCGAAGAAAAAAGAGGTTTATTCCCGGACAATGGGAGATGCTTTGGGATTTAGCGGATTGATTCGGGCAGCCAAGGAAAAAAGGAAGGGATATCTGCCCTTGAGATGCTCTGTATAAGCAATCCACTCCGACACAATTCTAGAATAGGCTCTCCGGATATCTGTTTTCAGATGAACGATATCAGTGTCGGGGAGATCCCTTAATGATTCTCGAAAATTCAATTCTTCCGAGAGATGGAAAATGGCCCAAAGCAGGTCTGTGAAGCGCTGATTTTCAAAAATATTTGGATTCTCCAGAAGACGCACAAGAAACGATTGTTCCACTTTGAGAAAATCGCGGAGTTTTTCTAATCTCTCCGGATCAAAGACAATGCTGTATTTGAAAGATACAGCCTTGGATTCTGCCTCGCGGAAATCTTTTTTATTCCATTGGGGACTTATAAGAACCTCCCTCTCCAGTTGATCGGCATTTTCCACATAATCACTGAAGTAGCGTAAGAGTTCTAATCCAACCTCGCTAAAAAAAGTACCGATGACCATATTCAGCTTCTGAAGCATGGATTTCTTTTCTCTAATGGACAGAAGCCGCTCGATGATCAAAAGGACTAAAAGGACATCGATAAAAAGGAATCCGAAATCTCCAATCATATAGAGAAAGATATGATGGGCATCATGGAAAATAAAATAGTGAATGGTATAGAATAACACAGAAGCTAAAGCAAGAAGCAGGGCGACCCGAAAAGTCCAGCTCTTAAAAATTTTTTTCATATGTGCACCTTGTTTCTGAATTATCCACGGATGGAGCACAAATTACAACTCAAACAATAACTTTATGGCAAAACTCAATAATTGGCAATCCACACAATCAAACTCAAGGAAGTCGGATTAGACTAATGAGCAAGATTCTTCGCAGCAGGTTCGTATTTCCAGGGATTCAGGCCGATCTCGGAGGGCCGCGTCGGGGGCGGGATTAAAGCATTGTAAACCTTTCGCGCCAGAAGTTGACACCGCACAAAAGCCCTCGTCGCCTTTGCCCAATAGTAGATCCCTTCCTCCTTTGACGGTTTCTTCGTCAGGGTGAAGCCAATGCTGTCGGGACCCCGCCAAAAATCGCCTTTTGTCCATTCAATGATTGCCTGGTTGAAGATATCATCTAAGGGAGCATAAGCAGGATTTTGGTAGTCAAGCTTTCGCAATTCCCTTTCTGCAAGGAAAAGGTCTATTTCCGCCTGGTATTTGGCTGCCTGCATCACCTCTGCCGGACTCGCAGCAAGCTTAAGCCGGAAGAAAGCCCTGGTGGCATAGGCCAACCAACGCGCTCCATGAAACCCTTTGGGATGGCTCAGAGTCGGTTGTTTCGCCGCATAGGTCGTAGATAGTAGATACAATTTGTCTTCGGGGATGGTAATGGTCACGTAGGCGTTTGTCACATGGCCGAGGGTCGTCCACCACTCACAATCACCCTTTGCATAATGATCCATGGCCTTTTTCTCCCATACATCTGGATGAGCCTCCACTGGTAGAGGGCCGCTTCGAAAACGCCAGACCATCTTCATGAACTCGAGGTCGATCTGTCCATGATAGTCGCTAAAAAGGTTATACACATAGAGATTCCGGCTGACACTAAAATCCCTGCAGGGAACAGTTCCCTCCTTAAGCCATCCCCCATGCTCGATGTACTCCTGTCCTTCACCTCCAAGTTCTTTTGAAAGAAGCGTATTCGTTGCGTACATAAAATCCTTTTCCCCGCAATCACCCGGTTTCCGGATAATAGCCGGGTCATCAGACCTCTCTATGACGAATGCACTGCCATCCTTATCCACCCAAAATCCACCCGTGCCATAGTATCCTCCCCCTGCGAAATCACCTGTCGTCTCATAACTCAATGTCATCTTGACCGCTTCCTCAGCATTACTGGCATAACGAAGCGTATGCCTTATAGCGATGTCACTCTGGATCCCAAACCGAGGCTTTTTTCCCTGTTCCTGCGCTGTTTGCGTGACGCCATGATGGACATAGACAAGCCCCTTGTCGTTCATCCCCGAATGTCCGCCAGCCGAAATCCACGGCCCAACAGCATAATAAGGCGTATGGATATAGGCATTGCCGTCCTCAGGAAAGCATATGATAGTCACATTGAAGTGGTCATCCCCATCTGAGCTTCCGGATGTGATGACCTTTCCATCCTTGGTTGCTGTTCCCCAGGCTGCAACACTCCCACATTTTGATTGAGTGTTTTCCTGTGATTTTTTTTCAATCGGCCCACGAAAGGAGAGCTGTGCTTTTTCTAACTCTTCCGGATAGCCAGCCTGGTCAGCAGGTGTTTCCAAGTATCCATCTTTATGAACCCCTAAACAGAATTGTGTAAGGACCTGTTCATATGTCAGAGGCACTCCTCTATTCTCGGCCCCTGCGACCATTCCCTCAAAGAATCCGATCATTTCTGGGGCATGTTTTTTTATGTACCACTCATAACCTTTCAGTGCCCTGAGTTGGTTATCACTAAAATCACAATCCAGAAGCTCCAGAATCCAGGCCCCGAAGATCTGTGCCAGTTGCTGAGAATACTGATATCCCATCTCAAAATCTGATCCCTGAAGGATCACCACCGGACGCGCCCAGGGGAAAATAGGAACACCATCCACAAATTCGATCTCCGGCCCTTGATCGAGATCAAGGGAATTGACCTGAGCATTGGAACGATTTGCGGTCTGAGTGCCACACTCTCTACCATTTTCATCAAAAGCAGAAAGAGAACAAACAAGAAGAATAACAACGACAAAAACGCCTACTGCCAAAGATCCTTTTCTGATTATCGTCATTATTGTCCCTCCTTCATTGACTGTAATCTTTACAGCCACGCGGATTACATGTCAACAACATATTCGATGAATTTAGAGGATAGAATGAGTCTATATTATCCCCATAAAACAAAATTCAATTTGACATGTGCTGCCAAGTCAGATTTAATAATTACAAGTCAAGAGGGTTTTTCATCGAAAGAGACGGAGGGAGTGTCATGAAAAGCAAAACATCTATTTTAATAATTTTGGCTGTGTTTTTTCTTTCCAGCTTCCTTATCGCCCAAGAGACAGAGACGCAAACAATCGAACTCCCCCAAAAGACACTCGAATACAAGGTAGAGCGTGGTGTCATAAACACTCTCAGCTGGATTTTCGCTGGCATCGCCTACGCCAAGTCGAAGGGCGACACACCCGAAGATTTTGCCCGGTATGGTTTTAAATCATGGGGTTCTTATTGGAAGGATTTAGATATTAAGGCTTATATCCAAAAATGGCACAGGATCTTCTCAACAGACTTTCATTTCAAGATGGAAATCTTAAATATGACCGAAACATCAGTCGAGGCAAGAATGACCATCTTCGCACGAAGATGTGCCGAAACATTTTCAGTGAGTGGTGTCACAGAAGAGGAGTATATTCGCTTCATTTCCACTTCGATCTCGAGTATGGCCGAGTATCTAGGCTGGAAATGCAGACAAAAACTCGAGGGAGAGTGGCTTTACATTACTGTGAGCGAGAAGGAATAGCACGAACTCCATCATATCGGATATGCTATCGAGCCTCAAGGCACAGGGAAGATAACTCCCACAGAGATTCCTCTTTTTATTGGGATGATTGCTATGCTCTTGGGAATCATTGTTGCTTGGTTTCGTGAGGGCATCGGGGCAGTATTAACTTTTTGTGGTTTCCTGTTTTTCTTAGCCCAAGAGCTGATATCCAATCAACGTTTTAGCGCTTAGTTTCTCGTGATCTTTCCGGCAATCGGTCTTCTATTTTCGCTCTGTGGGTGGCAATCAAGAAAGCTCGCGCAGAATTCAGCTTAACACACCAAGTCAGTGTCTGCATAGGTCAGTCAATTCTGTTTATATATCTGAATAAAAAAGAGGAGAGATAAGAAAAATATTAATTGTATTATCTTTAGTCATTCTGATTTGTAATACTTTTAGCTGTAAGGATGAGGAAACAGCGGCAAAACTCGAAGAGATGAAAGCGCAGGGCAAAGCATCACCATAGCCGACACAACCAGAAACGAGGGAGGAGGACCTGTAAATCCATCAACAACTCAGTTCTACCTGTCTGCCAACAGCACTGTCGATGCATCCGATACCCTTCTCGGAAGCCGCAGCATCCCCTCACTGGCAGCCGGAGCCAGCAGTTCCGGATCGACCTCCCTTACGATTCCAGAGGGTACGACAACCGGGAATTGGTACATTGTTGCTTTGGCCGATGGCGAAGAAATTGTGGTCGAGGTCTACGAGACCAACAATAGATACTCACGGTTTATAAAGATCAACTAAACAGATGTCCAAACGGTCCATTCGGGGAACTGACCGAGTATAGGAATCTGGAGAAATTTAGATTTATTTATACTCGAAGTTTTTTTGAACAGTACGATTGTTAGAGAGATGTTCTCGCCCTTTTTTCGTTATTTTAATGACAACACCTTTCTTTTTCTTTTTCTTCTTACTGTCCTTACTGTCTACAATTGAATCAAACATGGCTATACCCTTTTCGGCTTTGCACTAATACCTTCATCTCAACTCTCAAAACTGAAGAAGCCACATATTTTGATCGAGAGACTATTATTCTATCCCCCATAATTCAGGTCAATCGCCGTTTGGGATGATTTCAGGGGTGATTTTAATGAGAATGTCCTCCCTTCATCTCAAATCTTATATGAGAAAATTCGCCCGGTCCTAGCGTCAAAAAGTAGTGATGGAGACTGCGGTTAGTCAAATCCCCAGAATACAGTTGCAAAATATCCCCAACAATGTTATTGTATTTGTACAATTGTACAATAGTGAGAGCGATGCGATGAACTACGTTGTTGATACTTCAATAATCATCTCTGTTATTGCCAGAGAAAAGCATAAGCACAAATTGATTGAATTCACCGAAGGAGCTGATTTAACTGCGCCTTCCTCCCTTCATTGGGAAATAGGAAATGCGTTCTCTGCAATGATTAGACGAAAGAAAGTTTCGAGACAAAAGGCTCTAGCAGCCTTAGCATCATACCGTGAAATTCCTATTCGTTTTTCTGATATCGAATTGGAGACAGCTCTGGAATTATCGGCAAATCTCAATATTTATGCCTATGATGCCTATATCATAGGATGTGCCCTTAAACATAAATTTCCAATCTTAACACTCGATAAAGGTCTCATGGAGGCAGCCCGAAAAGCGGGCGCAGCCGTTAAGGAGGTGGAACTATGACGATTTATACATTTTCAGAAGCCCGTCAGAAATTCGCCTCTGTTCTTGACAAAGCCCGTACCGAGGGCAAAGTCCTCATCAAAAGGAAAGATGGCTCTGTTTTTGTGATACAGCCCTTCGATCAAAAGGGTTCTCCCTTGGATGTCAAAGGTGTTGATCTTGGCTTATCCGCAGAGGCCATCGTTGAAATCATCCGTGAGATCAGAGAGGGATAGCTTTCGAATCCTGAATAGTTGACACTTCCTCTAAGAAAAGGCTGGCAGAAATAAAGAGTAAGTGAGCTCAGTTGTCTCAGTTACTCATTTACTTCTATTGCCCTCCTGACTTAAAAAGAAATGCCTCCAAGCCACTTCACCCATTTGAGTTTTGTCTTCACTTTGTTATAGAGGTTTTTATCAGCCGTGACCAATAGAACGCTTTCCTCCTTCGCCAAAGCCAAGTAACTCGCATCATAGGCAGAAAGATCATAGGATTCAGAAAAAAACAAAACGTCGGGATAAAAAAATGAGATATTTTTCCGCTCGATCTCTAAGCTCAAAAATCCCTCCACCGCCGTAGCCACTATTTCATTTTGGATCCTTCCTCTCTTTCTAGCAATGAGCAATCCATTCAATACCTCATATTCCAACAGCGATGGGGCAAGAATTTCAACTTCATAAGAAACATACTTATCCAGTATTTCGAGCGCTACCTGACTGTATTTCTCATCAGACAAATACCATTTAAGGACTACACTCGCATCGACGACTATTCGCTTCAAGTCTTCTTCTCTAATTGTCTTTTCGATTCTTTAAAGACTTCATCAGCTGACACGCCTGATTTAGAAAAGGCCTCCCGGGCATCCAGAATTTTCTTATAGCCATCCAAACGTTTGGCCTGTTTGTATTCGTCGTAAGGAATGATTACTGCGACAGGCTTCCCTCTTTTCGTAATAATAAACTCTTTTTTTTCTTCGAGCGCATCCCCTACCAGGCTGCTGAATCTTTTCTTTCCCTCAGCGATGCTGATTATTGAAGGTTCTTTGTGTCGGTACAATGTGTTCTTTTTATTAGTCATTTGATATGACTAATAATATAGTCATTTATAAGTTATGTCAAGCTCTAGAATTTATATACCTGTCATTCATATCTCAGGCTCTCTACGGGATTAGCATAGGCGGCTCTCACAATTTTTATACACACGGTTAACAGCGCTACGAGAATCGCCGCCATCCCCGAGGCAATAAAAATCCACGCAGCAATACTCGTCCTGTAGGCATAATTGTTGAGCAATCTGTTCATGAGAAAATAGGCAATAGGCCATGCAATCACATTGGATACAAAAAGCAGCATCAGAAAGTCTTTGGAGATCATCATCATAATATTTACGATCGATGCGCCAAGCACTTTTCGAATTCCGATCTCTTTTGTGCGTTGCTCTGCTGTGAATGAAGCCATTCCGAAAAGGCCAAGACAAGAGATGAAAATGGCTAAAAATGTGAAGTATTTATAAATCTCCCCTCTTCTCTGGTCACCTCTATACTGACTGTCAAACACATCGTCCAAAAATCTATATTCAAAGAGACTGTTGGGCGCAAATTCAGCCGCTTTCCCTTCCAAAGATGAAATCGTGCCGGGAACATCGTTCGGCCTTATTTTGACAAAAATGAAGCTGTGAGAACCGTGTCGCTGGGATAACGTGAAAATGACAGGTCCGATCTCACTGTGAAGCGAGCTTGCGTGAAAATTCTTGACGATGCCGATTATTTTTCCCTCATCCTCCCAACATGAAAACATCTTTCCGACCGGCGATTCCAACCCCGTGATCCTTGCGGCTTCTTCGTTAAGAAGGTAATTCTCTTTATCAGTTGCATATTCTTCCGAAAAACTTCTGCCCTGGATTATCTGCATGCCGAGAGTTTCAAAATAGTCATAGTCCACAGAGGCATCAGTCATCGTCATATAATCCTCCGGACCCTTTCCCTCCCAATAAACAGGATTCATATGTCCAATACTGGTCGGAAATCTCCGGGCCGCCGTGACGTTTATTACATTCGGATTTTGTTTGATCTCATTCTTGAAGGACTTGTAGTTTTGTCTCAACTCATTGTTCATTGTTATTGCGACCACATGATCTCTGTTTAATCCGATATCTTTATTTCTTATGTAATTGAGCTGCTTATACATGATGATCGTCCCGATGATCAATACGATGGTCGCAGTGAATTGGCTGACGACGAGGATCCTTCTCAATACATAACCCCCTGAGCCAGACTGCAATTTCCCCCTCTTTAAAATATTCGCCGGTTTAAAAGAAGAGAGCATTAAAGCCGGATAACTGCCGGCTGCCAAACCCGTAAAGAGAATGATCCCAACCAATAGGAACAAACTCGAAACATTGCCGGTAATGTCCAATGTCAATTGTTTTTGAGCGAGATTATTAAACGCCGGCAGCATCAGGTAGACCAAACCAACCGCCACTACAAGTGCGATCGCCGATAAAAGTATGGATTCACCGATAAATTGTCTGATGATATCGACCCTTTCTGCGCCCACAACTTTCCTCATCCCGATCTCTTTGGCCCGGGTGTTCGACCTGGCAGTGGAGAGGTTGATGAAATTAATGCAAGCAATGATCAAGATGGCGACTGCGATCGTCAAGAAAATATAGACATAAATGATAGAGTCTGTGCCATTTAACGAATACAAATAGATCTTGGAGAGAGGCTGGATATGAAGGACAACTTTCTGATTGGTTCTTTTGTCATGTTCCATGACAAATCCAGAGATCTTTTCTGCAAAGTCCTGTATTGAGACACTTTTTTCTAGAACCGCATATGTTCTGGCCTCATAGGACCAACTAATATCTCCCCTCTCGCCCATGAGTCTCATCGGAGCAAGAAAATCAAACTGTAAATGCGAGTTTGAAGGGACATCTTTAAGGATGCCTGTAACGATCAGCTCGGTGTTGTTGTTGATCACTAAAGATTTGCCGATCGGATCTTGGGTACCAAAATATTTGGCGGCGGCACGCTCTGTTAAAACGATAGACTCCCGGCTCGCAAACACCGTCTCCGGACTGCCTTTAATGAGCGGAAATGTGAACATCTTCAAAAAGTCATCATCCACCAGGGCACCATTCTCGTTATAGATTTTATCC
>Ga0307380_10004632_pt1 | contig 18459 bp, 10 predicted proteins | sample UN3MG_FD_202239 | JGI IMG/M metagenome (GOLD analysis project Ga0307380, IMG submission 202239) | Soil microbial communities from Risofladan, Vaasa, Finland - UN-3 | ecosystem: Environmental > Terrestrial > Soil > Coastal area > Acid sulfate soil | place: Finland: Risofladan, Vaasa | collected...
AACCATCGACCTGCATATCGACGGGAACGTGATTCGGTGGGACACGAAGCAGGAAGGGCAGGACGGGGTGGACTTCTACATCTTCAAGAACTCCGGGGCGGACAGGCTGGACTACGCCACCCTGGGTTTCGGAGGAATCCACAACGTGGACCTGACGACGGGAATAAGCCCGGGAGACACCCTCTACTTGGCCCTTGGCTACCTAAGCAACTCCACAAGCGACGGAACCGGCGTGGCGCTGACCTTTGAGGTCATCCCCGAACCCGCCACGCTGGGCCTCCTGGCCCTCGGCCTGCCGCTACTGCCGAAGCACAAGCGAAGGCTCTGAGCAGAGCCGAAGAGAGGCGCAGGTCGAAACGAAGCTGAGATCCCCCTGGGGCACGGACCCGGTGCTAGCGATCAGGCGGATTCTGATCGTCGCCTTCCCCGCGTCCATGAGCGCGGCAGTCAGCGACTCGATCAAGTAGGTAGGCGTCTGCTCGCCCCGCCGGCCTTGACAGATCGGCCGGGGCCGCTATACTAGAGTGACCTGCCAGCCGCGGCGGCAGGCTCGGTCGCTCAAAGAGAGGAGTCATCCAGATGCTCTCGTCCACGCGCGCGCTCTGCGCAGCTCTTGTCTGCATGTCCGTCGTCTCGGCCGCCCGGGGCGCCATCACCACCACCGGCTCGGTCTACGACAGCGGCAGTGACGTCTACGTGGCCCACTTGGGCCCCGGCACGTTGACCATCGATGGCGGCAGCGTGCTGGACCGCGATGGCGGGGAAGTCGGCCACGCGGCCGGGCAGGCCGGCTTGGCGACCATCACCGGCACAGGCTCGGCGTGGAACCACACCGGGCAGTTGGAGGTCGGCTCCGCCGGCGACGGCACCGCCATCGTCAGCAGCGGCGGCTCGGTGAGCGCGAAGTGGTGCATGATCGGGGTGGACTCCAACGTTAGGGGCGCCGTGTCCGTGGGCGGGACCAACTCCACGTGGACCGTGACCAGCTCGATCAACGTCGGCCGATACGGCATCGGCTCGGTCGAGCTCCTCTCCGGGGCCACGCTCGCTACCGGCGGCGGCCACATCGGCACCTACACAGGCGGCAACGGGTCGGTCAAGGTCTACGGCGGCGCGACGTGGAACGCCACCGGCTGGCACTACATCGGTAGCCAGGGGACCGGGACAGTTGAGATCGTGGGCGGCGCCACGGTCACCGGCGGGGAGACCGAAATCGGTTACCACCCCGGCTCCAACGGCACCGTCACCGTGCTGGGCTCCGGTTCGACGTGGTCCCACACCGACGACGTGTCGGTCGCGTACCGCGGCCGGGGGACGCTGAACATCCTCGACGGCGCGGCCGTCACCTGCGACTACGGGCGCGTGGGCTACGACAATGGCGTGGGCGAGGCGACCGTCTCCGGGGCCGGCTCGTCGTGGACCAGCCAGTCGGGGCTGTCGATCGGCGGGGTGAGCAAGCCCGGTCGGGGGACGCTGACCGTCCGCAACGGCGGCGTGATCAACTCCAAGTCCATCGCCACGTACAACAGCCAGTCGAAGCTGATCGTCCATGTCACCGGCAACGACGTGATCGTGTTGGGCAACGCGAGCCAGGCGGGCGTTATGGTCAACCACGGCACGCTCCGCTTCTACGCGGACGCCTCGCTCGCGGCCGGCACGTACACGCCTATCGCCGATCTCCTCGGGCGGTCGCTGTACTGGTACAACTACGGCTCCTACGAGGCCATCGGCGGCGTGTGGAACGCCTCCGCCAGGACGTTCACCGTCGGCGCCACCGCCGAACTCGCCGCCGGCGACGTGGCGACCGTGGCCTCCGGCGAGCGGGTGCAGTTCACCCACGCCTCCAGCGGGGCGAGCGTGGGCGCCAGCTTCGGGTCGGTGCCGGGCGGCACGACCTTCTCCGCCGACCTGATGAGCCAGGCCGACCTGAACCTGCTGCTGGGCACGCCCGGCGTGGAGGGCCGCGTGCTCGCCGGCTGGGACTTCGCCACCGGCCTCACCGGCTCCAACGTACTGCTGAGCTTCAACGTCGGCACCGGCATGTCCGACATCCAGGCCTGGCACTTCGACGGCTCGACCTGGACGCAGGTAAGCCCCGGGCAGGTCGGTTACGACGCGGCCGGCAACGTGAACTTCACCGCCAGCCAGTTCAGCGGCTACGCCATCACCGGCGTCCCCGAACCCGCCACGCTGTGCCTGCTGGCCCTCGGCCTGCCGCTGCTGAGGCGCAGGCGGGCAGGCTGAGTAGCACGGGCATCCCCGCAGGGGCCCTTCGGCCTTGCCCATGAGTACCACGGCCATCTTGGCCGTGCGTGCCGGTCACAGGCGGGACGTCCGTGCTATGCATGGGCGGGACGCCCATGCCACACACACGGCCGAGACCTGCCAGCAGGCGCCCGTGCTACGCGGCGGGGCCGGCCGTTTTCCACTTGACGGGTTCGCGGGGGGCGTGTATCTATGGAGTAGCCGGCCCGTGCGTCCGGGGTGAGGGGGCGCGGCCGGGACATGTGAATAACGCGACGGGAGGCAGCCGCGGCAAGGGGCCGCGTGTGATGCTGGCTTGTACCCGTTCGCACAACCCTTCTTCGGGAGGTCTCCAATGATCAAGCAGCGCCTGTTCACCCCAGGTCCGACGGACGTTCCGCCGGAGGTACTCGTTGAGATGGCCAGGCCGATCTTCCACCACCGCACAAGCCGGTTCAAGGAGATGTTCGCGGCCGTCAACGATGGGCTCAAGAAACTGCTATTCACGCAGTCCGACGTGCTGACGATTGCCGGGTCGGGCACGGCGGGCATGGAGGCGGCCATCGCCTGCGCCTGTCCGCGGGGCAAGAAGGTGCTGGTGGCGCAGGGCGGCAAGTTCGGCGAGCGCTGGGTGAAGGTGGCCAAGACGTACGGCCTGGAGGTCGATGAGGTGTCGCTGGAGTGGGGCACGGCGATCTCGCCGGAGGCCGTCAAGGCCAAGCTCGACACGGGAGCATACGGCGCGGTCGTCGTGGTTCACAGCGAGACATCGACGGCCACCGCCTGCGACCTGGAAGCGATAGGCAAGGTCGTCGGCGCCACCGACGCGCTACTGATGGCCGACTGCATCACGTCGGCGGGCGCGCTGCCTCTGAAGATGGACGAATGGGGCGTGGACATCGTCGGCTGTGGCAGCCAGAAGGCCTTCATGCTGCCGCCGGGGCTGGCCTGCGTGGGCGTCAGCGCAAAGGCCTGGGAGCAAATCGAGAAGGTCAAGCCCCCGACCGTGTACCTGGACCTGAAGGCGTATCGCAAATCGATCGCGGACAACGACGTGCCCTACACGCCGGCGGTGACGCTGATCCGCGGGCTGGCCAAGAGCCTGGAGATAATCCACGGCATCGGCATCGAGAAGGTCTGGTCGCGGACGGCGACGCTCGCCAAGGCCACGCGCGAGGCGGCCAAAGCCCTGGGGCTGAAGGTCTTCTCCAGGCAGCCGTCCGACAGCGTGACGGCCATCTGCTATCCGCAGGGCGTGGACGACGGCAAGTTCCGCAACAAGGCCCTCCGCGACAAGTGGGGCTGCTCGGTCGCCGGCGGGCAGGCCGACCTGAAAGGGAAGATCTTCCGCGTCTCGCACATGGGCTACGTTGACCCGATGGACACGCTGGGGCTGATCGCGGCGATCGAGTACAGCCTGGCCGACTGCGGCGCGAAGGTCGAGGTCGGCAGGGGCGTGGCGGCGGCGGCGAAGGTCCTGAAAGAGTGGGTGTGACCCAAATGATTCACCACGGAGGACACAAAGGGCACGAAGGTGCAAATGACGAATGACGAATCCCCGAATGACGAATCAATGTCGAAGCACGAATGCCGACAGGATCGCATGGGTGCCCATATTCGGCATTCGGCATTAGTCGTTAGTTCGTCATTTGTCATTCGACATTCGTCATTACTCCGCCGCCCGACGGCCATCGCCGGTTACAAGTTTGTGGTCTCCGTGGTCTCTGTGGTTCATGAATAGTCCGGCATAAGGAGGCCGGCCAATGGCACACAAAATCCTGATCGCGGACAAGCTGAGCAAGGCCGGCACCGACTGGCTGGCCAGGCACGACGACGTGGAGCTCGACAGCAAGCCGGGCCTGTCGCCTGAGGAGCTGGCCAAGATCGTTGGCGGGTATGACGGCGTGATCATCCGCTCGGGCGCGAGGGTGACGGCCGACGTGCTGGCCAGCCCCGGGCGGCTGAAGTGCATCGCGCGGGCCGGCGTCGGCGTGGACAACGTGGACGTGCCGGTGGCCACCGCCAAGGGCGTGATCGTCATGAACACACCCGGCGGCAATACGCTGTCGACGGCGGAGCTGACCTTCGCCCTGATGCTGGCGCTGTCTCGGAAGCTCTCTCCCGCCAACGCCAGCCTTATCAGCGGCGCTTGGGACCGCAAGAAGTTCCAGGGCAGCCAGCTCGCCGGCAAGACGCTCGGCGTGGTCGGCATGGGCCGCGTGGGCCAGGCCGTCGCCAAGCGGGCGGCCGCCTTCGAGATGCGCGTGCTCGGCTTCGACCCGTTCTTCGGCGGCAGGGGCGAAGAGTCCTGGGAGATGGTCAAGGACCTCGCCGAGCTGTGCAAGCGGTCGGACTACATCACCGTTCACACGCCCAAGACGCCCGAGACGCTCGGCATGATCGGCGCCGAGCAGTTTGCGGTGATGAAGCCGACGGTCCGGCTGATCAACGCGGCCCGCGGCGGCATCATCGACGTGGACGAGCTTCTCAAGGCGCTCAACGAGAACCGCGCAGCCGGCGCGGCGCTGGACGTCTACCTCGCCGAGCCGCCGGAAACCGACGCCGAGAAGGCCCTCATACAGCACCCGAACGTGCTGGCCGTGCCGCACCTGGGCGCCTCGACCGCAGAGGCACAGGAGCAGGTCGCCCTGGAGGCGGCCGAGCAGCTACTGAGCGCCCTGCGCGGGCTGGAGGTCCGCAACGCGGTCAACGCGCCTGGCTTCGACCAGGCGCTGCCGCCCATGCTGCGGCCTTACACCGAGCTGGCCATGCGCATGGGCACGATCCTTTCGTCCATCACGCCGGGCGCCCTTGGCAAGGTAGAGGTGGTGTATCGCGGCGCGATATCCGAGCTGAACGTCGCGCCGATCACCACGTACCTGCTGGTGGGGCTGCTTTCCCCACACATGGAGCAGCACGTCAACGTGATAAACGCGCCGGTGCTGGCCGAGCAGCGCGGCATCGAGGTCGAGCAGATCACCACCGCCAAGATCAAGGAGTTCTCCAACCTCATGGAGGTAACGGTCCGCGCCGGCAAGACCAAGCGCTCGTCGGTGGGCACGATCTTCGGGCAGCGGTTCCCGCGAATCCTCGCGATCGACGGCTACCGCCTGGAGCTGAAGCCCGAAGGGCACGTGGTGATAATCGTCAACGAGGATCGCCCCGGCGTGCTGGGGCGATACGGCACCGTGTTCGGAGACAACAACATCAACATCGCCGACCTGACCTTCTCCCGGAAGATGAAGAGCGGGCTGGCCATGGTCGGCCTGAACCTCGACCAGCCGCCCGGCGAGGAGATCATGAACGACATCCGCAGCCGCAGCGGCGTCAAGGACGCCTGGTATCTCGATCTGCCCGAGCTGCCACCCGGCGAGGAGGAGTAGAAAAGCCGAAAACTGAAAGCTCAAAGCTGAAAGCTGGAAGCTGAAAAAGGCGGCGGGGTGTATATTTCACATGATGCCATGAAGGCCGCGATGCGAATCATCGCTTCCGGGGCGACCGCGTGGGCTCTGCTCCTGTCGACATCATGTGCACGGCGCAGCCGGGCCGACGCGAACGAGGAGGCCGGCTCGTCCGCACATCGGGCGGCCCGGCAGGGGGGCAAGCCCAGGACGGCTGCACCGCCGCCGGCCCTCGCCGTGGCCGATCCCAAGGACTATCGGTGGCTGAATCGTCTGAGTCAGGAGGACCTGCTTGTCAACCGCATCCGGCCTCCGCAGGGATACGTGCGTACGGCAGCCCCCGAAGGCAGCTTCGGCCGCTGGCTGCGCCACCTGCCGCTGAAGAAGGGCCGGCCCGACGTGCTGCTCCATGACGGCCGGAAGAAACGCAACCAGTCCGCGCATTGGGCCGTGGTGGACATCGGTGTGGGGCCCAAAGACCTCCAGCAGTGCGCCGACGCCGTGATTCGCCTCCGCGCCGAGTACCTCTTTGCGCGGGGGCGCCACGATCTCATCCACTTCAACTTCACCTCCGGCGACCGGGCGGACTGGACCCGCTGGTCAAATGGCTACAGGCCCGCCGTCAGCCGCAACAAGGTCGCATGGCGGAGAACGGCCGCTCCCGACGGCTCCCGACAGAGCTTCCGGAAGTATCTCGACGCGGTATTCACCTATGCGGGGTCGGCTTCACTCAGCGGCGAACTCGTGCCCGTCCGCGACGCAGGCGACACGCAGATCGGCGACGTGTTCATCCACGGCGGGTTTCCCGGCCACGCGGCGATCGTGGTGAACATGGCCGTCGATCCCGCCGACGACATGAAGCTGTTCCTGCTGGCCCAGAGCTACATGCCGGCCCAGGACATCCACATCCTCGTCAACCGCGCCGACGCGACGCTGAGTCCGTGGTATCGCGTGCAGGCCGGCGAGGCGGTCAACACACCAGAATGGGCGTTCTGGCCGGGAGAGCTGAGGAGGTTCCGCTAGAGCAATTCACGCTCGTCTGTATCCGCCGGCCTGCCTGCGGCGTCGCCGGGCGGCGTCGGCCTGCATCGACGACCCAAGGGGGTCGCCTGCTTCGGCCTCCTTGCCCGGCTCGTCCTCGGCGACGGCCGCCTGGATACATCCGATCGTGAACTGCTCTACAAGTGATACCCGGACCCCAGTCGGGCGGATCGTCCGGGTCTGCGTGTGCCGGTGAGGGGAGCCGACGCGCCTAGACGCCTATATCTGGATGGCCCTGCCTTGTCACCTCCGCGCGCGAGGCGCTTGCGCGGATGCGTCGCCAAAGCGCCAGGGCGAGGCCCACAATCAGACCTAGGGCGGCCCCGATCGGGATCATGGTGCCCCAGCGGGGCATGGATGGCCTCTTGGGCTCGGTGGCTGTCCGGCGCACGTACACCGGCTGGGCGCCGCGGGTGGAGAGGCGCAGCTCCATCAGGCGGCCCTCCAGGACCTCGAAGTAGGCCTGCCGCCGGGCCTTCTCGGCCTGCCACTCGATCACGTTCCGCAGGTTGCCCTGAACGCCCGTGACCTGGGCCTCTATGTTGTCACGGTTCTCCGTGAGGGCCTGGATCTGGGCCGTGAGCATCCAGATCCTTCTGTCGTAGCTGTCCTTAAGCAGACTGATCTGCGACTCCCGCACGGTCTTTTCGCGTTCGGAGATAAGCTTACGAAGCGCCGCCACGCGCCCCGCGCTGTCATCTTGCCTGCCCGCGCCCCGCACGGCCATCTCAAACGTCAAATCGAACAGCTTCTCGTGCAACCTGCGGAGCGCCGGGTCGCGATCGAGGGCCTCCACCATCTCCGGCAGGATATCCAGCAGCCCGGCTTGCTCGTGCTCCTCGAAGTTCTTACTCGCGCGCGTTTCCCTGTCATGGAACAGCCGCAGCTCGGTCAACTTGCCCGTGAGGGTCTGAAGTTCATTGGTCAGGAGGGATATCTTGTGACGGATAACGCCCTCGTCGGAGAACTGGAGCGTCTTGATATCACGGTCGAGGCGGTCCATTTCCGTGCGGAGGTCGTCCTGCTGCCTCTGGAGCCGGACGATGGTGGCGCGGCGGTCCTTGTTTGCATTGTCGGTGGTGTCCTCGACGAAGGCGCCCGCCCAGGCATTTACGATCTCCGGGAGTTCCTTCCTGTTCGCCCCGGTCATCGACAGCTCGATGAGGTTGGTCTCGCGGATGGGCGTGACCCTGGTGGCCCTATCGAGACTGGGTATGGGATGGGCGACGTTCTCCCTCCACCACTCGGTCTGCTTGACCTCGCTCTTCTCGATGGTCTTCTGGAAGACCAGGTCTGTCTGCGCCATTCTGGCGAGGCTCATCTTGTGGCGGTCCATGATCTCACCGGTCAGGACGCCGCGGCGCAAGTCTGTCTCGCCCGGCGGGTTGACGCCCAGATACGCCACGGCCGTGTACTGGGGCGCGCACAGCAGCCACAGAAACGTCAACACGGCGAAGACCGCTACCGAGACGGCAACGGATAGTAGGATGATTCCGATTGCTTTCATAGCGTTCCCCGATGGGTCGACGTCCGAGCCGTGACTTCCCGGGTGCGATTCCGCCCACGACCGCCGCGGGCGGTCAGGTGTCATTGTCGCTCTACCCAGGCGATCCGGCAAGGACAAGTCTGGCCCCCGCGCATGCGTCACAAACCGCCAATCCGCAATCTGAGATCAGACGGCCGCGGCAGCAGGCTGTGCCACCGGTTCGCTTCGGCGGGGGCGAAGGATGCCCTTGGAGTCGAGGTAGGCCTCGCAGCGTGTCATGATGCCTGCGTCGTTGCCGTGTCCGTCGAACTGGAGGCTGAGGAAGGGCTTGCCCGAGATCAGGCGGATGTAGTGTCTGATAAAGGAGTCCGGCCCGCACTTGAAGTTGGTGATGTAGATGACGTGGAGGTTGTCGTGTCGGCCGACGAAGCGGGCGCCGGCCAGGATCCGCCGGCCGAGGTCCCAGTACATGTTGTCGTTCGTGTCGCTGATGTCGATGTCGTCGAGTTCCAGGAAGTCCAGCGGCACGCAGTTGACGCCGTAGTACTGGCGGAGCTTGCCGGCCACCGAGAGGTTCACGCCGGCGTCGTGGATGTTGTATGGCCGCCCGAGCAGCACGATGCCCGGCTCGCCGGTCCGGCGGAGCTTCTCGACGGCCTCGCGCCCGGCCGCCCGTATCCGCGAGATGAAGCGGGCCTGGGCCAGATATGCCTCGTCCACCGCGGCGGCGACGACGGCCTTGGACGCCCCGAGCCGCCGCAGCATCGGCATCAGGTCGCGGCGAACGACCTTCAGGCCCTGGCGGAACACCACGGTGGGGGTGAGGAACTTCTCGTAGTGCGGCTCGAAGGCCGGCGCCCGCCGAACCACGAACGGCAGGGTCTGCTGCCACGGGCACAGGTACGATTCCTGCTCCATCCAGCGCGTCTCGTGCGAGACGATGTTCGGCAGGAGGATTCGGTCCACCCCCTTGGTCAGCAGGTCGGCGACGTGGCCGTGGGCGACGATGATGGGGAAGCACGGCTCTGCGACGACGGTGTGCAGGCCGGCGTTGGCGATGGCGCTGTTGGTCGGGTCGGACAGGACGGTCCTCAGCCCGCAGTGGCGCAGCAGCGCCCGCCAGAACGGCAGCGACTCCCACGCGAACATTGCCAGGGGTATGCCGACGGTCGGCGCGCCGGCTCGCGGCGGCGGCAGGCGCGACTCGTCCAGCAGCAGCTCCATCCGCATCGCGCAGAGGTCGTCGATGACCGGCTTGCGGGCGGCCTTGGAGCGCTTGCGGTAGCGGTCGGAGCACTTGTCGCCCCAGTAGGTCTTCTCGCCGTCAACGGTGAACTGCTGAATCTGGCAGGCGTTTGAGCAGCCGCGGCAGGTGAACTCGCGGAGCTGGTAGTCCACCTTCGACATGTCATAGCCGCGGAAGCGCGACGCGCCGACGGGCAAGGCGGCCTTGGCGGGTTCGTCGTCCGCGCCGCCGGCGAGCTGCTCGGACACATACGAACCGATTTGCGCGACGGATCGTTGCTGGTCCCGCCTGTCGGCGGCGATGGCCATCTTCTCCTGCGCCAGCAGGGCGGCCCCGATCGCGCCGAGCACGCCGTTGTGGGGCGGCACGATGATCCGCTTGTCGAGGACGCTTGCGAAGGCGGCGGCCACAGAGTCGTTGTACGCCGTGCCGCCCTGGAGGAAGATCACGTCGCCGATCTTTCGCCCCCTGACCACGCGGTTGATGTAGTTGTACACCACCGAATACGCCAGCCCCGCGACGAGGTCGCCCTTGGCGGCCCCGTGCTGCATATGAGTGTTCACGTCCCGCTCCATGAACACCGTGCATCGCTCGCCCAGGCGTATCGGGGCCTTGCTGGCCAGCGCCATCTCGGCGAACTGATCGACGATGGCGATGTCCAGCTCGTCGGCCCGCTCCTCGAGGAAGCTGCCCGTGCCGGCGGCGCAGGCCTCGTTCATCGTGAAGTCCACCACCACGCCGTCCTGGAGCGAGATGTACTTGGAGTCCTGCCCGCCGATCTCGAAGATCGTGTCTGGGATCTGCCCTCCCAGCAGCCTTCGCCCGACGAACGTAGCGCCGGTCTTGTGGGCGGTGATCTCGTCGTTGACGGTGTCGGCGCCCACCAGCTCGCCGATAAGCTCGCGCCCGGAGCCGGTGGTTCCCACGCCGCGTATGTTGAGCCGATGACCCCATTCGTCCTGAATCTGCGTCAGCGACTCGCTGACGACCTCGATGGGCCGGCCCCTCGTGCGGACGTAGATCTCCGTGATGACCTGGCCGCGCTCGTCGATGGCGACCAGGTTCGTCGATACGCTGCCCACGTCGATGCCGAGATAGGCGTCGATCTTCTCGTCGCCCGGCGGCGGAACATACGGGCGGACGCGGTCGCGGAGCAGCAGCACGCGGTCCATGGTCAGCGGCTCCTGCCGGGGAATGGGCGCGGCGGCCGTGTCGCTGGCCGCCCGCAGCTCGGCCATCCGCGACAGGTCCGCCGCCTGCGCCGCCTGCGACGCCACGACGGCCGCACCGATCGCCGGCACGTGCGCGTACGCCTCGGGAACGATCCACTGGGCCGGTTCAAGCTCGAATGTCTCGCGCATGGCGAGCGTGACGGCGGCGTTGGCCGACACCCCGCCGAGCATCACCACCGGCGGGGCGATCGGGTGAGACCGCACGACGGCCGTCCGGAAGTTCCGCGCCACCGCGTTGCAAAGCCCCCGCAGCACCTCCGCCGGGGAGTAGCCCTTCTGCTGGGCATGGATCATGTCGCTCTTGGCGAAGACGCTGCACCTGCCGGCCACCTGTGCGGCCTGGTCGGCCGACAGGCATATCTCGCCGACCTGCTCGACGGGAAACCTCAACCGCCCGGCCTGCTGGTCGATGAACGAGCCGGTCCCCGCCGCACAGTCGCCGTTGGTGGCGTAGTCAACGATGCGGTACGAGCCGTCGTCGTTGCGGTGCAGCCGGAGATACTTGGACGTCTCGCCGCCCATCTCGAAGACCGTCCGCACGTCCAGCCCCAGGGCGCCCAGCCCGGCGGCGATCGCCTTGAACTCGTTGACGACGGCCGCGCCGAGCTTCGCCGCAGCCAGCTTCGAGCCGCTGCCCGTCAGGCACACGCCGCGGACCGACTCGGACCCGACCGCGGCTATCACCTGCTCCAGCAGTTCGGTGGCGGCCGCCACGGGCTTGCCGCGCGTCCGGCGATATTCGCTGAGGTAGATCGCGCGGCCCGACCCGTCGGACGGGGCGCGGCGGAAGCCGTCCGGCTCGGCGTCCGTCGCAGCCGCCGGCTGGTCCGTCAGCAGGGCCGCCGTCGCGCTGACGGCCCCGATGTCGATGCCTACGTAGCAGCCCATCTTCCTCGGTCCACACCCGCCCCGACACACTGCACTGGCCTGTAAACGGCAAGGCATTGTGCGCGAAAGGGGCCCCTTTCATCAAGGCCCAATCGCTTCTCGCAGCCGCCGGGCGATGCGAATTCCTCAGATTCGCTGAAACCGCCCGCCGCCCCAACCGTCTACTTGAATGGAAGCGGTATGCCCTGATCACATTGCAGAAAAGGAGACCGCCATGAAACGAGCGATGATCACGATGATCTGCGTGCTGGCGACGGCCCTTTCCGTCGCGACCGCCCAAGGCCGCCGCCCCGCGGCCGTCCCCCCGGAAGCCACGCAGGTGGCCGAGGCGGGCAACGCGTTCGCGGCCGACCTGTACGCCAAGCTGGCCGCCGACGAGAAAGGAAACCTGTTTTTCTCGCCCTCCAGCATCCACACAGCCTTGGCGATGACCTACGCCGGGGCTGGCGGCAGGACCGCCGAGCAGATGGCCGCCACGCTGCACTACAAGCTGCCGGCAGCCAAGCTCGCCCCCGCCTTCGGTGAGCTGCTCAAGGTGCTCAACACGCCGCGCCTGGACTGGCAGAAGAAGCCGGCGTATCAGCTTTGCGTCTCCAACGCCCTCTGGCCCCAGAAGAGCTACCCCTTCAAGGCCGACTACACCAAGCTGGTGAAGGACTCCTACGGCGCCGAGATCCAGGCCCTGGACTACGCCACTCAGGCCGACCAGGCACGAAAGACGATCAACGACGCCGTCGCCAAGCAGACCAAGGACAAGATCAAGAACCTGATCCCGCCGGGGCTGCTCAGCGCGGCAACGCGTCTGGTCCTGACCAACGCCATCTACTTCAAGAGCAACTGGGCCGAGAAGTTCCACAAGGCCGCCACGAAGGACAAGCCCTTCACCCTGGCCCCCGGCAAGACCGTCGAGGTCCCGATGATGTCGCAGAAGCACCGCTTCGGCTATCTGGAAACGGAGGACCTGCAGGCCCTGAGCATGCCGTATTGGATGCACGATCTGTCCATGTTCGTGATACTGCCGAAGAAGGCTGACGGCCTAGCGGCGGTGGAGAAGAAGCTCACCGCGAACGATCTGTCGAAGATCCTCGCCGGCGTCAAGCCGGAGGAGGTGCAGGTCTCGCTGCCGCGATTCAAGTTCACCAGCCAGTTCCGCCTGGCGGACACGCTGGCGAAGATGGGCATGCCGGACGCCTTCGCGGCCGAGACGGCCGACTTCTCAGGCATGACGACGATGGAGAAGCTGTTCATCTCGGAGGTCATCCACAAGGCGTTCGTGGCCGTCGATGAGGAAGGGACCGAGGCGGCCGCCGCCACGGCCGTCATCATGCCGGGCATGGCGGCGCCGGCGCCCCGGGAGCCGAAGATCTTCAACGCCGACCACCCGTTCCTGTTCCTGATCCGCCACAACCGCACCGGCGCGATCCTGTTCATGGGACGGGTGGCGAACCCCAAGGGGGGCGAATGACGAATGCTCAATGTCGAATGTCAAATGCCAAATGTCGAATGACCAACGGCCCGCCGCCCAGGCGGTGCACCTTGGCCTCATCTGTGGAATGCCTGCTTCGCCGTTCGGGACTTCGTCATTGGACATTTCAGCCGGGGGACGAAAACGAGCGCGAAAGGCCACTGCGGTCAACGGTATTGCCCCCATCGGCGGCGCAAAAGAAAAGCCTCCACGCTGTGCCGGCGACGACGCAGTAGAAAGAACCCATTATTTCAAGGTGGGTGGGTGCCTGACCCCGTAGGGCCACGGACGACGCCTCCCATAATGGGTGTATCGGTTCTTTTCACATATGTCGCCTACCGTACACGGTAGAGGCAATTCTTTTGGATGTGCCGGCGCGTCGCCTGAATTATACCACTGATTACTTCGGGAGCCTAAGCGAAAGACTTGAGGATAATTGGCGCAGCCGCGCGCTCGCGTGCGCAAGCCCAGCGGTGCCAGCGAACTAGTACCGGCAGGAATCTTTCGGCAAAGCGCGACCTTACGCGCGCAGCTCGGCGGCGAGCGCGTCCTTCAGCGCGCCGAGGACCTGCGCGACCTGCTCGTCCACCTGTTCGCCGCGGAGAGTCTCGGTCTGCGAGCGGTAGGTCAGCGTGACGGTGACGCTCTTGTGCCCCTCCGGGATCGGCTTGCCGCGGTAGGTGGTCACGTAATCGACGCCGACCCGCAAGGGCTGTTCGACGGCGGCGACGGCCTCCGCAAGCTTGCCCCACGTGGTCGCGTCGGCCACTATCAGCGAAAGGTCGCGCCGCACCGAGGGGAACCGCGGCAGCGCCTGGAAGCTGGCGACCTGCCCGCCGCGGGCCAGCAGCGCGTCGAACCGAATCGCCGCCGCCGCGAGCGGCCGCTCCAGGCCGTAGTGGTCGAGCACGTCCGCCGCGACCGGGCCGATGATCCCGATCGGCCGATCGTCCAGCAGGACCTCGGCCGCCGCCTGGCCGTCCAGACCGCGGACGGCCCCCGGCCGAATCTCCAGCCGGCCGCCGGCCGCGTTGCGGGCGATGACCGCCTCCAAGGCCCCGCGAAGCTCGCGAAGCCCCGACGAGCTGACCATGGCCAGCTCCGTGTGCTCGTCCGGCAGGGCCGCGCCGGCCCGCGGCACGAACACCGCGGCCAGCTCGTAGAGGCTCACCTCGCCGTTGCCCGCGTCCTGGTTGGTCTTGCAGACGCCGAGCAGGCTCGGCAGCAGTGTCGGCCGTAGCGTGTTGTTGGTCTTGCGGGTCAGAGTGTCAACGGCGATCGCGTCCGTGCAGCCGAACAGATCCGCCTCCTTTGCGTCGATGAAGCCGACGGTGACGGCCTCGTCAAACCCGGCGGCCGCCAGCGCGGCCGCCACGCCCCGGCGGACCCGCTGCGTCGGCGGTTCGGAGACCACCGTGTGGGTCACCCTGTCGAAAACGGGGATCTTGTCGTAGCCCTCCAGCCGCGCGACCTCCTCGATCAGGTCGGCCTCGCGCGTCAGGTCGCCGCGGTGTGAGGGGATCGCGCAGACGATCCTGCCGCGCTGGGGCTTCGGCGCCAGGCCCAGGCGCCGCAGTATCGCGACCTGCCGGGCCTGGGGGATCTTCACGCCCAGAAGCGCGTTGGTCCGCGCCGGCCGCAGCGCCAGCCTGGCGGGCTTGAACGGCTTGGCCCAGACATCGGCGACGCCGTCGGCAAGCTCGCCCCCGGCCAGCTCCAGGATCAATTGGCAGGCCCGCAGGGAGGCCGCGTCCACGCCCACGGGGTCCACGCCGCGCTCGAAGCGGTAGTTGCTCTCGCTCATGATCGCCAGCCTGCGCGACGTGCGGCGGGTGACGAGCGGGTCGAACTGCGCCGACTCTATCAGGACGTTGCGCGTGGCCTCGCCGACCTCGGTGTCCAGCCCGCCCATCACCCCGGCGATGGCCACCGGCCTGCGGGCGTCGGCGATGATGAGCATCTGATCGTCGAGCCGGCAGGTCGTCTGGTCGATGCTGACCATCGTTTCGCCCTGACGGCCGCGGCGGACGACGATCCTGTGCTCGGTGAGCTTGTCGTAGTCGAAGCAGTGGAGCGGCTGGGAGTATTCCATCAGCACGTAGTTGGTGGCGTCCACGATGTTGTTGATGCCGCGCAGGCCGACGGCCTCCAGGCGCTCGATCATCCACTTCGGGCTGGGGCCAACGGTGATGTTGCGGATGACCCGCGCGGTGTAGCGCGGGCACAGGTCGGGGTCCTGAACCTCCACGCTGGTCAAGTCCTCGACACTGCCGACGGTCGGCAGCCTGCCGATCTTCGGCGGCGTGAACGTCTCGCCGGTGGCGGCCGCCAGCTCGCGGGCGACGCCGATGTAACCCAGCAGGTCCGGCCGGTTCGACGTGACCTCCAGGTCCAGGACGATGTCGGTGTCGGTCTCGACGATCTCCTCGACGGGAAAGCCGATCCGCAGGAACAGATCGGCCAGCTCCTTCGCCGGCATCGAGACCTTCACGTAATCGGTAAGCCAGTTCAGCGAGACCTTCATGGGGACGCCTCCGCCGCGCAACGCAGCGGCGAGACGGTGATCTTACCCCCCGGCACGGGAATGGGCAATCCGCCAATGACGAATGACGAATAGCCGAATGACGAATCAATGACGAAGCTCGAATGACGAAAGGGCCCGGCGCACAGCCAGCCACGAGAACGCGGCCGGCTCGCCGGCGCGCCGAGTCACTTCTTGAAGTACGCGGCGTTCTCCTGGATGAACTGCTCCTTGTCGTCCGGCAGGTCCGTTTCCTCGAAGATTGCGTCCGAGGGGCACTCGCCCGCGCAGGCGCCGCAGCTGGTGCACTCGTCGGGATCGATGTTCAGGTGCTCCACCCTGTCCAGCGCGTCCTCGCCCTCGGCCGGGTGGATGCACGAGACCGGACAGACCTCCGGGCAGTTCATGCACTTGGTGCACGCGTCGGTAATCACGTATGCCATGTATCTTGCTCCTTGCCCGCGGAGATTCCCTCCTCGTCCGCGGCGTCGAACACACTACCGACCCGCAGGGGCAGCACGCAAACGAAAATGCCGCAAAGCCGAGCCATGGCCATGGCTCGGCTTGGGTCCCTGACCAGATCGCGGGGGCGAACTTCGCCCCGTTTCACGTGGCGGGGAACGTCCCTTACTCATTCCTGCCGGAGGCCTTGCGCAAGGCTTCAAGGAGCTTGGGGGGCACCTTGCCTCCCAGCCGCTGACACGCCCTGACGTCCGCCCAAGCCTTGCCGTACTGGCGCTTGAAGTAATGCGCCATGGCCCGGTTCTTGTAGGCCTCGGCGTCCCTGGGATTCAGCTCGATCGCCTTGTTCAAGTCGCGGATGGCGCGGTCGTAGTCGCCTTTCTTGCCGTACGCGCTGCCCCGGTTGTTGTAGGCCTTGGCGTCCCTGGGATTCAGCTCGATCGCCTTGTTGAAGTCGCGGATGGCGCGCTCGTAGTCCCCTTTCTTGGCGTACGCGATCCCCCGGTTGGAGTGAGCCTCGGCGTCCTTGGGATTCAGCTCGATCGCCTTGTCGTAGTCCTTGATGGCGCGGTCGAAGTCGCCTTTGCTATCGTAAGCGTTCCCCCGGTTGTAGTAGGCGAAGGCCGCCTTGGGATTCAGCTCGATCGCCTTGTTGAAGTCGCGGATGGCGCGGTCGAAGTCGCCTTTCTTGCCGTACGCGACCCCCCGGTTGGAGTAGGCCTTGGCGTACTTCGGATCCAGCTCGATAGCCTTGTCGTAGTCTGGGATGGCGCGGTCGAAGTCGCCTTTGCTATCGTAAGCGTTCCCCCGGTTGTAGTAGGCATCGGCGTACTTGGGATTCAGCTCGATGGCCTTATCGAAGTCCTTGATGGCGCGGTCGTAGTCGCCTTTCTTGCTGTACGCGCTCCCCCGGTTGGAGTAGGCCTTGGCGTACTTCGGATCCAGCTCGATGGCCTTGTCGTAGTCTCGGATGGCGCGGTCGTAGTCGCCTTTGACGTAGTACGCGACCCCTCGGGCATAGCAGGCCTTGGCGTACTTTGGATCCAGCTCGATGGCGCGGGTGTACCAGCGTATCACCTCAATGGGGTCTGTGGCATCGACGCCCCGGGCGAGGGCCTCGTATGCCTTGGGGTTGGTCGTGCCGAATTCCCGCAGCATCCGTCGCTGCTCTCTGGTCAGGGTAATGCGCTCGGCCGGCGGCGCCTCGGCAACCGTTGGACGCCGATCCACCACGACGACCTTCTTGTCGAAGGAACCGATCACCGCTTCGGCAAGCTGGAAGAACGCATCGAACAGCCGCTCCTTCCCTGCCCGCACACTGGGCGTGCTCAGCACGACGGCCGTCTCCACGTCCACCACGCGGCAGTTGAACAGGACGTTCCCTCCCTCCACGGCGTACGAGCCGATCAGGACCCTCTCGGCCCCCACGAGCCTGCCCACCTTGGCGGCCGTCGCGGGATCGGTGAAGTCGGCCTTCTGGAGGTCGTGCCCTTCGATGCGCTCGCTGAGGTCGGCGGGCATGGGCAGGATCAGTTGGGGTAGGGCCGCCAGCTTGGTGGTCAGCGTCTCGACGGCGCCGGCCCCGATCCAGTCCGTGTCCGTCTTCGGGCGGAGGTTCTTGAGCGGCAGGACGGCAACGCGGCGAGGCTTGGCAGGCTCCTTGTCCGCAGCCACGCCGCAGGCGCTCGCCAAGGCCAAGAACATCAGACCCGCCGCAATCGTGAGCTTCTTCATGTTGCTCGCTCCCATTCGTCTGGCTTCCTGTCTGAAGCGCCGCCCATGCTTCTGGTCAGGGCAACCGCCACCCACCGTCCCTGCCACACACCCCGCACCTCTCACCGCGTAGCTGTGTGAGAGGATCCGTCCGAACCCGCGTGAAAGGGATCTTTCTCCTTGTCCCGATCGGAGTCAAGTGCTCACTTCCCTGGAGCCCTCCCTGGTCGTCGGTGGCTTTCAGGGGGCGGGAGGGCCGCCTCCGCGTCCTTGCCCTGGTGTCCGTGCAACCTGCCTGTCGGCAGGCAGGTTCGTGGATTCCCGTCCGGCGGGCGGCCTGCCCTCCGAAGCCGGTCGGGCGCCTCTGCTTTGGGGCCTCGGCGTCTCGGCGAAGGAGGGAGCCCACCCTACGTCTCTGGCCACAATCTGTGCAATCTGTGTAATCTGTGGACTGCGTTGTGCCCGAAGTCACGGCCCGGCCGGGTGTTGCCGATAGCAGAAAATATCAGAAAATATGTTTGACAAGGCAATGGTCTGCGTTATACTATTAGGCGAAGGGTGTAGGGCATAGGGCACTCCATTGCGGATTTCGGATTGCAGATTGCGGATTCGCGAGCGCGGGACGCGAAGGGCGAGAACGGCATCGCCTGCGGACCATGGGCTGCCGGGTGCCCGCCTTCGCCCTTTGGGCTACGTCGGGCAAGCTGAGCCATCGGGCTGTCAACACTTGGATCCTCTGCGTCCTCTGCGCCTCTGCGGC
>Ga0307380_10004635_pt1 | contig 18458 bp, 14 predicted proteins | sample UN3MG_FD_202239 | JGI IMG/M metagenome (GOLD analysis project Ga0307380, IMG submission 202239) | Soil microbial communities from Risofladan, Vaasa, Finland - UN-3 | ecosystem: Environmental > Terrestrial > Soil > Coastal area > Acid sulfate soil | place: Finland: Risofladan, Vaasa | collected...
GAGGCCGGCTCGGCCTGGATCCCGCCGCGACCGAAGTGCGCCTGGATCCAGCCCTCCTCGCCCTCGAACCGCACGTAGGGGCTGTCCGTTTTGTAGATCATCCGCACGCCGCCCGCGAAACGGTAGTCGACCTCGAACGTCTTGAGCACGTTCCAAAGGCTGTCGGACGGGGGATAGACGCCGTGGCCCTCCACCTCGACCGGCCCGGTGCGATCGGTGCCGTTGCCCCATTGGGCCACGTCGCACAGGTGGGCGCCCCAGTTGGTGATCATCCCGTCGCAGTAGTAGAGCACGCGCATCCAGCCCGGACGCCCGTAGCCCTTGGGCGGGTGTACGCGGTTCTCGGTGTACGGCGCCCGCGGGGCCGGGCCCTGCCAGTTCTCGTAGTCCAGCTCCTCGGGCACGGGCATCTCCGGGCAAGGCGGACAGTCGACGTTGTCGCCCGCCGGCACGCCCACGCGAATCGTCTGCACTCGGCCGATCCGCCCATTGCGCACCAGCTCGCAGGCCCGGTGGAAGACCTCGATCGAGCGGAACTCGCTGTCGACGCGGAAGACGCGTTTGGCTTTGGCGACCGCGTCGGCGAGCTTGCGCCCTTCGGCAATGGTCCGCGTGATCGGCTTCTCGCAGCAGACGTCTTTGCCCGCCTCGACCGCGGCCAGCGACATCGGCACGTGCCAGTGGTCGGGGGTGGAGATCATCACGGCGTCGACGTCGTCCCGGGCGAGGATCTCGCGGAAGTCGCCGTGCGCCCGGCAGCCTTGGTACGTGCCGGAGGGCTTCTGGTCGCCGTAGTGCTTTTCGGTGGTTTGCCGGGCGTTTTCCATGCGCCAGGCGTCCACCTCGCAGACGGCCACGACCTGGGTGTCGGGCGAATTGAGGAACGCCTTCAGATTATAAGCTACCGTCTGCCGGCCCACGCCGATCATGCCTACGCCGATCCGGTCGTTCGGGGCGGTCCGGCCATCCGCTCCCAACGCCGCGCCCGGCACCACGTACGGCGCGGCGACGAGGGCGCCTGCCGCCGCTCGCTCGAGGAGACGTCGTCGCGTGATCGCTTGCCTGCCTGCCATCGTGGGATCTCCTGTTCGCAGTGCTCCGGCCTGTTGCGGCCGTCTGAGCATGATCTTGCGCGGAGCGGAGAGAGATGTCAAGCGAGCGGCGGAAGAGGCGGCTCGTCACCCCCTCGTTCCCAGGCTCCGCCTGGGAACGGACTACCGCGAGGCTCCGCCTCGCATCCCAGACGCCAAAAGACGGACACGCTGCAGCACAGCGCGAGTCGGGCAGGCGGAGCCTGCAAGACCGTGCGTTCCCAGGCGGAGCCTGGGAACGAGGGCACGAGGCAGGGGAAGATCGGGCTTCTCTGAACGCTCGCGTCCGTTCGTGCGCCGACGAAGACTCAATCCGCGAAGTCATCGCCGGCCAGCCGGATCGCCGCGACGTCGGGCGAGCAGGGACGGCAGCTATTCATGTGGTCGAACGCCTCGCCCAAATCCCGCCGCTCGACCCAGTGGAGGTAGGCGACGACCACGCTCGGCGAGCGGCCCATGCCCGCGGTGCAGTGGACGTAGACCGTGTGGCCGCCCTCGATCAGCTCCCGGAGAACCCGGACGCACTCGGGCAGGTTCCTTCGCAGATCGTCCTGATCGAAGTCGCGGACGGGCACCCGGCGAAGCTCGATCCCCGACCGGCGATAGTGCTCTTCCAGCGCCGCCCAGGGCACGTTCTGGTCGTCGATGTCCTCGTCCGTGTGCAGGTTGAGAACCGCCGTGACGCCGAAGTCCTGCCTCAGGCGGTCGACGTCCGCGGTGGTCTCAGGATACGTGCCGACGAAGACTTGCGGAAACACTTGATCGAGATTCATGGCGAGCGCTATGGGGAGAGGAGGTTCAGTCCGCCGCGGACCACTCGGTCGCCGCGGCCGTAGGACGGGCATCTTGCCCGTCTTTTCAGGTCACGGGCCGCCAAGCGTGCTCCGGACTTGATGAATCGTGCGGCATTGGCCGGCCGGGCGGTCAATGCCTCTCAGAGGATTATACGCGGCGGGGCAGGTCTACGACTTGTCGGAGCGAACACGGCCCGCCGTCAAGCGGCCGTCTGGCCCGCCAGGACATGGTCGATCGGCTCCGGGTCGGCTTCCAGCTCGGCGTCGTGCAGCGCCTCGGCAAGCTCCGCCCGGCTGCTCAAGTAGTAGCAGACGCCCACGGCGGCGATCAGCACGGTGATGATCCGGTAGCCCAGGGCGATCACCAGCCCCTGCCCCGCGGTCATCGCCCCGCCGCCCACGACCGGGGCGTACGGGTAGAGCCGGTCGAGCACGAACTCAAACGGCCCCATCGGCAGCGGCAGCACCCCGGCGGCGGCGCTTAGCGGACTGAGGACAAAATGCATCCCCAGCGCCGGCACGCGATCGTACAAGCCCGAGGCGATCAAGAAAACTCCCAGCGTGAACAGGCTGTGCACGGCGATCGACATCGCCGCGGCGGCCGCCAAGACGGGCAGCCGGCGACGGTACATCTGCACCGCGTCGACAATCTGCAACAGCGGCGGGCCCACGTAGGGGAGGCGCCCTATCCACCGGGTCGATCTCCCTTCGGTCCGGTCGGGCAGCAGCACGACGACGACGGCCAACGTGCCGATCGCGGTGACGAGCAACGTGGCGTTACAGACCCATCGCACCGCGCCCACGTTCCAAAAGCCGGTGAGCACGATGGCCGCCGAGGCGACCACGAACAGCAGGTACAGCCCCGTGATCCGGTCCACGAACACGCTGGCCAGGGCTTCCGCGTACTTGCCCTTCTGGTGCCGCGCGAGCATCACGCCCTTGAGTAGGTCGCCCCCGACGATACCCATCGGCGCCAGGTTGAACAGGTAGCCCAAAAACCCGATTCGAAGCGCGTCCCGCATCCGAAGCGGCACGCCGAGCGCCCGGACCAGGTAGCACCACCGAATCAGCGTCAGGAGGACCGCCGTGCTACAAGAGGCCAGCGCCAGCGCCAACAGGCCCCAGTGCTTGGGCTGCTCCAGCAAGTTGGCGAACACCTCGTTGCGATGGGCGTCCCATACCAGGTAGCCGAGGATCGAGGCGGAGATGCCGACCTTCAACAGCGTGATCAAGATCTTTTTCAAGGGACCGCTCTTTTCGTTGCGGAATGAGCGCTAAGGCATTTCATCGCGGCCCGCGCTCATCCCTCATACCTGAACTCTCAACCCTCAACCATAAAGCCTCAACTCCCATCTGCCCCGCCGGCCGCTCACGAAGGTCGAAAGGCGGCGCCGGCGATCTCGCGCTGGACCCGCTCCAGGTCGGCGTCGACCATCATCCGGACCAGCTCCGCAAACGTGACCGTGGGCTCCCAGCCCAGGTGGGCCCGGGCCTTCGCGGCGTCGCCGCAGAGCGTGTACACCTCGGCCGGACGCATCAGCTTCTCGTCCACCTCCACGTACTCTTCCCAATCCAAATCCACACACGCGAAGGCCAGCTCCACCAGCTCGCGGACCGAGTGCTGCTCGCCCGTGGCCACCACGTAGTCGTCCGGCTGGTCCTGCTGGAGCATCAGCCACATCGCCCTGACGTAATCGCCCGCAAAACCCCAGTCCCGCTTCGCGCCCAGGTTTCCCAGCCGGAGCTTGTCCTGCACTCCGAGCTTGATTCGAGCGACGGCGTCGGTGATCTTTCGGGTGACGAACTCCTTGCCCCGTCGGGGCGACTCATGGTTGAACAGGATCCCCGAACAGGCGAAGATCCCGTAGCTTTCCCGGTAGTTGACCGTGATCCAGTGTCCGTAAACCTTGGCCACCCCATAAGGGCTGCGGGGCCAGAACGGCGTGTGCTCGTTCTGCGGCTCTTCCTTGACCGCGCCGAACATCTCGCTGGAGCTCGCCTGATAAAAGCGTATCTCAGGATCCACCAGCCGGACGGCTTCCAGCATCCGAGTAACCCCCAAGGCGGTGAACTCCCCCGTCAGGAGGGGCTGTAACCAGCTCGTCGGAACGAAGCTTTGGGCCGCCAGGTTGTAGACCTCCCGCGGCCGAACCGTCTGAATCAGGTTGACGATCGACAGTTGGTCCAGCAGATCCGCCTGATGGAGGGAAACCTTGCCCCTCAGATGGCTTATGCGCTCGAAGTTCTCCGTGCTCGACCGACGGACCATCCCGTGGACCTCGTAGCCCTTCTCGAGCAACAGCTCGGCCAGGTACGCGCCGTCCTGGCCGGTGATCCCGGTAATAAGGGCTTTGGGGGTCATGGGGTTCCTCCTCGACGGGCGGGCATGGGAGCCGCAATCTTCGGAATCGGACAGGCTTGCGTCAAGCGCAGTTTACCACGGGAGTGCCCCGATCGGCAGGACAGCGCACTCGGCTGGCTCCCCATCTGGGGGAGAAGGGGGGCACCGGCAGATTGCCCGCGAGCATGGTTGCCCCGCTCCCGCGGATGGAGTAGCGTCAATGGCATCCGAGGTCCGTTCCCGCGGGGCCACCACGATGCCGGAGAGCCCGGTCAATCCGTACGAGAGCCCATCCGCCGCCGAGGAGACGCGCAGCCCTCGCCCCACGCCCCCCTCGGCAACCGGCTTCTGGGTCTGGACGGCGTTGAACGCCTTGCTCCTCCTCGGCATCCTGGCGACTAAGCCCGTGTTTGCATCAAGATTCGAGGCGCTCGAAGCCGAATTGCCATCGCATACCACGTTTGCTCTCGGGCCGGTGATCCCTTGGATTCACGGTGGCCTGCTGGTGGCCATCATCGCCGCACGTCGTGCGCTGAAGGCGGAACGGTACAAGGATCTCTGGGAGGTGATTCTGATTGTCCTTCTCAGTGCCGTCGTCGGCTACTACCTGATTGCGTTTTCGCTTCCCCTCTTTCCAATACGTCAGCCGTTGACCTGGGCATCGTGATGGATGGGGGTCGCGGCCAAGGACGGTGAAAGCCCTACTCGCTTCGAGTCTCTGCGAGGAGACATTCCTCGTTCCCAGGCTCTGCCTGGGAACGCAGTAACGCGAGGCTCCGCCTCGCCCGCAGACCCGCCGGGCGCAGCCCCGTCCTCCAACGCAGGGCAGGCAGAGCCTGCCGGGTAGGGCGTTCCCAGGCAGAGCCTGGGAACGAGGGGCAACGAGCGGCAAGGGGGTGGCCCCGATGACTCGGGCCACTACGAGCCGGCTGTCACGATCACGCTCTCGATGCCCAGGATATCCGCGATCTTCGCGATCGTCCCCGCGTGATGGCCCACGCCGAGGGCGAAGTGGTGGGTGGGCCCTTCGGCGACCCAGCGCTTGAGGAAGGTGCGGACGTCGGGCTGGAAGAAGCCCCGGGTGTTGGTGTTGCCGGTGGCGGGGATGGGCCCCCGGACCGACTCGCCCTCGGCCAGCACGAACTTGAACCGGCCCTCGTACGTCGAGCTGATGCTGAGCATCGTGATCGGGCCCTCCTTGATCTTGAACTCGACGCTCGCCCCGGAGCCGGGCTTGCCGTGGTACTTGAGCAAGCTCCGCAGCACGGGCTTGCCCTCGGCGATATTCACGTGGTGCGGCCCGTCGTGGCCCACGAGCACGAAGCCCTCGCGAAAGTCGATCGGGTGGAACTCGGCAAAACTGCCGCCGATATCGAGCCGGTCCTCGATCAGCATGGCGATGCACGTCTTCAGGTCCGACTCGCCGCACATGGGGAAGCCCGCCGCCGTCAACAGCGAGTTACCCACGATCAGGTTCGTCACCAGCCGGCGCATCTCGCTCCCCTCTTGCGCCTCGTAGTAGTAGGCCAGGCCGTCGAGGTCCTTCTCGTCGACGAACTTGTCCAGGGCGACGGCCATCCGCGCCGCCACGTAGAGATCCTCCTCGGTCAGCTTGCGCGTGATCGGGTCGGACCCGGGGTCGGGCGTGTCGAACATCGCGAGGATCTGGGCCTTCTTGGCGTCGATCTCCTCGTCGGTCACGGTGCGCTCCAGGCGCAGCAGGTCGTCGGGCTCGGTCTGGACGATATGGCAGCCGAACGCGGCGGTGAACGCCGTGGGGTCGGAGTGCATGTCGAGCATCGACTCCAGCACGTGGCCGAAGTGGCCGATCCGCGCGCCCCGAAGATCGTGCAGCACCTTGGCGATGTCGCACCACTCGGCGATCTCGGCCTCGGCGATCGGATCGTCGTCGAGCGTTCCCAGGATGACCGGCGGCGGCCTCTTGCCCATGCGCACGGCCACGCCGGTGAACTCGGGCACACTGCAAAAGTCGTCGTTGGCAAGCTGCATGTAGGTCGACGCCTTCGAGTAATCGAGGGCCTCGAGCGGCTGCAAGGCCACCAGCACGATCGGCACGTCGAGCTCCCGGATGAGAATGCCGAACGTGGAGCTGGTGGCGTAGGTGACCATGTCGCAGAAGATGAGGTCGAGATTGGCCGCCTTGAGCTTGGGCAACAGGGCGTAGGCCTTCTGGGCGTCGTCGACCATCCCGAAGTTGGTGACGCTCACTTCGTGGGCTTGGACCTTGCGGGCAAACACGTCCAGCTTGCGACGCATCTCGTCCAGGAGGCCGTCGAACTGCGGCCAGTAGTTGTAGTGGCCGACGCCGAAGACGCCGACGCGGGCCGTTCGCGGTTTTCGTCTGGGGACTCGCATTCTTCACCCGCCCCTGGATTCGTGGTCACGCGTCCGGCGACGCGGTCAACTGATCGATGAAGCACGACCGGTACACGACTCCGCGCATCTGCTCCGGCCGCGGTGGATCGAAGGCGTAGCTCGCCAGCCAGCCGACGAAGAAGGCGGGCAGGCACGTAAACGCGCCATACCACCAGTGCGGCACGTCGGTCCAAAGAATCACCGCTCCCAAGGTGCCTGCCCCGGCGAGCAGTCCCAGCAGGGCCCCGGCGCCATTGGCTCGCGGCACCAGCAAGCCCAGCAGATAAACGCCCAGAAGCAGCCCGAGGAACGTGCTGGCGATCGTGGTGATCATCCCGATCACGTTCGAGGCCAGATAGGGCACGACCAGCGCGGCGCCGATCACGCTGATGCCGAACAGGCCGCACAACAGCCGGCTGTAGGCGACGCGAAGCTCGCGGCCCGAGAGCCAGTCGTAGACCACGACGGCGGTGAGGCTGTTGATGCCGCTGTCGACGGTGCTCATCGCGGCGGCGAACAGCCCCGCCACCAACAGCCCGACGAGCCCCCCTTGCCCCAGCGCGGTGGTCACGAACAGCGGCAGGATTTGGTCCTGCTTGTTTGCCGGCAGGTCGGGCATCCCGCCGTGCTGCTCGTAGTAGGCGAACAGCGTCGTCCCGACGAGGAAGAACAACAGGCACACCAGCGTGATCGTCACGGCGTGAATGGCCAGCGCCCGCCGGGCGTGGGCCAGGCTCGGCATGCACACGTATCGCTGGGCGGTCACTTGCGAGGTGGTGTAGCCGGGCAGGTACATGAACAGCCCGAACGCACAGGCCGAGTAGAACGTGCTCCGGTCGGCCAGGTCGAGCTCCATGTTGAACATCTCGAAGCGGCCGTGCTCCGTGCCGAGCCGGACGACGGTGGCCCAGCCCCCGTCGACTTGCCCCAGGGCCAAGAAGAAGACGACGAGCATCCCGCCGCCCAGCGTGATCGTCTGGAGCACGTCGGTCCAGATCACCGCCTGGATCCCGCCCAGCACGGTGTACAGCATGGCGAACAGGCCGACGGCGACGAGCGTCCAGACGAGCTGGATCTCCGTCAATCCCAGCACCGTCTGGACGATGAGGCCCACCGCGTAGAGCATGCTCCCCATCCAGCCGATGGCGTAGCAGGCGAAGAGGATCGTGCCCAGCCGCCGGATCGGCCGGTTGAACCGCAGCTCGAGGTACTCATAGACGCTCGTCACCCCCAGACGGACGTACATGGGCACGAACAGCCACCACAGAAGCGGCGTGATCACCAGGGGGATGAACAGGATGGCCACGAAGAAGTGAAAGCCCTGGTAGGCCGCTTCGCGCGGATAGGCCACGAAGGAGATCGAGCTGAACGCCGTGGCGAACAGCGACACCCCCACGGCCCACCAGCTCATCTTCCGCCCGCCGAGGAAGTAGTCCTCGCTGGTCTGCTGCCCCCGCATGAACCACAGCCCCAGCGCGAATACCAGGGCCAGGTAGCCGCCGAAGATCGTCCAATCGATCCAGCTCAGAGTGTTCATCCCGTCGGCCGCCTGTTGTGCCGGAGTGAGGCACGATGCTTCGTGCGCCTACCGGGAGAGCGCGAAATCGTGCTTTTGGCCATTGATAATCTCTGCGGTCGTCCCTGGCAACCCTCCGGCGGGCCGATTCGATTGACAGGGCTCGCCGGCCCCGGATATTTTGATGGGCGTGACGGCTCGCGGAGGAAGCCTTCCTTGGGAAGGCATCCGGCGGGTCGCGTTGGTTGTCAGGAGTTCAGAGATATGGCCCGTTCCAGACGAGCTGCCACATTCGCCTCCAAAGTAGCAGGCACACGCCGTGTGCCGTCCGCCGGTTACGGCACACGGCGTGTGCCTACTACTCTGAAATTGATCAACTTATCTCTTGGCTCGCCCTTGGTATGGATTGCCGCCGTTTTGTTCTGGACGCTTGGCGGACCGGCGGCGACGACGGCCGCCGAACGGCTCCCGGCCCTCGAAGCGGCGGATCGCCCTGCTTCCGACCTGGCCGTGGGCTTCCGCGATCCCCCGCCTGCTGCGAGGCCCCATGCCTACTGGTGCTGGCTCGACGGGTACGCAAAACCCGACCACTTCGCGTACGAGCTGGCCGAGATGAAAGCGAAGGGCCTGAGCGGCGTTTACCTCTTCGACGTCGGCGCCCGCGACCCCGACGACGTCATCCCGGCCGGCCCGGCGTTCATGGGCCCGGAATCGGTCAGGGCCATCGCCCACGCCGTGAGAGAGGCGACGCGGATCGGCATCGACGTGGGGCTGGTCACTTCGAGCAGTTGGAACGCGGGCGGGTCGTGGGTCACGCCCGAGCACGCGGCCATGGGGTTGTACCAGTCGCAGATCGTCTGCGAGGGCCCGGCGAAGCTGTCGGAGGTCCTCCCCTTTCCCGGCGTGCCGGAGAAATGCCCCAAGCGGCCGGACGGCCTGCCCGCGTTCTACCGCGACGTCGCCGTGCTGGCCATGCCGCAGCTCGAGCGCCTGCCCGGCCACGAGTTCCTCTTCGAGGTGTCCCCGCCGGGCGAGCACACGGTGGATCACGTCGTGCTGTACAACACGCCCAGCGAAGACCCCAAACGCGACGGCGAGCTGCACCTGTTCGCCAAGGAGTTCGCGGTCTCGATCTCCGCGACGGGCACCGATCCGGAGGACTTCAAGGAGGTGGTCCACGCGTCGCTCGCGCCGAGCACCGACGCCCAGCGGTTCGACTTCCCGCCCGCCCGGACGCGCTACGTCAAGCTGCTCGTCCTCTCCGGCCACAACCCGAAGTTCGACCGCGTCGAGCTCGGCGAGTTCGAGGCGTACTCGACCGGCGGCGCCAACGTCGTCTCGCTCTATCATTCCGAGGGCAGCCGGACCGGGGCCAAGCTGCTCCGCTACTCGTCGGCCTTGCGCCCCGAGGGCGAAAAGGAGTGGACCGCGGCGAATATCCATGATGGGGCGAAAACGGCACCGCACGGAAGCTGGTCGTCGGCCGGCGCCCCGCCCACGGTGATCGAGGACCTCGACTCGGTCGTCGATCTGACCGGCCGCCTCGATTCCAACGGCCGCCTCGTTTGGGACGTCCCGCCGGGCAAGTGGACGATCATGCGGTTCGTCTGCACCAACACCGGGCAAGGCCTGGCCATCCCCAGCCCCAACTCGCACGGCCTGGCCATCGATCATTTCAACGCCCGAGCGACCGAGATGCACTTCCGCTCCATGCTCGACAAGCTGAGGGCGGAGCTGGGCCCGCTGGAGAAGACGGCCCTCAAGATGACGTACGTCTGTAGCTACGAACTCCGCGGCGCGGCCTGGACGCCCGACTTCCTCCAGCAGTTCCGCAGCTATCGCGGCTACGACATGACGCCGTATCTGCCCGTCGTGTTCGGCTCCGTGGTCGAAAGCCGCGAGGTCACCGACCGCTTCCTCTACGACTATCGCAAAACGCAGGGCGATCTCCTGGTCGACGCGTTCTACCGGCGGGGGCGCGAGATCTCGAACGAGTACGGGCTGAAGCTCTGCGCCGAGGCGGGCGGGCCGGGGCCGCCGCTGCACAACGTGCCCGTCGACGCGCTGAAGGCCCAAGGCGCGATGGACATACCCCGCGGCGAGTTCTGGAACGCGCACAACGTCTGGGTGGTCAAGGAGACGGCCTGCGCCGCCCACGTCTACGGCAAGCCGGTCGTCGACATGGAGGCGTTCACCAGTTGGCGCCACTGGCAGGACGGCCCCTGGGAGAGCAAGCCGCTGGCGGATCGGGCGATGTGCGGCGGCACCAACCACTTCACCTTCCACACCGGCTCGCACAACCCGCCCGAGGCCGGCAAGCCCGGTTGGGTCTATCACGCCGGAACGCACATGAACCCCAACCTCGCCTGGTGGCCGAAGGCCCGGGCGTGGGTCGATTACCTGGCCCGGTGCTCGTACCTGTTGCAGCAGGGCCTGTTCGTCGCCGACGTCTGCTACTACTACGGCGACCAGGGCTACAACTTCGTGCCCCCCAAGCACGTCGACCCCGCGCTGGGCCCCGGGTACGACTACGACGTCGCCAACGCCGAGGTGATCCTCACGCGCATGGACGTCAAGGACGGCCGGATCACGCTGCCCGACGGGCTGGGCTACGAGCTTCTCGTGCTGCCCGATCGAGACGACGTGGACTGGGACGTGCTCCAGAAGCTCGAAAAGCTGGTCGCCGCCGGGGCGACGGTCGTGGGGCGCAAGCCGGTCCGCTCCAACGGGCTGACCGACTACCCCGAGCGCGACGCGAAGGTCCGCGCCTTGGCCGACAAGCTCTGGGGCCCGTGCGACGGCAAGAAGGTCCGAGAGCACTCCTACGGCCAAGGCAAGGTGCTCTGCGGGCCCAGCTTGCGGGAGATCCTCCTGGCCCGGGGCATCGGCCCGGACTTTCAGTTCACAAGCCGAAGCGAGGGGGCCGATCTCGACTACCTCCATCGCCGCACCGAGGGGGCCGACGTCTACTTCGTCTGGAACAAGAGCCCGCGGTGGGAAGAGGTCGATTGCACCTTCCGCGTGACCGATCGGGCGCCGGAGCTATGGCTGCCCGACACGGGCGAGACCGGCGCGCAGCCGGTGTTCGACCGCGTCGAAGGCGGCACGCGTGTGCCCTTGCGACTCGCGCCGCACGGGTCGGTGTTCGTCGTGTTCCGAGAGCAGCCGGCGCAAGATCACGTGGTTCGCTTGAGCAAGGGTGACCGGCAGGTGTTTCCCGTCGCGGCCGGTGCCGTCCGGGAGCTGCCTTGCGCCGAAGTCTTGCCCGGCGAGAAATCGCAGCTCGACCTGCTGGCCTGGGAGCCGGGGACGTACCGGCTCGAGACCGCGGCGGGCAAGAGGGCGCAAGTCGAGGTGCCGGCCATTCCGCCGCCGCACAAGATCACCGGCCCATGGGAAGTCCGATTCGCCAAGGGCTGGGGCGCGCCCGAGTCGGCGGTGTTCGAGAAGCTCATCTCCTGGACCGACCACCCCGACGACGGCATCAAGTACTTCTCCGGCGTCGCCCGGTACGAGAGAGAGTTCGAGCTTCCGGCCGGGCTTCCGGCGCCGGATCAGCGGCTCACGCTCGACCTGGGGCACGTCCGCTTCGTAGCCGAGGCGTGGCTCAACGACCGGCCCCTCGGCATCGTCTGGAAGCCGCCGTTCCGCCTGGACGTCACCGCCGCCGCCAGGCCCGGCAAGAACCGGCTGGTCGTCGAAGTGGCCAACACCTGGTCGAACCGCCTCACCGGCGACGCCCGATCGCCCGAGGGAAAACGCTACTGCAACACCAACATGACGAAGGCGCTCACCTGGGAGCTGCCGTGGAAAGACGCCCCGCTGCACGAATCGGGTCTGATGGGGCCGGTGCGAGTGATATGCGCGCACCAAATCGAGCTCGATCCGGCACCCTAGGGCTGTCACGATCCGAAGGTTGATGGTACGCTGTATTGCGATCGGCATTTCAGGATTCAGCCATAATCGGGCGCCGCGAAAGGAAGCCATGGGCGCATTCCACGTAGCCTGTCGCGTCGAGAACCACGTCGATCGGTCGAAGTCCATGAGAATTCCGAAGCTGCTCGTGGATACGGAAAGCGAGCACACGTGGATCCCCGGCGAGAAGCTCGAAAAGATCGGCGTCGGCCGGGAGAAGAAGGACGTCCGGTTCGTCATGGCGAACGGCGAGGTCGTAACCCGAAGCATCGGGTTTGCGATCCTCCGGGTCGAGCGGCACTTCACAATCGACGAGGTCGTGTTCGCCGAGCCGGGTGATTCGCTGCTTCTGGGTGCGCGCACGTTGGAGGGCCTGAACCTCACGGTGGATGCCGCCCGGAAGAAGCTCGTCGCCGCCGGCCCGCACCCCGCCGCGTGAGGCTCGGCGATGACGACCACCCTTGGTCCGTGTTGTTGAGAACCCGAGCAGTTGACGATAACCGGAGGACGGTATTCAAGCACCGTCTGCGCATCCGGGGAATCGGCGTATGGGACAAGACAAGCTATCCGGCGGTGCCGCGGTCGTGAAGATCAGCTATTCGTTTCTGAAGATCCACACCGGATCGGACCTGTCGCGCAGACGATTGCCGCGGATGTCGGCCACCAGCGCCAACGCCGGGCCCGTGGTCTGGCTGACGGCCTGCGGCCACGGCGACGAGATCTGCGGCATGGTGATCATCCAGGAGGTGTTCAGGCGACTCCGGCGCCGGCTGTTGCGGGGTGCCATTCACGCGTTCCCCCTGATGAACCCCATGGGTTTTGAGACCGCCTCGCGCAACATTACCGTCAGCCGCGAGGATCTCAACCGGTCTTATCCGGGCGAAGTGACCGGCTCTCTGGGAAAACGGCTCGCCCATCGCATCTTCAACACGATCCTCGAAACGTCGCCCACCCTCGTCCTCGACCTCCACAACGACTGGTCGAAATCCATCCCCTACGTCCTGATCGACCGTGTACCGGGCAACGTGCACCGAGCCGCCTACGAGAAGACGAATTCGTTCGCCCGCGAGACGGGGTTCGTCGTCGTCCTCGACACGGAGGACGTGACCGGCACCCTCTCCTACAATCTCCTGGTGACCGGCGTGCCGGCAGTCACGATCGAGTTGGGGGAGCCGTACGTGATCAACGAGGAGAACGTCGAGCACGGGCTGGGGGCGATCTGGAACGTCCTGGCCCACCTGGAAATGGTCGAGCCGCCGCGGGAGCCTTTCCGCTACCCGGTCCCGCCGGCCTACCGGGCAGGCAAACTCCTCCGATACTCCGACAAGCCGTACAGCTCCAAGAGCGGCATCATCCGGTTCCTGGCCCAACCGGGCGACGCGGTGAAGCAAGGCCAGCCGTTCGCCAGGATCGTCAACGCGTTCGGAAAGCACCAGGAGACCGTCCGGGCCGTGCACGACGCCATCGTGCTCGGACGCGCGGATACGTCGGTCGTATTCCCCGGCATGCCGATCATGGCGTTCGGAACGCCGTGAGCCGTGCCGCCGGCGACGATGGCGAGGACACGCGAACACGCCGCATTGGACGAGTCCGGCCTGACGCGTCCCATCCGGCTTGGCTCTGCCAGGAAAGTCACGCTCGCTCGGCCGCTACGGCCCTTTCACTATGGCAAGTGTAGTGGTACGCTGAATGGTGTGGCCCCGAGGACAACCGATACACACCCGCCGCGATAAGATGAACCCATGGGCACCTTCCACGTAGCCTGCCGCGTCGAGAACCACGTCGATCCGTCGAGGTCCGTCAGGATATCGAAGCTGCTCGTGGACACGGGCAGTGAACACACGTGGATCCCGGCCGCGAAGCTCGAGAAGATCGGCGTCAGCCGGCAGAAGAAGGACGTCCGGTTCGTGATGGCCAACGGCGACGTCGTCACTCGCAGCGTCGGGTTCGCGATCCTGCGGGTCGAGAAACTCTTCACCATCGACGAGGTCGTGTTTGCCGAGCCGGGCGATTTGCTGCTCTTGGGTGCGCGCACGTTGGAGGGCCTGAACCTCACCGTGGACGCTGCCCGGAAGAAGCTCGTCGCCGCCGGCCCGCATCCCGCCGCGTGAGCGTCTCGGCGGAGGGCACGCTTCGCGCGTCACTTCACCGAATCGTCCACGGGGAGCCCCAGCTTCTCGTAGAGTCGTCGGCGGCCCACCTTGTCTCCCTCCAAAATGTTTCGAGCGTACTCGGCCACCTCCTTGGCGGCGCGGCGGGGGACGACGATCACGCCGTCGCCGTCGGCCATGATCACGTCGCCCGGCATCACCAGCGTGCCGCCGACCACGACCGGGCGGTTGACCGACTCGATCTCGTTGCGGCCCGGTCGGATGCCGCGGCCCGGCTGCTTGAAGTAGAGGGGCACGCGCTGGGCGGCGATCTCGTCGGTGTCGCGGGCCGTCGCGCTGGTGACCACGCCGACGCACCCCCGGGCCTTCCACCCCAGGATGTTGTTCGAGCCGATCGAGCCCACGTCGACCGACTCGGCGTCCTCGATCACCAGCACCGAGCCCTCGCGCAATAGCGGCACGAAGGGCTCGCCGGAGCGCTCCTTGTACCATCGGCCTACCCACTCGTCGAACGCCTCCTCGGGCAGGTGGCCCGCCGGCGGCAGGTTCGCGGGGACGTATCGGGCGGTGACGGCCACGCCCACGATCCGATGGGTGAAGTGCTGCGTGTCGCGCCAGAGCGGGCGGATCTCCGGCGAGACCAGCCCCACGTTCTGAAGGCCGGCGCGGTCCATCCCGTCCGAGACGTCCGCCACGCGCAAGCCTTCAAAAAGGGCGAGCACCTCGCGATCCTCCTCCAACGCGAAGACCGAAGTCGGGATGAAGCTCTTCCCGGCACGCAACTCCGCCACTCCCTCCTCGGCGTCCTCCGTTTGGGCCTGGACCGAAGAAGGCAGGATGAGCGGAATCGCCAAGATGATCCCCCAGACGGCCGTTGCCGGCATCGCTCTTCTTCTCATGGGCGTTTCTCCTCAGGACGAAGTGCCGGGTGATCGCGCGGGTACGGTGGAAGGAAGTCTCTCGCAAAGGCGCCAAGGCGACTATACGTACTCGTTCCCAGGCTCTGCCTGGGAACGAGAAAACGGATGACTGTCGGCATCCAGCATGGACGTGCGCCCGGGCGCCAGTCCTCTGGTGTGTCGATCGCGTCCGGCTTCGACCATTGATTATCGCACAATCGGGTTGGGCGAAGCAACGTGGCGTGCCGCCTGGCAAGGGGGCCGTTGCCGGCCTGTCCGGCCGTGCGGTCTTGCCCGCCGCGGCGTCGGAAAGTGGCCTTGTTGGCTGCCGGTTGCACCGGTAGAATCCGGGCCCATTCGCGACATTTGTCTCAGGCGGCTGGCGAGGTCACCCGAAGATGCACGGCCACGCGGAAGCGCGCTCCGGTCCATCGACGGCTTCCCCCGCCCCGCCCCGGTTCGACCCGCCGCTGGCGCTCTGTCCGCTCTGCCGATCCCCGCAAATCCGCCCGTACAACCGGGACCAGGACGGAAGGACCATCGATCGTTGTTCGTCCTGCCGGGTCCAGTTTCTCAATCCTCAGTACAGCGACGCCTATCTGGCCGACTTCTACTCGCGCTACATCGGCGACGCCTTTGACGGCGACTTGGACGCCGACGCACAGGCCGACCGAAAGCGCCGCATCTTCGCCCGCGCCGCACGGTACGTCGGAATCGGGCGACTGCTGGCGATCGGTTGCGGGAGCGGGTTGGAGCTGCTGGTCGCCCGGCAGCAAGGCTGGGAAGCGCAGGGGTACGACGTCGACGCGGCCACGACCCGCCGCATCGCCCGGGCCGTGGGCGCGGAAATCTTCAGCGGCGACTTCCTCGAGCTCGGCCTGCCGTGCGACCATTACCATTGCGTGGTGATGGACCAGGTCCTCGAGCACGTCAAGCATCCGCGGGATTATCTGGTGGAGATCCGCCGCATCCTCGCCCCCGGCGGCGTGTTGTTCATCGGCTGCCCGAACATCGGCTCGTTGGCCAACGCCGGCAAGACGCTGCTGGACAGGCTCGGGCTTCGGCGTCATCGCGGCCGGCAGTACGGTCTGCCCAAGCATCTTGTCTACTACTCGCCGTACGCGCTGAAGCGCGTCCTCGAGCGTCACTACGGGTTCTCCGTGCCGGCCGTGCAGGGCGACCCGCTCAACGACTGGCGTCCCCGAAACCGCGCAAGCTGGAGTTTCCGTGCGGCGAGCGCCTTGCGCCGGCGCGTTCCCTTTCTCGACAGCACGTTCCAGATCTTCGCCCAGAAGCGAGCCGGCGCCTCGCGGCGCCTCGTGCCCTCCTCTCCGGGCTTTGCCCTCGATCCCCGTTGCCTGAAAACCCGCGCGGCCGGCGTCGGCGCGGACGGTATCGTTCGAGGCGGAGCCGCCCGTTAGTGCGTTCCCGGGCGGAGCCGGGGAACGAGGGGAAGGAGGCCGACACGGGCCTAGATGACCTCTTCAATATCCGTGTAGACGAACGTCACGCCTCCGCTGGCGAACTTGGGCACGTCGTCCACGGCGGCCTTGCCTTCCGGCGTGTCGAGGATCGCTTCCAACTGTTCGCGGCTGTCGGCGTAGAGATCGGCCACGTAGTAGTAGTCCGACGGCGTGCCGTCGGGCGTGCCCTGCACCTTGCCGATGGTCCACTTCTTCAGGCCTTTCATCCGCTTGGCCAGCGGGATGTGAATCTCCCGGTAGTACTCGTCGAACGCGGCCGGATCCTTCGGGTGCCCATACAGGACCAAGAGTCTTATCATCTGTCTGGTCTCCTGCGAAAGGTTTCTGAACCACCGATGATTCTACGAGGTGGAGGGGGGTCTGCAATGCCGTGCCGGAAGCAGATGCTGATCATCGAAGCAAGAGACGAGGCGAGGCCGAGAGGCCCCCGAATAATTGCCCTGGCGGAAGTCGATTCGATCGAGTTGGCTCTACGCAGACAGATCCTGGGCTTCTTCGCGAGATCGCGGAAGGAGGAGGGCACGTCCTGGGCTGCGGGGTGCGCGGCACCCGGTCTCCCACTCCAAGCCGTGTGCGCAAAACACGGTGATCTTGGCCGAGGCCGGACGTCGGCTGCACGGCGTTGGGGAAATGAAGTTGTGCGTCGTGTCTGGAGGACCGGAGCGATTCCAGCCGTCCGCGTTTTCTGAGGATCGGCCGGCGCTCGACCCGAGCTAGCCGCCCGGGTGGCGATCGGTAGAAAACCGCTCAAGTGATTTTCCGTCTGGCCCTTACCACTGGCCTACGGGCTGTTCATCCCGTCGGCAGAGAATTCGCTCCCACAAGGTGTCGATGACTTGCCGGGTGGCGACGGTTGCAGTGCCCGACGGGTCCACCTGCACTCCTGTGCTGTTGAAGCGACCCTCGATCGTCTCGCTGACGAAGCGGACGCTGCCGTCGGCCAAGGCGAAATTGGCCCCGCCCGGATGACGGCTGGAGTAGGCCCGCATCCCTCGATGCATGCTGGCGGTCTCCCCCGACTGGTCGGTGCCATCGAGGTTGAGTTTGTAGACTCCGACCCCGAGTTGATCGCCTGCCCGGTCACCGCTCCCTCTATCCCCAATGCCGAAGATGATCGATGAGCGCGATGCTCGGACGGTGCCGTTCATGTCTCGGAACTGCCAACTTCGCTCGCCTAGCGCGATCGTATTGGTCGTCCCGTCAAGGATATCCGCCAATCGCAGGGCCTTGTTTTCCACAAAGAGTCCGCCGATCGTCGCGCTGTCGGCGGTAATGTAGGCATCACTGCTGTTGTTGGCGATGTAGTTGGCGGTCGCCAGGAGCTGACCGTTGATTGTGCGGCCCGAGTTGGTCACCGTTTGGATGTCGGAAGGACACCGGTAGCAGGAAACCTCGTGCTGCATGAGCGCAAGCTTGGCGGGGATCCCGCAGGCTCCCCAAAGGCTCCCCACGCCCGGCTCAATCCCGTCGTGCAAGGGCTGCTGCTCGACGAAGGGAAGGATGAACGATCCCCAACCCCAGCAACTGCTACTGAGGGCGGTACCGACGTACTTCTGCAAGGACCCCGGCGGCAGCGCTTTGTGTACGTCGTGGTAGTTGTGTAGCCCCAAGCCGAGCTGCTTCAGGTTGTTGGTGCATTGCGACCGCCGGGCCGCCTCGCGAGCCGCCTGAACGGCCGGCAACAGCAGGGCAATCAGGATGCCGATGATGGCGATCACCACCAACAGCTCAACCAAGGTGAAAGCCGAACGCCTGTTACAGTACATGACCGCTGCCTCCTCGTTTAGAAGAAAGAGGAACGCTCAATAGCCTTACACCCGACTTTCCGCACTTCTCAGGCACAATATACTGAAGCTAGCAGGCAAGACGTTTCAATATGTTGTGCTAGCGGTGCTATTGATAGGTGTGTTCACATGGCAGCTAATTAGACG
>Ga0307380_10004636_pt1 | contig 18450 bp, 14 predicted proteins | sample UN3MG_FD_202239 | JGI IMG/M metagenome (GOLD analysis project Ga0307380, IMG submission 202239) | Soil microbial communities from Risofladan, Vaasa, Finland - UN-3 | ecosystem: Environmental > Terrestrial > Soil > Coastal area > Acid sulfate soil | place: Finland: Risofladan, Vaasa | collected...
ATCTGATTTTGTGAATGATACAGGAACACATTCTGAACTAACAGCATAACTGAATGTGATTTTGTTGTCTTTGTATTCGAGGACTACTCTGGCAACATCTTTAGCTAATTCTGAATAAAGAAACTCTAATGTTTCGTCGATTTTACTTAGTCCATTGTTAAAGAAATCATTGATTATTTGTTCAGTAGGAGAGTTTAACAAAACGTGAATTTCAAAAACTCTATCGCCTTTTTCAATAGAAAAACGAAAATCAATTATTTTATCTTCAGAAGCTTTGTTTTTATAATAATCAACTAACGTTTTTTTCAGCTTGTCGTACAAATCTTCTCCAAGTTTCGAGAAAAAACCTGTTGCAGTTGAACCTAAAGCAAAAATTCCTGCACCTATTAGAAGCAGAGATATTGGATCTAAGGCTTTTTTGATTGTTGGTTGCGGTTTTCTACCCGATAAAGCCTCTAACTCTTGAAGTAACTCTTTTCCCTCTTGATTCATAAATGTCCTATCATAATAAACCGAGAATGTCTCAACATTATCTGTTTTAATAAGAATTTTTCTTCCATCACCAGCTAGGGATGCTCCAGCATCCGAGGGTTCGAATACTTCACCAATTCCATCCACAGCGTACTCTCCATCGGGCAATTCTACTATTTCTGCTGAAACCAATCTGCCAATTATGGGTTTTCGAATATCATGATTCACATCTATTGGAAGGTATCTTTCATTAATCTGACAAACAAGGCTGTTTAGAGCTTCCAGACTAAGTCTTTCCCCATGAAGATCTAAGTGGGTTGTTGCCATTCGTGCTTTAATTTTTTTTATTTATTTTACCCCCCCGATTTACTTCAATTAATTCTTCATCTGGGCATAACTAGTATAAAACTCAAATTGAATACATTCGTGGAACCCATTCTATACGTTCATTTCGTAAAAACTTTGAAAGAATAAATGCCTCTTCATTGATCAAAGTCTCAACAATCTGTTTCTTTCCAATATTTATTCTTGGAATATCAACCGTTGATTCAAAGAAAGTGCCCAATTTATTTATCAAGTTTCGAGTTAATTGATCATTCAAGTACTCTCTTTTACCTTGTTTCTTTCTTCCAACATTTTCTGTCTTTACAATGAAATCTTTAGGGTTGAGATTTCCAGAATATTCGATTAGAAAGTCATCTATCAGGTAACGATAGAGTTCCATAAAATCGCAAAATAGACTGGGCTTTCTATATTGCGTCGAGTGAAGAAAGCCGAGATATGGTTCAAGTTTTGTTTGGTTTTTAGTCTTGTTTTGGTTTGGGTCTTCGTTTGAATCTGCAGACTCCAAACCAATTTTTTATTCGTGAATGACATTGGCCATCACGATTGTTCATGCAGTGCTTTTGGTTGCATTTTACTTTAGCCAAGTGCCTGTTACTCTCCAAAACGCAAGTCTTGAGTTTAGAGTAAAACGGTCGGCTTTAATCCTTTCTTTTTTGTTTCAAAATAACCTCTGGAACAAGGATTCCTTCCTCGGTTATGACCGCATCAACATACTCTAACGGAGTTATGTCAAAAGCAGGATTCAACACCTTAACGCCTTCAGGAGCAATCCTCTCGGAACCCACATTCGTAACCTCATGTGGGCTTCTTTCTTCGATAATTGCATCCTCGGAAGTGCGAGACTGATCCATAGTTGACAGGGGAGCAGCCACATAGAAGGGAATCCCATGCTCAAACGCCAAAACAGCAACATTGTAGGTTCCAATCTTATTCAAAACCGCGTCCCTGACAATACGGTCCGCGCCAACCACAACCTTATCCACCATGCCCTTCGACATAACATAGCCCACCATAGTATCGCTAATCAAGGTCACAGGAATCCCATCCCGCATCAACTCGTAACAGGTGAGCTTAGCTCCCTGAAGCCGCGGTCTGGTTTCACAGGCGATAACCTTCACGTCTTTGCCCTCTTCGATGGCGGCTCGTATAACTCCAAGGGCTGTGCCGTAATCAACCGTAGCTAAACTGCCCGCATTACAGTGGGTGAGAACCACATCACCATCTTCAATGAGTTTGGCTCCGTGCTTGCCCATCTTCCGGTTGACTTCAACATCCTCGTCCGCCATCCTCTGAGCCTCAGCCACCACAGCCTCTGCCAAAACTTCCTTGGTTCCCGACGTCTCCCGAGCCTTTTTCATTACCCTGTCGATTGCCCAGAACAGATTCACGGCGGTTGGTCGGGTCTTCCGCAGCACCTCAGCCGACTCTTCCAGCTCATTCAGTAACTCCTCTCTTGTTTTAGCCTTTGAGTGAAAAGCAGTTAGAGCCAGACCATACGCGGCTGCTACGCCAATAAGGGGAGCGCCCCGCAGCTTCATCTCCTTAATCGCAGAAGCCATAGCCTTACAATCAGTCATTTTTACCCAAACAACTTCGTTGGGCAACTTTGTTTGATCAACAATAACTACTGTGCCGTCTTTCCATTCTATGGTTCGCATGCATCAACACCCGCCTTTATGCTGACTTTGTGTTTTGCTCAGATAATATATTTTCTACGAAAAAGATTCCAAGCTCCCAATACAAATGCAAGGCAAACCACAGCGTGATTGTGTGCTATGCAAGACACTGTGTTCAAATGTAAACGTCCAGTTTAATTACTGGGACAATCTCCAAAAATTCGAGTGACTACGGGAAGCGTCCACCATCGGCGACGACGTGGAGGGTTTTCATTTTTTCCCTACCTGCGCTTCCCCTAGTTCCCCCGAACAACATCTTCTAATAGTCGCACTTGCCATTTATGGTTTATCATTGTCTTTTTTGTTGATTTTTATTACAACCTCAATTGGGCTTCCCTTGGGGAGCTTCAGATTCTGTCGCCAATCTTCTCCAACAGCAATAAGAGAGTAAACCCCAGAAACCTCAGCCCTAGCCTTCTTAACAAAATTAACCAATGCAACCTGAGTCTCTCCAGTTTTTATCATGTCATCCACAATAAGCACGCTATCTCTTCGCTTCAAAGCGTCCTTCGGCAAATACAAAGTCATGGTAAAGCCTGAATCACGCAAAGCATAAGTTTCCTCCAAGAAAGCCGGAACCCCCACTTCCTTGTTCCGTTTCGCAATCAACAAATCGACACCCAAAGAGTTCGCAACCATAGTCCCAAGAGGTATCCCATCAACAGCGGCGGTCAGAACTTTTGTTACGCGTCCCCCAGCAAAAGTTGCAAGAGCATGCTGGGCTGCCTGCTGAAGGATGTTATGGTCGCCTATGATCCATGTGTTGTTAAAGTATCCAGCCGAGTTAAACTTTATTCGTTTACGAAGCTCAGTCTTCAAGCCAACGAGTTTGGTTAAAACACCCCAAAGTTCTTTAGCTCTCTCGGCGTTTGGCAGAACATGACCCTTAGCATACCTGCTTAAAACTGTCACAGGCAGATTGGTTTTTGCAGACAGTTCGCGATAAGTGTATTCCTTCTTTGCTGTTCGAAGCAGCTCGATTGTCATTAACCGAAGTTTCAGGTCCTCTGCGTGTGTGTTCATACCATCATCACTTTTCTATGCACATCAACAAATCAATTAATGCATATACAAGCTACCTATTTTAACTTAGACAGATTTATAATTTCCGTATAACAACGCGAACAGCTCAAAGAAGCCACCACATCAAAGTCTGTTTGAGGGCTCATAATAACTCAATGAGCCAAAAAAACAGGCAACATATTACTCAAGTTTCACTTTCGAAACAGTAAAAGTGGCGGATCCGCGGGGATTTGAACCCCGGATCTTCGGCTTTCTTCTTCTCTGGAGATTAGAAGGCCGATGCCTTATCCTGACTAGGCCACGGACCCTTTGAATCGACATAGTCTAAGAACTGCTTAGATATATTCTTTCATTCAACCAGAGAGCGTTGTGACCTTTAGGTTATACAATATAAATCGCGGGACGGTAAGGTTTAGCTAACTCAGCCTTCCTTTGTGGGTCATGAATATTCGGGTCGTCCTCTCTGTAAGCGTGAAATTTCACGTTGAATTCTCTTCCAAAGAAAGCCTCGGCTTGTCCTAGCAAACTAGTTTCATCTATGGCTCCAATCTGCAGTTGCCTCTGCTTCATGTCTTCGGGCATCCGATTAATTTCTTCAGTGATTCCGCGGGCGAATTTGGCAACCTTTCCAGCCACCTGTTTCAGTTCAGGGTCAGCCATTAATTCCTTCATCAGATCGCTTATGGCTAGTGTGCCGGATACTGATTTTTTGAGTGCTGTCAGGTATGCTTTCCATTTCCATGATGCGGCAGAGTAGTAGTAGATTTCTTTGGGCACCATCTTTGTTGCTCTGAGAATGTTCGAGGTGTCTTCCATCACGTTTTTGATCAGGTTTTCGGTCTCTTCTGCCTTAACGTTAACTTTGTTTTTGTCGTAAACTGGCCACTCAGCCAAAGAAACAAAGTCTTCATGTCCCATTTTGTTCCAGATTTCCTCGCACATGTAGGGTGCAAAGGGAGCCAGCAGCCGAGTCCACGTTTCCAGAGCCTCCTCCAGGATTTTTGAGTCGAAGGTTTCTTTTCTTCTGATGTACCATCGGAAGTCGTTCCAGACTTCGAAGAGGGCGTTTTCTAGGGCGGTTCTGGTCTTCAGCGACTCCATGTTTTCTGTAACAGTTTTTATTCTGTCCTGTAGCACGCTGATTAGCCACTCTTCCAGATGTCCAGTTTTGGTTTGTTTTGCGTTTTCTATTATGCTGTCTGTTAGGCTCTGGAAGCCGCGGAGCTTGCTTTTGACGTCTCCGACAGTGTCTCTTCTCCAGTCTGGGTCGTTCATTCCTTCTCCGCCTAGGAGTAGGGCGCAGCGGGTGGCGTCTGCTCCGAACTGGTTGAGGGCGTCCTTGAGGGTTATGAAGTTGCCCTTCGATTTTGACATCTTCTTTCCTTCAATGCTCAGCATGCCGTTTACGCCAACTCCTCTTGGTAGATTGTCGGGAAACAGTGCGGTATGATGGAAGAGGAAGAAGGTCAAGTGATTGGGAAGCAGTTCTTTGGCTGAGACTCTCAGGTCCACAGGATACCAGTAGAGGAACTCGCTTCGCATCTCATCCAAGATTTTGCTGTCAATCTTTGTCTGTTCAGAGATTTTTTTGGGGTTGCCTTTTCCGTAGAAAATATAGTCGAAAACCTCTGGGGTCAGTTGCTCGCTTTTTATGTTGTATTGTTTGAGGTGCTTGTTTATTGTGTAGAATGCCATGTAAACGGTTGAGTCGGTTAGGGTTTCGACGATCCATCCTGGGCTCCATGGGAGGGGCGTTCCTAAGCCGCTTTTTCTTGCGCATGGCCACTCTTTAAGCCAATCAATTATGTTGAGGAACCATTGCCTAGCTGAGTCGGGGTAAATGGTGGCTTGATTTAGTGTGTCCTTGGTTTTTTGTTTCCATGTGGGGTCCGAGTATTTTATGAACCATTGTTCTTCAAGGAGCTTGACTAGGCAGGGGGTCATGCATCTGCAGACCACGGGCTCGGGCAGGTCATACATGGAGTCTGCCATGCCCTTCTTTTTGAAGTCGTGGATGAGCAGGTCTTTTATTTCGTTGACCTTTTTTCCGGAGTATATTCCACAGATTTCCTTTAGTGTTCCGCCGTGGAACTCTTTTTTGTAGAGCGATTTTGTTGCTTCTTCAGCCTTGGGGTCATGCTGGTCTTTTACTTCCATCTGGTCGACGAGCTCGATGGCGGGGTATTCTCCGAAGCCCTCCACCTTGATCAGCGAGATTGGCTGTATCTTCTTGACCGTTTCGGGGTTGATGTTGAATTCTTTCAGCAGTTCAGGGTTGTTTTGTAGGTCTCTTAGGGCTAGCCAGTCGAAGGGCGCGTGGGCGGGTACGCTGTAGACTACTCCTGTTGCGTTGTCTGGGCTCACGAACCATCCGGGCAGAATCAGCATCTTTCTTGTGCTGAGTGGGCTTGTGAACTCTTTTCCGATGATTTCTCTGCCCTTGAAGGTGTCTAAGATTTCGACTTTTTTTAGTTGTTCTGCTAGTTTGTTTGCGGCTGTTTTGCTGATTATCCAGTTTTCGCCGTTGACGTTTGCTTTGACGTAGTCCGCGTCTGGGTTTATCCAGATGTTCGTTATGCCGTAGATTGTTTCTGGTCTGAAGGTGGCGGATGGGAGGATTGTGCCGTCTTCCATTCTGTATTTGATGAGGGTGTATTCTTCGGGGACAACGCCTTCTCCTGTTTGTCTGTCGTGGTCGCCTGTTGGGCTTTGGTCGTGGGGGCACCAGACCACGGGATATGTTCCCTTTATGATGTGGCCTTTTTCGCGCAGCCGTTCGCATTGCCATTCGACAAACTTACTAAAAGTTGGATAGAGGGAGGTTGTGTGGAATTCTCGTCTCCAGTCTACTGAGTAGCCGATTCGCTTCACGGCTTCTCGGCTGTCGTTTGTGTAGTATGATGCCATGTAGACTGGGTCAACAAACTTTTTGAGGTTCTCTTCTGAAACCCCGTCCATCTCTCTGAAGGCATGGATCAGGGTTTCGTCCCCGTTTTTTACGCGTTCGCTTGCGCCGGCTATGGTTTCGCCTGTCCAGTGCCAAGCCCAAGGAAACAGGACGTTGTAGCCTTGCATTCTTTTATATCGGGCGTACGCGTCGACGCGGGTGGCTGTGAAGCCGTGCCCCACGTGGAGGGGTCCGTTCATGTATGAGAAGGGGAAGGTGATGAAACATTTTTTTCTGGTGGGGTCTGGGTCAGCCTCGAATATTTTGGCTGTTTCCCACTTCTTTCTCCACTTTTCCTCGAGTTGCCTTAAAGATGTCATTAAGCCATTGGAGGGTCAGGAGAGTTAAAAGTTTTTTCAGTCCCAATTAGCAGTTCAGCAGGCAACCAATGGAAGAGAAAACAGAAAAAGCTGTTTTTCAACAATACGCTGTTATTAGTCTCCTAATATGATTGCTGATTTGAGCGAACCCTTTTTTCGTTTTGCTTATCAAAGTATATAGGCATCTTCAGTACTATCATTGATTGAAAGTATTGTTTAGCGGGTGACATATGTATGCCTTCATTAGCAAAAAAGAATAAGCAAAAAAAGAAGAAACATGACCAAAAGACGGGAAAATAACACGAATTAATTATTAATTTGTGTTAATTCCCTTTTTATTCACACACTAGCTTTGCCCCTTAATGGTCGCAATTACAAATATTGGATTTTTCCGCGGATTTGTCTCCTAATATGCCAGTTTTTTGAGTGCAACCAAATTGTATTACGAAGTGAAGAGAAGAACGGTTATTTTCTAACTTTTTTTGATCCGGCATTTAATCCGCGAAAAACGGCATCATGCTCCTTGAGTATTTTATGGAACACTTTGATTGGATCTTTTTGTGGTGCCATTTTCAAGCCACTCCGCTATTTCTTTAAGGTTATATTCTAGAATGTGTTTAATAAATCTGATTGTTTCTTCTGTTTCCTGAACTTTCATTTGGGTATTATTCATTTCTAGGAAGGTTTCTGTTATTGCTTGTGCTGTTCTGTGGTTTCCGTCAACGAAAAGTCTTCCAGCAACAAGCTTTCTGAGGAAAACGGCAGCTTTGTTGTAGATTCCTTTAGCTTTTTTTGCGTCGGCAAGTATGTGAGAGAAAACTTCTATTCCGCGCTCGTAGCCTTGCCATCCACCATATTTCTCTAGTATGGTTTCGTGTATTTCCAGAACAAGCTTTTCGTCTGGATACCAAACATCTTTTTCAGGAATGTCTGAGATTTAAGAACTAGTTAACAGTAAGAACGGAAAAACATTATGCAAGGTTTTAATCCTTTCATTATTAATCAGAGGTTAGACAGAAAAACCTGAAAAAGCCTGTTTTTCAACAATCAGCTGTTATTAGGCTCCTAATATGATGCGTAAGCTTGTGTTATGCTGTCTTTGTTTGTTTTTTGGTTGTTTCTTGTGCTTTTTTGAGTGCTTCTGGCAGTTTCTTGACGAGTGTTCCTCCGCCTTGTGCGAAGTCTGGTCTGCCGCTGCCTCCGCCTCCGAGGACTGCTGAGGCTTCTTTGGCGATCTGGCTAGCGTTTATTCCCTGCTTTACTGCCTCTTTTCCAGCCATCACTATGATTCTTGCGGTTTTCTGGTCTGCTCCATAAAATACTGTAACAAGCTTTGGGTCTTTTTTGGTTAGTTCGCTGGCTACTTTGATCATGCGGTCAAGGTCGAGGCTTTCAAAGTTTCTGGCTAGGTAGTTTACGCCATTGAATGAGACGGTCTCTGCAGCTTTGGCTGTTCCTGTTTTTGCTGCTTCCTTTTTTGCGAGTTCAGCTATGAGGCGGTTCTTGTCTTGCCTTGCCTCTCTCCACTCGTCCACGAAACGTTTAGCGGTTTTCACAAGCTTGTCCTGCGGCGCATTCAAAACCTCAGAAAGCTCTGAAAGTAGCGTGTCGTTTTTTTGTATGGCTTTTAGTGCTGGCAATCCTGCGCTGAAGATTATCCGTTCTACGCCGTCTTGGATTCTTTCAGTGTGAAGTATCTTGATGAAGCCTAGTTCGCCAGTGTTTTTGAGGTGGGTTCCTCCGCATGCTTCAACGTCCCAGTCTCCAGACTTCACAACGCGGATTTCTCTTCCGGGCACCACACCGCCTTGGTATAGTCGGAAGCCGTAGAGTTTCTCTGCCTCTTCGCGGGGCATCCAAGCCGTCTCAACAGGAATGTTTCTTGCTATCGCCTCGTTAGTTAACCTTTCAATCTCGTGAACGTCTTCGAGGGTTAACCGTTTGTAGTGAGAAATGTCGATTCGGGTTTTGTCCACATCCTTTTGGGCTCCAGCCTGCCAAACGTGCTCCCCCAAAACCCGTCTAGCAGCACCAACAAGAATGTGCGTTCCAGTGTGATGCTTCATCAGGCTGTAACGTTTGTCCCAATCAATCGCCCCCTTTACAGTGGTTCCTTGTTTAGGAACCGAACCCTTAACAGCATGAACTATCACGTTTCCTAGCTTCTGAACATCAGTAACCTCTACCTTAGAACCGCCAAAACTGAAGAACCCACTATCTGCTGGTTGTCCTCCGCCCTCAGGATAGAAAGCCGTCCTATCCAACACAACAAATTTTTTGTCTAGCACCCGAAGAACCTGAGCTTCAAACTCTTTGATGTAAGCGTCCTCATAATACAGCATAACCGTTTTAGGCAAATCTGAAACCTGAGCTTCTAAGCCCTTAATTTTTTCAACAGTTTCGGCTAGAGGCGCCTGCACATGCTTCTCAGCAACCTCGCCATAAAAGTTCTCAGGCAAACTCACACTCAACCCCAAGGTCTCAGCCGTCTCTTTAACTACTTCTGGAGGCAAACCATGAGAATCGTAAAGCTCAACCAAAGTATCAGAGGGGATTTCAGAAACTCCTTTGGACTTGAAATCGTTAGACAACCTTTCGACCAGAAGCCGCCCACGTTTCAGGGTAGTCTTGTATTTGTCCTTCTCCACATCAAGAATCTCCAGCATGGTGTCGCGCATCTCTTTCAAGTGCGGATAATCCTGTGACCAAGAAACAATCTGGCGATCAAGAATATCCAAAAGCTTGTCCTCAATGCCAAGAACCCGCAGCTGACGATAGGTTCGCCGAATCATAAGACGAGTCAAGTAGCCCTCGCCCTGATTAGAAGGAACTATTCCCTCTGAAAGCATGAAAGCCAAACAGCGGGTATGATCAACAACCGCAAACGCGCTCTCCAAAGGAAGCAACGTCTTATCAAACTCGTCAATACTCATTCCAAGCTGCTCAGCAATACCTATCCGAGCTTTCTTTCGGTCAACCATCTTCTTTAGAGTCAATTTGCCAGAAAGCGTAGAAACCTTTGCCAAGAAAGTGTCGTCAAGGTCGGTTACGCCGCCCATCTTCAAAACGTCATTCAACAGTGGACCGTAAATCGCATGGAAACAACTCAGAGAGCCTTTGGATAGCCAAGTGTAACGTTCCATACCGTATCCAGTGTCAATGGTTCGTATAGGCAACTCGATAAACTCGCCGTCAACCACCTTATACTTCATGAAAACCAGCGTATCAACTTCCAACCCGCCCACAATCGTTTCAAGGTCTGGACCAGCGTTTCCTCCACCCGACCAAACGTCCTCCTTGTAGGTTATGTTTTCAGATTTTATGCCCAACGTTTTCGTCAAAAACTCGTGATGATAACGGATGGTTTCGTCTTTCCAGTAAACTTCCTTGTCAGGATAGTTGAAGGCATGATGCCCCCCCATCTCAAAAATGGTCAAATGGCGACCAAAGGTGGGTCCAACATTATCCACATCAATAAACCGGATACAAGGCTGGCTAATGACGAGCGGATTAGCTGGAGGCGGAGTTATGCCGTTGGTAACGTATGGCTGAAAATCGATGATACTAGCATGCGTAAAGTAGAGGTCGTCCCTCCAGCGAGCAGCAACAGGATACGGCTTAATCCGTGTATGCCCCCGCTTCTCGAAAAAGGACAGAAAAGCTTCACGCATCTCCCTAAAACTGAATTCTTTGCCAGTTAGCGGATTGTTAATAAAAGTTAAGGGTCCGCAGCCCTCAGGAGTTGACTCTTCACACGTTTTCTGGTCAGGATTCTGAGTCCAAAAACACTCATCACAAACAGGACAATGCTTACGAACATATCCAATCTCGTCAAACAATGGAACATGATACTCACTTTCCGGAAACCGTCTCAAACCTTACTCCTCCAACAACCATGAAAGCAGACAAATCAAAAGCGCTTAAAGGAGATTTAAGTTTCTCCCCTCAAACCACCAAAAAAACACAGCACACACTAAACTTGCAAAAGCTAAGAAATAGAGCGGTAAAAAAGAATCAAGAGAGAGGGAAAGCCTCCCACCGTTCAAGAAAACGGAACTAGCGCCGTTTAACCGAACAGGGAACCTAAACCTTCCATTGCTGCTTCTTCTTTCTTGCTCTCGTCTTCTTCCTCTTCTTCTGCGGCCTTTTCTTCCTTCTTGGCTGGTGCTGCTGCAGTCGCTGGCGCCGCTGCCATCATTGTAGGTGCCGCTTTAATGGCTTCCTCAATGTTAACCTCGGCAATTGACGCAACTAGAGCCTTAACCCGAACAGCATCGCCACTAACGCCGGCTGCCGTGAGCACTTCAGATACGGTCTTCTCGGTTATCTCTTTTCCAGCCTTGTGTAGGAGCATCGCAGCATATACGTATTCCATATTCATTTCCCTCCATCTTTTCCAACATACTTACTTTTCAACTTTTCTGAACTTAACTCGCTGACGCACTCGTTTTTTTCACTTCATCCAACTTTGCACTTAAACTCAGCATTTCCGCGTTAGCCTTTCTGACTAGATCAGCCACAGTTTCCGACGTGAGAATACCTACGCTTAACGCTAAGCTGTAAGATTCCTGATGAGCCTTCCTAAGAAGGAAACTGATGTTCTCAGGAATAGGATAAGCCGCCTCCAAAGACAAATTGAAAGCAAACTGGTGAGCTTCTTCAACGCTTCGTTGAACTTCATCAAGGTCCACCTTCAGGTCGTCTTCGGTCAGGATTATTCCATCGTCGTAGACAAGTTTTAAGCCAAGACCAACTTCCACAGGCTTTATTCCAAGCTTTGCAAGCAAGCTTCCAAGCTGAGCAGAAATGGGTTCGCCTTTTTTAACTACGGTAGTGTCTTTAGAAACATAAACGCTTCCAGATTCTATTCTGGTACGCAAACCCACAGCAGTAAATTGGCTGATGATTGGACCAGGAGGCAAGCCAGTGTTTCCAGCAGGAACTGTAACATCAAAAGCGGCTACGTCTCCCGCCCTAGCTGTTGCATTAACCCTGCTTTTGTCTAGAAGAATAGAAAGTGTGAAAGGATTAAGGTTAGTGAAAAGAAAAAGGTTGGGACCCGTCAAGTATTCTTCAAGCTTTTCTATCCCCGCCTTATCTGAGTTAGCAATAGCCCGTTTTATGAGAGAATTTTTGATAACCCGCAAATAGGCACTTTTTTCAAGCTTTTTCTTCAACTTTTGAAGTTGGGCAGCCCTGACCTTTTCTAGGCTGGCGATTCCCACCGTATTGTATCGAGATAGGACGCCCTTTATTTCTTGGACTTCGTCAGCCTTTAACAGAGTTGATTGACGGACCACCATAACGTTTCCCTACATAGCTACCTTAACCGAGGACCCCATCGAAGTTTTCAGGTAAACCGACCTAAAGTTTTTGATTCCTCTCTTGAGTTTTCCCTCGATTCTCCTCACAACCGCCTGAACGTTTTCAGCAATCTGCTCATCTGTCATCTCTTCGTTTCCTACGCGGCACTGAAGAACTGGTTGCCCGCGTATTCTCACAAACACAATTTTCCTGTGTTTCTCAATCTGCTCCTCTATGTTAGCATTTGGAGGCACAGGTGTAGGCATCTTCCCTCTAGGTCCAAGGGAGGCACCAAGGCTCTTACCTACAAGGGGCATCAGGGGAGCTTCGGCTATGAACAGATCATAGTTTTTGGCAATGTCTTTCTGTTTTTTCTTATCGGCAACTAAAGATTCAAGGGCAGCTCTTTCGATGACCAAGCTAGCTCCTGCATTTTTGGCTTTCATTGCCATCTCGCCCGTGGCGATAACACAGACTGTTAGTTCCTTTCCAACAGAGTTTGGCAACTCGATGCGTTCCTGAATTTTGCCCTCAGGCTTTTTCATGTCAATGTTCTGCAAGTTTATGGCGAGGTCTATAGACTGAGAAAATTTCCGTTCGGTAGACTTGCTTTTAACCTCTTTAACTGCAGCAAGGAGGTTTTTCATGTTCAATGGCATCCTTAGAGCCTCGCGCCAATGACGTACAAGAGCCAGTTATAAAAATCTTATTACTCTTAAACTTATTTCGCTAGTAAGGCGTCGTGCTTTCCTTCATTAATCTCCTTTTGAACTTCCCTCGGGTCTTTGCCTTCCACCGTTACGCCCATGCTCACGCCGGTCCCCAAAATCTCCTTAACCGCTGCCTTCAGGTCCCTAGCCAAAACATCGTCACTCTTGACTTTGGCAATGCGCACAATCTGCTCCAAAGAGAGGTCCCCAATTTTTTCAGTGTTAGGAACCCCCGATCCCTTCGTTACTCCCAACTCGCTGACAAGCAACGCTGAGGTTGTAGGTGTACCTACGGTCACTTCAAATTCTTTATTATCGGTGTCAACGCTGATCTTCACTGGCACCTTCATTCCGGAGTAATCCTTTGTTATTTCGTTGATTTTGTTCACAATAGCCAGAACATTTACTCCCAAAGGCCCAAGTGCGGGTCCAAGTGGAGGACCAGCGGTAGCTTGACCGCCGTTCACCAATGCTTCAACAATCTTCTTTTCTCCCATATTTTCATTCTTCCTTTTTTGCTTTCTCGACAAGTTTCACGTAGTCCGCGTGAACCGTGATTGGTAAAGTGAAGGTAGCCTCCAAAAGCTCAAGGGTCACGTCTTCTTTTGCTTTATCGACCCTCGTGATTTTGGCTTTCATTCCTTTGAAGGGTCCTCCAACAACCTCGACGAGGTCATCCTCGTCCAATTCTTCGATGACCGGTTTTATAACGATGTATCGTTCTACTTCTGGGAAAGTCACAACCCCTGGGACTCGGGATCTTACATGTTTGACTCCGGCTATGGCTTTCTCTACGGAGTGGGGTCCATCAGCTTCGATGAAAACGTAGCCTTTCAGCAGCTCAGGCACAAGTACGGCTTTTACCTGCAGTTCATTCATTTTCACTTTGGCTTCGATTAGGTTTGCCACGTTTTTCTCTTGCCCTGCAGTGGTTCGTACGGCGAATACTGCTGTCGAAATTTTCTTTTCCTCTGCCATAATTGATCAACCCGGCAACGCGGAAGATATGAGTTTGATTAAGAAGCCGATTCCTCCGATGGCGATGGTGCCTAGGAAGCATATTTTTATCGAGAGCCAGAGCTCGGTTCTGCCCGGTTTTTTGGATAGTTTCAGCAATCTGGATGCTGACTGAAAGAATGATCGTAGTCCCAAGGTTCCTCGCACCTTTCAAATTAAATTCTAATATGTAAAGTTATCCCTGAGGGCAACGTGTTTCTAACATAGTTTTTGGCGTTTTCACTAGTTTTAAAGTGGTTTGCACAGCACAACAGATGTTAAAAGCTGAAAACGGGTAATATTAAGCGGTGAGTAGAATGTCGAAAGAAGATGAGATGCTGAAGGAACTTAAGCAGATACGTGAACTGTTAGCGGCTAAACCTGCTCCCCCACCGCCGCCACCTAAGGGCATGTGGAATGAGTTCAAAGATTTTCTGGAAAATTACAAGGTTATGGGTTTGGCTGTAGCCTTCATCATGGGTGTCTATTTGGGCTTGTTGATTCAGTCGCTCGTCAAAGATTTGCTGTTGCCAGTTATAGGTCTCGCATTGCCTAGACTTTCAGATTTAGCTAGTTACGTATATCCTGTAGGAGCGCAAACGTTTGGCATTGGCAATTTCTTGGTTGCTCTGATAACGTTCATCATCGTAGCCTTCGTGATCTTCATACTAGTGAAAGTCACCAAAAAATGGGGAATTAAATAGAATTCCCCTGGCATCCTTTTTTTTAACAACAAATCTAAACTTTTTCTGAGGGTACGCCAAGCTCCTCCAACGCCGAAATTATATTGCTTTTGTGTTCGCCCTTGATTCCCTTCCAATCAAGAACCATAGAATCCACAGTTTCCACTGTTCGTTCAACACATTGCCTTATTATTTCAGCGTCAACCTCACCAAGAGCATACTTTGGAATCATGTGACCAAACGCTTTCTGGTTGGTTAGAGCCATATCCGTAAACTTCTTGTTATAGTGGGGTCCACCAATTCCCAACGCCACAGAACAGCTAGAACACTCAGAAACAGCAGCCACCGCCGCATCTGCAACAACCTCTGCAGCCTTAATGTCTTTCCACTGCTTCGGCGAGCTTCCCAGTTCCACGAACATGGTTGGCGCATCCAAGGATGGACCATGATGAGTGCACTCATAGGAAACCTCGTAGTCGAGACCTCTTTCATTCGTCAGTTTTGCCATTTCTAGGAGAGCATTCTTCATGGCGCATGCGGGGGAGACGGAGACCGTTCTGGGTTTGCCGCCGAATTTTGCTTCTGACAGGTTGCCGGGGGCGTGTACAGACAGGGTGGGGATGCCTTTGGCGCTGCTGTGCCTAGACAGGAAAATGAACAGTTGGGGGTTGAAGAGGTCGCCCAAAAACTGGGTGTCCACTATTTCTGTGTTGACGAAAAGCAGTTTGGTTTCCTTGTTCTGAAACGTTTTTGTGTAAACGGGGTTTTCGTGGAAGGTTTCTGAGAGTTTTTCGAAGTTATAGTGATCTATGAGTTGTTTGGCAATATTAATTCCAGCTGTGTCTTTGGTTGAGGCAATGAACAGTATCAATGTTGGCGTCGTCCCTGAACGTTTATTGTGAATGATTGAAAGATTAAGGTTTTCATGGAAGAAAAAAAAGCGTCCTAAAGCAAGCATTAACCATCAGAGTAGTTTCATAGCCATTCCAGTGGTTGGCTAAAAGCTTGAGCATCACCCTTTCAGCAGACTTGCTTTTGATTATAAGTTATTGGGGAAAGTTATCTATAGAAAACGTATAGAGAAGATTACCATGACCGTTTATATCACTGGTTAGTTCATTTTATAAAACGTGCGCCAAGGAGAGGGACTGGAGAGACATTGAAGAAGATAAGGATAAAACGGTATCCCCCTCGAAACTTTCCGGCAAAGTCTCTGTGGGAGATAATAGCTGTTCCACCGAAGTCTGAGCAGGACACCGAGTTTATGCTGCTCTACAAAGCGAACCCTAAACATCCGGCGGTCATAGAAGAGATGACAGAGGTCGTGGAGCTCGAAGTCAACGAGAAAGCTTTCAATGAATTGATGTGGATATTCAAAAAATATGAAGTGCCCTGCAGACCCATCGAGGAAGGGATAGAGATTACGCACATAGGAATCAAATCCAAGTTCGTCGACGACAAGAATCGTTGAAACCCCCCAGTTTTTTGGGAAACAAAACTAGTTTTTACATGAAGCGTTCAAGCTTCGTTAATCCGATGATCTCCTCGAAGTCCAGCCCCAAAGCATCGAGAATCTGATCAAAAGTTGAATGCAGATATGCAACATATTTGTCAACATCTATTTCGCTGTTGGAGGCTATTTGCACGGGCTTAACGCGGGGCTCCTTCAAAACTTTGACGAAGCTGATCAGGTCTCCAGCCCTCAAATCGTAGCCTATCTTCTTTAGAATAAGAGCCGCTTTCACATGCTGTGGAGTAGTTTTGGTGTAAGCTTCCGGCGGTTTTCCGAGAACAACATGGAAAGCCAGTTCCTCGGGAGTTTCTCCCCAGCGCCGCTGCTTCAACCGCAAGTAGCGGTCTCGGATAATTGTTTTAATTTCTTTTTTGGCTTCCTCGAATTCTGCGGGCGACTGCACCTGCTCTAGCCGATCTTCCAGCGCGTAAAAAGCCTTTTTGATGTAAGGGGGAATGTGCCGTTTCTTTCCGGTCATTCCCTTGACGTCAACGCCGCCATCCCTTAAGATTCCAAGATAGTTCTTTTTGCGAGAGCTGAAGACCGCATAGCGATAGAACTTTTCTACTTCCAGTTCCATCCCCATCGTCTTCTTAGACCATTCCTCTAAGATTTTGATTTGCTCGGGGGAGGGGTTCTTCAAGAAGAGGCTGTCCGTGTCCCCGTAGAGAACTTCGATATCTAAGGATTTGGCTTTCTCTATAGTCTGTGTTATAACGTGGCGTCCGATTGCGGCTGTAGCCTCAGCAACTGGCGGACAGTATAGACCGAAGGCGGGGGAGCCGAAAACTCCGTAGCTTGCGTTCAGAATGACTTTGAGGGCGCTTGGTATTACATTGTACCAGCTCCTCAAATCCTCGGGCAAAGTCTTGTCCTTGGATTTAGGCTTGTACCACTTGACTCTGAGGTCTCTGAGGGAGCCTATCAGCAGGCTTTCAAGAGCCTTATTCTTTGTGCATATCCAATGCGACGTTTCAGGAACCTTGTTTGCTTTACATTCTTCATGATTACAGAGCAGGGTCTGGTAGCCCAGATTGTAAACCTTAATTATAGAAGGATACAGGCTGGCAAAGTCCATCACTGCAACGTCGAAGTGGACTCCGGGCACGGGATCAACTACTATAGCTCCCTTGTACTTCTTTCCCTTAATGATAGCCTGAGTACTGGTTCCGCCTTTGAGAGCAAGTATATCCTCCGCGTTTGGAATCAAAAAGTTTCGTTGCCGATGTGCATGATACAGGAAGTTTCGTATCCACCTAGAAACCCCTTGACGGCTCACGTCTTCCATTGGCATCCGGGCTATTCTTGAGATGGCTAAGATCAGTTTCATGACCAGATTGTCGTTGAAGGTTGTTAGGTCTAGGGTGATTTCGGAGTCGCGTAGGTTGTACTGGGCAAGTTCGGTGTAGCTTAATTCTGAGAGAGGCTTATTGAATTCTATTTTGGGGAGTTCTAGCAGTGCGGTTCCGATTGCGTCTAAAGTTATGTCCCTGTATTTGTTGCCGAAGGCGTAGATTTGGATTGAGCGGTTAAAGAAGAACTTGTAGAGGTCGATGTGAACGCCGTGGCTGAAGTGACATACTCTTCTGCCAATTTCTATGGGAATCTGGTTTCGTTCAAAGTTGAAGTGGTTTCTAGCTCGATTGTACAGGTAGGGCAGGTCGAAGTCGTCACCATTAAAGGTTAAAACAAAGGGATATTCACGAAGAGCATCAAAGAGTTTCTGAAGCAGCTTCTTTTCAGAATCAAAATATTTCACATCCGCGTCGGAGGGCAGTTTTTTGTCGCCTTTCTCTATGTCATCCCGCTTCAGAATGAGAATCTCTTTTTTTCTGTCTGACCCAAACAACGTTACACAGATGATAGGGTGAGCAGCTTCTTGTGGGTCAGGAATACGGGTTGCAACGGGTGAGCTGACCTCAATGTCGAGGGCGACCCTTCGAAAGTCGGGAGCCGGAGACTCCAGCAGACGCGCCCACTGTTCTACGCTTTCCAGAAACTCTTTGCCTACATCAGGGAATAGGCTAAGGATTTTTTCTACAGTGCCTTCGGATGACTTCTGCTGTACGGGAACTAGGTTTCCTTTCTGAATCTTGTACAGCATCCCCGGAGCCAGATTGTTGTCGTAGATGTATGACTGGTAATACCTGATGTAGGATTCCCAGACTTTGGGGGGCTCTTCTATTCCAGTCAGTTTCGGGTAATCTTCAGGAATTATGTCTCTTATGCATCCGCTTTGGCGACCGCCTATCGCCAACGGGTCCTTAGCCACAACCTTTGTTACAGTCACTTGCTTGTCGAGGAGAGGGTCAAACTTTTGTACGGTTTCAAGGTGGTCAAAGCCGGTGTGTCCGGTTACGCGGCTGAGTTTCTGTATCTCCTCGGGTGGAAGGCTTGTGAGGCAGTAGGGCTTGTGTCCGGTGTTGTCGTCCCAGAAGTAGATTTTTTGGGATATGGGCTCA
>Ga0307380_10004638_pt1 | contig 18441 bp, 14 predicted proteins | sample UN3MG_FD_202239 | JGI IMG/M metagenome (GOLD analysis project Ga0307380, IMG submission 202239) | Soil microbial communities from Risofladan, Vaasa, Finland - UN-3 | ecosystem: Environmental > Terrestrial > Soil > Coastal area > Acid sulfate soil | place: Finland: Risofladan, Vaasa | collected...
CGATCCGCGGGAGTCGGCGGTTTTTCTGAATAGGAACGGCGGACGACTGACTGCGAGGAGCATTAATCGGCTGGTGGACAAGTATTTCGGCATGGTGAGCGATGAGATGAAGATCAGCCCGCATGTCCTCAGGCACACGTTCGCCACGCATATGCTGGAGCATGGCGCCGACCTGCGCTCGATCCAGGAACTCCTTGGCCATGCGAGCATCTCGACAACCCAGATCTACGCTCACGTGTCCCGCGAGCGCCTGAAACAAGTTTACGAGTTGGCCCATCCGAGAGCAAAGAATGGGGGCCTGGGGTAATGGGGTGATGGGGTAATGCGCAAGAATCGAAACCGCGGGTATCAGGAACTGAGGGTCTGGCAGGATGCAATAGGCTACTACGTCGAGACATGCAAGGTGTTCCGTAGTTTCCCTTATGACCTAAAGCGTGTAGCGGCTCAAGCTATCGCCTGTAGTGACTCAGTCCATCGAAACATCGCGGAAGGCTACTGCAGACGATCAATCCGCGAATACCTAAACTTCCTGAATATCGCTCTCGGCTCTATCGGTGAATCTGTCTCAGGGCTGGTCGCTTACTCGAATGCCAGGCAGATAGATAGTGATGTATTCGAGCATTTGGATTCACACGCCTATAAGCTGGAGAATGGCTTGCTTCGGCTCGTCGAGAGCTTGGAGCACAAGCGGGATTCTGCCTCCTGGCTAGACCAATCCGTCATAAAGGAGACAAACGCCATATATCAGGCCGGTTCAGATGACACTGGTCTGGACCCCAATACCCCATTTACCCAACACCCCACTACCCCACTGGAGGATCAACCATGACCGCACATGCTACCACCATCGTCGCCGTCATGCGCGACGGCAAAGTCGCCATGGCAGGTGATGGACAAGTGACTATCGAAAACCAGATCATGAAGGCCGGCGCGAAGAAGGTTCGCCGCATGCACGACGGCAAGGTCCTTGCCGGGATCGCCGGCTCGGTAGCGGACGCCTACGCCCTCTCGGACAAGTTCGAGGCCAAGCTCGACGAGTCCCACGGAAATATACTCCGCGCCGTCCGGGAGTTTGCGAAAGAGTGGCGAACGGATAGAATTCTGAGGCGGCTCGAAGCCTTGATGATCGTCGTGGACAAGGAGCACCTGCTCGTTCTCTCGGGGAACGGCGAGGTCATCGAGCCGGATGACGGCGTTGCCGCAATCGGCTCAGGTGGAGGATTCGCGTTGGCAGCCGCCCGCGCACTCCTTCGCCATTCCGACCTTCCGGCGGAAAAGATAGTCGAGGAGGCCCTTCGCACCGCCGCCTCGATTTGCGTTTTTACGAATGAAAATATTACGGTGGAGAGCCTTTGAAATCCCTTCTGTGTAATCTGTGGATTTCTGTGCAATCTGTGTTCTTGAGAAGGTAGGACCATGGAAGATTTGACCCCGAAGCAGATAGTAAGCGAACTGGACAAATATATCGTCGGCCAGGACAAGGCCAAGCGGGCGGTGGCAATCGCCCTCCGCAACCGCTATCGCCGTCGCCAAATCCCCGAGGACATGAGGGAAGAGGTCATCCCGAAGAACATCCTCATGATCGGCCCCACGGGCGTCGGCAAGACCGAGATCGCCCGAAGACTGGCCCAAATCGCGAGAGCCCCATTCATCAAGGTCGAGGCAACCAAGTTCACCGAGGTCGGTTATGTCGGCCGAGACGTTGACTCCATGGTGCGCGACCTGGTCCAACTCGCCGTCCGCATGGTGGAGAACGAGAAGGTGGCCGAGGTCGAAGGCCAGGCCCGTGAGCTCGTCATCGAGCGCATCCTGGAGATCATGCAGCCCATGCCCAGGAGCGAGAAGCCGACTCGCATTCCAAAGGAGTTGGAGGCGGCCTACGAAGTCGTCGGCCAGTTGCTTGGCTCTCAGAAGCCTGCCGAAGCCGAACCTGAAACAACCCAGCCCGAAACTACCGCCGAGGAGGACCTCGCCCGCCGAATGAGGATCAGGGAAAAGCTCCGAAAGCAGCTCATCGAGGGAGTCCTGGACGATCATAAGATTGACATCGAGGTCGAAGACACCGCCTCGCCGTTCCTGCAGGTCTTCACCCCTCAGGGCATGGAGGAGATGGGCGTGGACATGCAGAGCATGCTGGGCGGCATGATGCCTCGCCGCCGGAAGATGAAGACCGTGACCGTCGGAGAGGCGAAGGAGATCCTGGCCCAGGAGGAGGCTCGGCGGCTGCTCGACCAGGACCAGATCACCCGCGATGCCATCGAGCGCACGGAGGAGACGGGAATCATATTCGTGGACGAACTGGACAAGATTGCCGGCCGGGAAAAAGACTCCCAGGGCGGGCCGCAGGTCTCGCGAGAGGGCGTCCAGCGCGACATCCTGCCGATCATCGAGGGCTCAACAGTCATGACGAAGTTCGGCCCGGTCCGCACCAATCACGTTCTGTTCATCGCCGCCGGTGCATTCCACATCAGCAAGCCGTCCGATCTCATACCCGAGCTCCAGGGACGCCTCCCCATCCGAGTCGAGCTCGACAGCCTCCATGAAGCGGACTTCAAGCGCATCCTCACCGAGCCGAAGAACGCCCTCATCAAGCAGTACACCGCCCTCCTGGGCACCGAGGGCGTGAATGTAGTCTTCACCGATGACGCGATCTCCGAGATCGCGCGCATGGCCGCCGAGGTCAACTCGCAAATGGAGAATATCGGCGCTCGCCGCCTGCATACGATCATGGAATGTCTGCTCGAAGATATCTCCTTCAATGCCTCTGACCTGGCATCCGAGAAGCCGATCACCATTGATGCGGCCATCGTCCGCGAGCGCCTAGAAGGCATCCTCAAAAATGAGGATTTGAGCAAGTATATTCTCTAGATACTCGATCCTCAATACCGGACTCCTTGTCCCCTAGTTTAGTACTAGCCGCGAGTGGGGTAGTAGGCAATTGCTTCTAATTCCCGACTGCAAAGGAGGCTTCCGGTCATGTGTCTGCATAGATTGTATTTGGCTGTAATAGCGCTCGCATGCATTGCTTCGGTTGCCCAGGCAGGCGACGACAAGGTGGCTGGACTAATCGTTGGTCGAACTGGAGAAATCCTCCGAATCAGCGTCCCCCAGCCCATCTCGGAAGGGGCGGTGTTCGACATCAAGCCTCTTGAGCGAGAAGCGCCGATCGCTCAGGCCATCGTAGTGGGCTGCACCAAGGAGTATCCATACGAGGCCCTGGCGAAGATCGTCCGAACCGACCTCCAGACCAGCGTCCCCATAGGCGTTCGGGCCTACGTGAATGTCGCTCAGGTCAAGTCCCCGCCAAAGCAGATTGCGAAAGAGACTCTGCCCCAGGGAGATCGGTTCTCACTCCAGGCCGGCGCATTCTATCCAAGCATCTACTCAGTCCGCAAGACGACATCCCAGTTCTGGCAGGCATATCGGATGAACTACTCGTTCCTTAGAGCCGGCGCGATGGAAACCATGCTTTCCGCCGAGTATCTCAAGGGAGAGGGGACTTTCACCTCGGGGCTGGAGACCGGAACTCGACAAATGGAGGTCATCCCGGTCAGCCTTCTCGGCCGAGTGAAACCGTTCAGGCTCGGCTCATTGCGCGTGTTCTTCGGCGCTGGGGCAGGCATGTATCGCATACGTTCCGAGGACACAATCGGCTCGGTGACGACCCTCAGTCAGCGAGATGAGTTCGGCCATGAGCTCTCAGCCGGCCTGGAGTCGGCAAAGGGCTGGATCTTGGAAGCGCGATACCGCCGAGTCCCGGATACCGACATCAAGGGATACTCCCTCTCCTTCGGAACCAGGTTTTAGGTTGTGAGTTATAGGTTATGGGGTCCCCTAAAACCTAAAACCTACGACCCATAACCTTCCCTCACAGCCTGCCAAAGCACGCATGCCGTGTGCTTCACGGTCCGGGCCTATCCATGCCTGGCGAGCATCTCCCGAAGCTGCATGACGCATGACGGGCATCCGGTGACGACCATACCCGCCCGGGTGCCCATGGCGTTCTCGGCCTTCCGGTCGCCCACTTGCCTTGAAAGCTCGGGGTGATAGAGGCTGAATGCGCCTCCGCCGCCACAGCACTTGTCCGCCTCCGCCATCTCGACCAATTCCCCGATGTCTTGTAGTTTCTTCAGGAGCTTCACATCCATGGTGATTCAATGGTAGCAGTTTGGAGGTGGGTAGTCAATCAGAGTGTGGGAGTGTATCCTCATACTCACAGCATCTTCTCACCCTTGCGGTACTTTGCCAGGAGCGGCCAGTAATCGGGATCCTCATCCCCGAGGCGCCAGATGGAGACCCCCGCCACACCGAATTCCTGCGCCAAAGCCAGCTTGTGCTTCAGGCTCTCGCAATCCTCGTACCAGACAGTGCGCTTGTTACCGTCACCATCCGCATACTCGAACCAGTGGCTCTTGGCCTTGTTGTCCCACTGGATGGTCGGCTTCTTGCTCGCAATGAGCTTGAATATGCCCTTGCTGGTGTAGGACCTTGCGCGCCCCTCCTCAGGCCAGTCATAGCTGTAGAACGGCACGCCGAGCACAACTTTCTCCTTCGGCATGACGCTGGTTGCATACTTCAGGCAGTCCCGAATCCAGGGCTTCGAGCCGACCGGCCCGGGCGATCCGCCGCTCCAATGCTCGTCATAGCACATGAGCATCACCAGGTCACAGCACTGCCCCAGGAACTCATAGTCGTAAACTCCGGCCCAAAATGCCTCGGGCGCATCGCGAGTCTTGGCGGCCACGTCAATCGTCACGACCAGACCCTCGGCATGGAACTTATCGCAGAGTTCCTGCATGAACGCGTTCAGCAGCGGGCGGTCAGCCGCGCTCAGGTTTTCCAGATCAACGTTGATCCCGGGGCATTTCCAACGCTTGATGATGGTGAGAAGCTGGTCCACTACCTTCGTCCGCTTCGCAGGGTCGGCGAAGACCGCATGGGCGATGTCCTGGCTGAAATCCCCATTCGCCACGAGCGGAAGGACAGCGATGCCGTTCTTCTTCGAGAAACCCAGGGTATAGTTATCCTTGCCGCAAACCACATTGCCTTCCGAGTCGTTGATGCGGATTCGAGTCGGCGATAGATGGGTGATGACATCCGCATGCTCGCGCATGGTCTTGTATTGGGACCTCGTGTCGTAAGGCGAAAGAATCCAGCCCATGACAATTGGCCGCCGGCTCACAGGCTTCGCCCCTCCTCGTGATAGGACCGCCAACGTGATGAGAAATGCCGCTATTATGGAGTAGATTCTGGTTGATCTCATCGGGGTACGGCATCATGTTCGGCCAAGCCGTCCTGAAATCCTTCGAGAGGCCTGCTACCTTCTAAGCAGTTGAAGTGCAGGGGAGTATTCGCACGCCAGTATCCCCGCGTTTAGGAACGCGATGAGGTATAGGCTAATGTAGATGGCAATCGCTATCCGAAGCGCCCGGTGAACGAACCTCGGCCGATATCTGCGCGCCCACTCTGCGATGAAAAGAGGCATCGCGATCAGGACCAACTTCGCGGCGATCATCATCCCTATGCCGTCCTGGAGGTAAAAGGACATGATCGGATTGCCCTCAATTGCGCGCTTGGTGTGCAGCAGCCAGCCTGTCAATGCCATGTCGAGCAGACATATCACCAGGATTATGTAGCTTTCCTTGGCCAAAGCAAAGCGCTTTGTCTGTCCCATAGTATCGGACGTTTTAACCACCTGAGATCCAGCCATCTCTATGCAGCGTTCCTTTGTTTTCTTTGCCTCTTATCGGCATACATATTCACGTCTGCCCGGGCGATCAATGTGTGTACATCATCGCCATCCTCCGGGAAGCTCGCTACACCTATACTGACGCCGACCCGCACCAAATTGTTGCCGGTTCCATAGGCCGTTTCGTGATCTGCCGCCACTTCTATCCGCCGTTTGGTCACCAGCGCATCCATTCTATTTATGCCTGGAAGGACAATCATGAACTCGTCTCCGGCATATCGGCACACGATGTCGGAATCCCGAACCTGCTGCTGGAAAAGCCGGCCCATGTTCTTCAGCGCTGTGTCTCCCGTCTGGTGACCCAGCATATCGTTCACCATCTTGAAATTGTCCAGGTCAATGCAGAGGATGGAAAGAGGCTTCTTCATGATTTTAGCCTGCTTCAGCTCTTCCTCCATGTTGATGAAGAGGTACCTTGCGTTATGCAGACCGGTGATAGCATCGGTCAACGCCGAGTCGGTCGTCTGCTTGAACAGAAGTGCGTTCTGAACGGCCCTCCCAACCTGAGGCGCACCCGCGGTCAGCAGCCGAACGTCTTCATCCGAGAAGGTTCGCCCTTTCACATGATACAAGTTGATGGTGCCGATTATACCCTCTTCCTCAATCATGATCGGAACGATCATGGTATTCCACGGGTTTATCCAGTCATTGACCTTCCCGGTCGAGCCCGCGAGTGTGATGTCGGTTCTATCATATTCAGCGATAGAGGCCTGACCGGTTTCCGCAACACGGCCGGTCTGCCCGCGACCCAACATTGCATGAGCGCCGACGAAGTACTGCGCATTTGCGCCGCTGGCGACCTTCGCCTCCAGCTTTCTGGTCTCCTTGTCGAGAAGAAAGATCACCGTCGTCGAGCTGGCCATCATGCTGTTTATCTTGCTGGCCAGAAGATGGAGAACCTTCTCCATATCCAGTGAAGTGCTCGCAGTTTGCGCGATCTCGAAGATTGCAACGAATTCGCTGCTCGTGCGAGAGATCTCCTCAGCGCTGGCCCTGTCCGGAACGGGGCCCGGCTGGTCGTCAGCCTTGCCCATATCGAGCCCCGGCAAATCCTGCTCAGCGATCACTTGCATGAAAGCTTGCACTACCGCCGGATCGAAGTGAGTTCCCGTTGCTTCCCTGATATGTTTCAGAGTCTCCTGAACTGTATTCCGCTCCCTGTACAGGCGCTTGGAGGTCATGGCCTCGAACACGTCGGCAAGGCACAAAATCCGCGCCCCCAGGGGTATCTGGTCGCCTCTTAGCTTATCCGGATAGCCTGTTCCATCCCACCATTCATGATGACCGCGGATAATGCCGCCGATAGGCCACGGGAAATGGACTTTGTCGAGTATCTTTTGCCCCATGGCCGGATGGTCTTGCATCTTTGCGAATTGCTCAGGGTCGAGCTTACCGGGCCTCAGTAGAATGTGCTCCGGCACCCACAGCTTGCCTATGTCATGGAACAGCGCGGAGAGCTTCAGCGCCTCCAGATCAGACGACGAGAGGTTCATCCGCCGGCCTATGGCCAGCGATAGCTTCAGGACGTTGGTAGTGTGCATGCGGGTGAACCGGTCCCGGGCGTCTATCGCCGCCACGAGGGCGTTGATAGCCTCTGCATACATTGTTGACAGATCCTGCGGCCGGTCTCCGAACTTGTCGCTGGCAAGCAGATCATCGAGAAGCTGCTTAGTCAGATACACGACCGGTCCTGCCAGCAGCACCAACTCGGATGGGCAAAGCGTATACGTGAAGCGGACTGCGACGGCCAACCCGAATCCCAGCCCCATCTCTCTCATTCGTGACTTATCCCGCAACGCCTGAAATCCTGTCACCGGAAGCATTACGGCAAATGCGACGCCAGGCACAATAAGCGCTCCGATGCTGAACAGGACGTTGAAGGTGGGAACATGGATGGCGGCATAGGCGTAGCCCGCTGTCAGACCGACTGCCGTCACTGCCGCTGTCTTGGCAAGAAGTCGGGGTGTGGGTACTCCGTGGGAATCAATGCTCTGGGCAAGGCATGCCAGCGCCCCGGCGATTGCTCCGGCGGCCGGTCCGTAGTTCAACGCCGCACCATAAGCCAGTGATGCCGCAACCGCCATGTCGTCTCCATGGATGAGTCTCGCCCGTCTGAGGCCGACAAATGCCGCCAGAAACGCGTAGACTACCACACCGTTCACGGCGCTGGACCCGAACGAGAATACGGTGAAAATCACCAGCCATAGAATGCCGAATGCGGTACTAGCAAGCTGACTTCTCTGCATCATCCATCTACTCCCGGCTCAGATATATTCATAAGCAACCAGGCTGCCGTAGCTTGTTCGCTCAGCGTCCGGCGTCCATCGTATACTGTAACCAGCAACCGAGAACGCAGAACCCAGACCGATGAACGCCTAGCTTCGGCAGCCTGGCAGTCATCCGGTACGGCCGACATCCTTGTCGCCCATCGCCGGTTCAGACCCATGGCTTTGCGTCCCCCGGTTTCCCGGGGTTTGCCTCTTTCGGGCGAGGCAACCAGTTATCTCTACTAGGAATTATGCCATGTGGAGGCAGCGTCTTCCCTGAGAAATATACCGGTTTTGCTGGTGGAATAGCTGGTGTGGCTAGTTCGGTCTTCTGATGAGGGTGATGCCGGTAGTCATCCGGGCTTCGTCTTCGGGGGTGAAAAGCCCGCTCCAACTGACAATGCCTATGCCGCGACTGCTCGCCTCGTCATAGACGGCGCTCAGCTCTTGCATCTCCGGGTTGCCGAAATTGATGCCTGTGAGCCCCGGCGTGGAGATCACGTGGGGGAATATCTGGCGTCCATTGCCGCAGTAGTGGATCCATCCCCGGAATTCCTTTAGGATGCGCTCATTGTACGGGCGGCAGAACTCCAGGTAGGAGGCGGGAGAGAGATTTGTGGGCGAGTCCTCACAGATCCTGACGCCGCCGGGAATGGTCGCCTGCGAGTGGCTGTGGCGATCAGTGCCCTCGCCGATGATCTCCTTCTGGGCCTTGGTATATCGGATGTAGGCGTCGGTCACCTTCTCGAGCACTCGATGCACGAGTTCGGGGTTGTCGTAGATGTCTGTGTAGATGCGGTGGCCGATCACCAGGTGGGCGATGTCGAACGGCCCCTGAGTATCGCTCACGTAGATCCGAACCGCCTCGCGGATATTGGGGTATTCAGACAAGACATCGAGGTAGAACCGCTCGGTCTCGAAGACCCTTCCCCCGAGGCCGGCGCTTATGTCGGTCTCCCGATCGAGAGCCTCCAGGAGCTCATGCTCGGTCAATGGCTCGCACCAGGGCATGTTGTTCATGGTGAGGAAGGTCTTGCAGCCGAACAAGGAGGCGACTCCCCCGACTCCGTAGTTCGCGCGGATGGTATACGAGCGGTCGTCCTTCAGCTTCGCCCCCACATACACTCCCGCCAGCTCATTGATGAGCATCTTCTCGGCGTCGTGGAAGGCCTCGGAGTAGGGGAATGTCTGCCATCCCTGAACCGGCGACGGGTCGATCGCCGGCAGCCGCTCTACCTCCCGGTATGAAAGCGCATTGAGCTGAAGCTGTTCGGACGCCCTCACATGCTCCACGTCCACCAGCGCATCTAGTTCGGCCAATCGTCTCTGCAGGTCGGTAACGCCCACTACTCCATTACTCCAAGCTCTCATCAAGAGAGCTTTCGAATCGCCTCTTCCATGATATCCAGGCCCTTCATCATGTGCTCTTCTTCTATCACCAGCGGTGGAGCGATCCTGATGACATTGCCATAGAAGCCGATCGGCGCGATCATGATCAACCCACGATTGAACGCCTCCTGAGTGATGCGCCTGGTCATCTCGGCGTCCGGCTTCCGGCTGGCCTTGTCCGTCACGATCTCCACCCCGACCGCCAGGCCCATGCCTCGCACGTCGCCGACCATCTCGTATTTCGCCTTCATCTCATCCAGGCGGACGAGCATCATCTTGCCCAGCCTGGCCGACCGGTCAGCGAGCTTCTCCTCCTCGATGATCTGAATGGAGGTCAATGCCGCCCTTGAGGAGAGAGGATTGCCGCCGTTGGTGCTGGACATACTCCCTGGCTCGAGAGGATCGAGTATCCGCGATTCCCCGACCAGCGCCGAGATCGGCACTCCGCTTCCGATTCCCTTGCCCAGGCAGAGGAGGTTCGGCTGAATCCCCCAGTGCTCGTAGGCGAACATCTTGCCCGTTCGCCCGAACGACGATTGCACCTCGTCCAGGATGAAGACGATATCGCGGTCTTCGCACCACTTCTTCAGCCTCTGCATATAGTTCCCCGGGGGGATGATCGAGCCCGCGCCGCCCTGATATGATTCAGTGATCAGCGCCGCCACCGATCCCGTGCTCTCCGTCTCCAGCATGCGATCGAGGTACCTCAGGCACGTCATGTCGCACTCGGGATATGTCTGCTCGAATATGCACCGGTAGCAGTAGCAGAACGGCGCGTGAAGGATTCCCGGAACCATCGGCCCGAAATGTCTCTTCACGCCCTGCTTGCCGCCGACGCTCATCGCCATATACGTCCGCCCGTGGAATGCGCCGTGGAACGCGATGATCTCATACTTGCCGGCATATCTCCTCGCCACCTTGATCGCCGCCTCGGTCGCCTCGCCGCCGGTCGAGAGAATGAACGCCTTATCCAGGTTCGGGCTGGTGATCTCGACGAGCTTCTGTGCCAGCTTTGCACGCCAGGGATTGACGAAGTCATAGGCGTTCATGAGCTCAGCGGCCTGTTCCTGAATCGCCGCTGTGTGCTTCGGATGGCAGTGGCCGATGTTCGTTACCAGCACGCCCGAGGTGAAGTCAATGAACACATTGCCGTCCACATCCTCCACGACCGCTCCTCGGCCCTTGCTCCAAACGGCCGGAACCTGGTCGGACATGGAATTCGGCTCATACTTCTTCGAGATCTCGATATACTTCCGTGCCTCCGGGCCCGGTAACTCGGTCTTGATGTTTGGTATCATGCCTCAGTACTCCTCTTGTTCACGTAGTATCTGCCCCTGCGCTCCTTCAGGCGAAAGCCCAGCTTCCTGTTCGGCGAATCCGGCGGCGCAAGCAACTGCCTAATCGCCTCGATTAGCGCGCCGATCTCCTCGTCATGCCTGTCAACCCGTCTCTCCAGCTCATCGAGTTTGTGCGCCAGGTCGGCATGGCTGTATAGGATCTCTCGCAATCGGATGAATGCCCTGACGACGTAAACGCTCACTTCCACCGCACGAGGGGTATTCAGGACGCTCGCAGCCATAAGCGCCCCGTGCTCAGTGAAGGCGTACGGTTGGTATCTTCTGCCGCCACGGCCCTTTGAGGTCGCAATTTGCGACCTCAAAGATTCTGTCTCTTCTTCAGTAAGTTGGAACACGAAATCTAATGGGAATCGTTCAGCATTTCGACGTACCTGCTCATTCAAGCGCTTGGTAGTGGTTCCGTACAGCCTCGCCAGATCTGCATCCAGGATCACCCTCTGCCCACGCAGCATGAGAATCGCCTGTGCAATCGCTTCCACTGGCACCAAAGACTGCCCTATATTGTCGCCCTTTTCAATGACAGCCAACCTGACCTCCCAACTTGAGGTCACAATTTGTGACCTCAAACTTCCTTGCCGAGTGAACTTGAGGTCGCAATTTGCGACCTCAAACTCGACTTGATGTTGCAAAATGCAACTTCAAGTTACAGCCTCACCATTCCCCCCGTTTCGATGCTCTTCATGATCCCCGCACAGATCCTCGTCACCTCGAGGCCGTCCTCGCCCGAGGGGTACTTGCCCGAAAGCTGTTCGAGGCTGCCGCCTTCTTTGAGGAACTTCACATTGTAGGCGAAGTCGGCGATGCTCTCCACCCCATAGCCCCTGTATATGGTTCGGCCCTGCTTGTCGGTTTCCTCGCGCATGAAGTTGTGATTCCAGGTTCGCATGCCCTCGCTCTCGGTGCATGACCGGTCGCCGCGATACTGACTGTCAACCTCCCAGAGCCCTTTCGTGCCGACAATCCGCATTCCCTGATTCACACCGGCTTCGAAGCTTCTCGGTAAGATCCACGAGACGTCCAGGTTGAAAGCCGTGCCATCCTTGAAGGTAATGAGCGCGCTGGCCGAGTCATACATATCTATCCCATAGTCCGGCAGCAGGGTCTTCTTGCTCCCTGACGCATAAACCGTGGCGCCGTCGGACTTGACTATCCACCGAAGGAGGTCCACGAAGTGGCTTCCCAGGAACCACACCGGCGAGCCCTTCGGCGCCCATCCGGGAAACCAATCCACCGGCACGACGATCCGGTCTTCCATGTACGCACTGCAATACAGCGGCTGGCCGATCTTCCCTTCGCGGACCGCGGCCTCGACTCCCATGTGATCGGGGTCGAAGCGCTTGTGAAAGTCAACCTGGAGCAGGACTTTGTTCTTCTTCGCCGCCTCGATGATCTCCCGGCAGCCCTCGACCGTCACATCCAGCGGCTTCTCGACCAGGATGTGCTTGCCCTGATTGGCGGCATAGACGGCAATCTCCCGATGGAGGAAGTCCGGCGTCACGACGCTGACGGCGTCGAGATCAACCGTCTCCAGCATCTCCTTGTAGTCCTTATGCCCTTTCACCCCATACTTGGGCTCGAACTCGTCAATCTCTTCCTGTTTGATCGTGCAGAAGGCCCTAAGCTCGGCGACCCCAAGCATCTCGAGCTGCTTAAAGACCTTGAGATGAACTTCGCCAAACTTGCCCGCTCCGATAACTGCTATCTTAACCATACGCTCCCTCCACTACTCCAGTACTCCATCACTCCAACACTCCGTCATGTTGCCCGGCCACACCACTGCTCCAGGAACTCAGCCAGTATCCGTGCGCTCAAATCTATGTCGCGCACCGAGATTTGTTCATCATTCGCATGCGCATATGGGAATTTCCCCGGGCCGAAGACGACCGTCGGCATGCCTCCTCGATGCCAGAAAAGCCTTGCATCACACGACGCCGTCATCCCGAAGATCTCCGACTGGGCCGAATCCCGAAGAGTCACCGCCAACGGATGATCCGGCGGTATGCCGTATGCTTCATTATGCAGCCGCTTGAAAGCCAGCTCATAGTGCTTCTTCGCCCACTCGCCGGCATTATGCTCGATCGCCTCACGAACCTCCGTCCGGATATCCGAGAGCCGCTTGTTCGGCAGGAAGCCGATTCCCCCCTCGATTCGGCAGTGCCCCGCCACCATCGAGGGCCAGTCGCCGCCCTCTATCATGCCGATATTGACTTTGACACTCGCCGCGGGGTCGGGGAATAGGGGATCCCCCACCGATTCGGCTACTAGGTGATGCTCGTAATCTTTGAGAATCCGAATGACCTCCATCATCTCCTCGATGGCGTTCACTCCCTCGCGCCATCGGCCCATGTGGGTGGATTTGCCCTCGATCCCGAGGTCAAACCAAACTGCTCCCCGATTGGCGGAAGCAACGTTCAGGTCCGTGGATTCGAGCACGATCACCCCGTCGGCTCGATGGCCGTCCATGATGAAAGACAGAGCGCCGTTCCCACCTGCCTCCTCCTCGATCACGAACGAGGCGATCACATCGCCCCTCAGGCGAATCCCCGCCTCCTTCAATGCTCTCAGCGCGAGGAGGATGGTCACCACATTTCCCTTCGCGTCGCATGCCCCTCGGCCATGAACGATCCCATTTTCGATCTTCCGCTGGAAAAGCTCTTTCGGCGCAGGGACGACATCCACATGGGAGTTGAGGATGATGCTCCTCCCGCCGCCTGTTCCGGGAATCGTAATAACCAGGTTTGCTCGTCCCTCATAACCCTTATGGCCTGGGACGAGGGTGTAATCCTCATCAGACTCGATGTTGGGGTGAATAGGGACCAGCCTCGGATCAAGTCCGAGCTTGCCCGCGTAATCCGCGAGATACTCCTGAACAGGCTGTTCGTTTCCGACTGTGCTCTGAAATGTGATGAGGGTTGCCAGCAAGTCAGCGGTCTCCTCCGACCAGCCGGCGATGAGAGAGGCGATATCCGAGTTCATGACTTCCTTCCGCTTCTTCGGGGAATACGGCAATCTGCCGGTAACACTATATCAGCAGGTCCGATGAGTGTCAACGGCTGACAAGCGCCCTTGTAGCGAAAAAGCCGTGCCTCTTTTACCTCAAAGGCGCTTTTGGCACGAATCTTGCCTTAGATGCTCTTGAAAGTCCAGGCGCCATTGCGCGGTTGTATGTCAATGATGAGCCCAAGCCTATTGAGCAGTACGCGTCAGCGCTGGGGAAATTTCTAAACTAGGGGGAAATCGCTATGAAATGGCTTCGTTTCTGCATGATCGCAGCACTCATGTTGTTTGCAGTTCAGTGTCTGGCCGTTGCTCCGCCGCCGAGCGCGGTGAAGTACAGCCAGCCGCCGAACATGGAATGGAGCTATGATCTCTCGTCTGAGACCAAGCAGCCGCCGACAGGTGGGCCAAACATCTACGAATCCCTTATGGCTGATGACTGGCTGTGCAACGCTACCGGCACGGTAACGGATATACACTGGTGGGGTTCATATTGGACGCCCTACCCGGGAGAGCCTTATGCCGACTATTCAGACTCGCGGCCCAACGCCCCGGCAGGCGGCATTGTGGGTTTCAACATCGCCATCTGGACTGACGTTCCGGCGAGCGCGCAGAATCCATACAGCCATCCAGGCACGATGATCAAGCCGATTTCAATCACCGGCAACGCTAACGAGACTCCCGCTTTCCAGGTTACTGATCCGTCGGGATTTCTTACCCATGATGTCTACAAGTATGACATCGATCTTTCGACCAACGACCAGTTTAACCAGTTGCAGGACACCATATACTGGCTCTCGATCCAGGCGATCCTTCCCGATTTGGAAAAGCAGTGGGGCTGGCATGAAACCACCACCATCCACAACGACATAGGAGTGATGAAGAAGGGAGTGGAATCATCCTGGTTCATCCCTTGCGGCGGACATGACATGGCGTTCGAGCTGACGACCGTACCCGAGCCGTCCGGCATCCTGGTGATCCTTTCGGGTCTCAGCGGAATTCTGGGGGTCGCTTTCAGGCGCAGGAAATAGTCTCAGTCTAAAACATTCGATTCGGAGGCCGGAGCAGCTACTTTGCCCCGGCCTTCTTCATCAGTATCTGCTTCCTGGCCTCTGCCAGCCAATCCTCCGACTTGGGGAAGACTTCGTAGCTTTCCAGTGATGCCAGCATGGGGTCATCCGGCTTCACACCGGCGGATTGGAGGAGCGCATAGTCCTGCAGGCTCTCGGAGAAAACCTCCCAGCGGATGGAGCTTATCGGCCCGTTCGGGCCGGGATACACGACCCCGGAATCGCCGTATGGGAGTCCAGGCCACGCGCCGTTTGCCGGGTCGTTGAACGGATCGCCCATCGTGCCGGTGCAGAAGACATACCAGTAGTTGTGCCCCCAGTGCAGGAAGCCTTTCGCCCCGAGCTTGTAGAAGAGCCATCCCGCCATGCGGAGCTTCGGCAGTGGAGTATCGTGCAGCCGCTGAAGAAACCTCCCCCGAGGCCCACAGCAGAAGTACGTCCACGCGGGACAGCCTGCCTTCGCGAACAACGGCGCGGTCACTATGCTGGGCACGGGCATATCCGTGAGTCGGTCAGTGGCGAATCGAGGATCGCTCATGGCATCCATGACCTTCATCCATGGCGCAAGCTCCCTCAGCAGTCCTCGTGCCTTCCGATAGTCCGCCATCTGGATGTCCCCATCCGGTTCATCCGCACAGTGGAAGAGCGACCGGTCCAGAACCTTTTCCTCTTCGAGCACCTGCTTGAACTGCGGCAGGAGCTGCTCCAGGAACCGGCGATATGTATTCGAGACGGCGCTGATCTCCGGGGGCCAGAGCATCTCCCCCATCTTGTCCCATCGCTCGAAAACGCGCTGGGGGTGCTTAGCGCTCGTGGGGGCGGGCGTGAAGAAATGCGTCCATTCGACGTGACACGCGCCATGCTTGAGGGCCATGCGAATCCACCGGCGGACGTCGGCGAAGTCGAATTCGTAGGCATCCTCATCGGTGCGCCTGACCTTCAAGAGCTGTGCCGGTCTAGGGATGATCTCATGGCGGTTGTTGAAGATCGGCGAGTAGATCACGTCCACGCCATGGGCGGTCAGGTCGGCGACGTAAGCCTCCGCAAGCTCCCAGAACCTCTCTCCGAACGGTTCGATCTTGTAGTAGTCCCAGATGGATTCGACGTTGAGCCAATGAGTGACCGGGAAATCCTTGCGCGGCTGAACCACCAGCGGGTAGACCTGAATCCGAACCGGAAGCTCGACGCTCCACGGCTGAGCGCCTTTCCACCCCGGGAAGCTAAACTCGTCTTCAACGGTCAGGCGCACGATCACCTTGCGGATGCCCGGCTGGGCATTCTCCGCGGTCGTCAGCGATATCCAGAATACGCCGTTCGCCTGAGGCCCGATGTGAGCGGTCTCCTCGGGGTAGAGCGGATCAGGCACGAGCCCCGGCACAAAGCCGATGCCGTCCAACTCATCCTCCGGGACATCGGTGTTCAACTGCTGAAGTGGAACGAACCCCACCCGGCGGATCAGGGGCTTCCAATCGTCCGCGCCCTCGACGGACGCTCGCACCCGAATGGAGGAGGTCTTCTCATTGCGGAAGCATGCCTGGAAGGAGATCCGCTCGTTCAGCCCGGTATGAAGCTCCAGGAGGCCAGCGCTCCCGGCGGGGGAATTGGGGAAGACCCTTTTCAGGGCTGTTTCAAGCCAGAACTTGATTTTATCCCGCTCGACGGGCTTTGGCGGCTGCTTGCTCTTCTCCTCGCCGGTCACTATTCCCCCCATTCCGAGCGCCCCCATTCCGACTACGATACCCTTTATGACTTCTCTTCTTTTCACTCGCGTCTCCATGAAAAAAGGCTGCCCATGTTCGGGCAGCCCTTTTTTCGTTATTCATGCGGGATGTCACTCAGTAACGTCGTAGAGCGACACGACATCCGCATCTTCTCTTAGTCTCAAGACCGGAGCGCTTAGCGAAGGCTCGGTCGAAACAATGCCTTTCAGAACGGCATAGTCCCCGCTAATCAGCTCGGCGGCCTTTGTCGGACTGAGCATCGAAGTATCCACCCTGAGGCCCGTGTAGCCCGAACCGTCGTTCAGGGCGCTTCCGTCATCTATGTACATGTAGCCCGTGTCCACGTAGGTCATCATGCCCACCACATCAACCAGCAGTCCGATGTTGTTCAGCCCCCACTTGCCGGGCAATCCCGGGGTGTACGCGTTGAAAGCATCGCCGCCGACCGAGGCATTTCTCATATACCTGGCGGGCGGAATCGTTCCTGCGATGCCTTCCTTGACTGTGGCAGTGGCTATACGCCGCTCGTTGTCCGAGGTGCTCATCACTCCGGCCACGCTGACGGTAGTTCCCTTTGCGGGGCCGTCGGCCTCTACACGGATTGCGGAGAAGGTATCAGCCTCCTCAATATAGAAGTACGAGCCGAAATCGGCGGTGACCACTTTGTCAAGGAGAGCCACCACACCGTTGGTCGGGCCGTCCTCAAGCCCCTTGGCATCGGCAATGGTCCCGGTATCGTCCACGGGCTCGATGCCGTCGGAGTTGGCCGCTGTGCTCCATAGTCCTGCGCCGTTCTGAGCCTGAACGCTGAAGTAGTAGGTGTTCGTGCTGCTGAGCGTGAGACCGGTCTTAGTAACGGTCGTGCCGGCGATTGTCGTCCAGTCAACCACGTCATTCCCGCCCGGCGAAGTGCCGATCGCATACCGGTACTGGCTCACGCCCGATTCCGTATCGCTGGCGCCGGACCAGTTGGCGATGAGTTCGCTCATCGATGGGGTGTACGCGCCCTCATCCGTTACCGTGGCTGCCGATGGGGCTGTCGTATCCAGGGTTATTTCGTCGCTGACCGTGTCGGAGACATTGCCGGCGGCATCCTTAAACTGCGCATATACGATCTTCGCGCCATCGCCATCGCTCAGCGGCCAACTCTTGCTTGCGCCGTAAGCCTCCCAATCGCTCCACGGGCCGTTCTCGTTGTTGAATTGCATTTGCGCGGCATCCATTGAAGTCAAGGTCAGTGTAACGGGGCTTGAGGATGCATAGGCCGCGTCGCCATTGATCTCAATGGTTCCCGTAGGCAGAGAAGTATCAAGCGTTATAGTATCGGACACCGGAGCGGACCAGTTGCCCGAAATGTCCTTGTACTTGACGTATACGGTCTTCAATCCGTCGCCCTCCGGAAGCGTGTAGCTCTTGCTCGTCGCATAAGCTTCCGCAGTAGAGTAGTTGACGCCGTCGGTGCTGAACTGCATCTGCGACATGCCGCTCGGGAAGTCCGTCGCCGACAAGGTCAGAGTGACTGCTGTGTCTGTGGTATATGCAGCTCCGCTGTTGATGATGATGCTGCAGTTTGTGGGAGCAACAATGTCATAGTAGTCAACCTCCAACCGTGGGTAGATACCAACGGCCCCATAGTTCTCTCGGTCGTTGAAGATCTTTGCCATAGACGCCTCAGTCTCCGCTTGGTTGTAGACCTGAACGCCCCGACTTTGCTCCGGTAGTCCGGCGGTGTATCCGTTCCACGACCAAGTGTAGTCTCCTACTGGGCCGACGGAAGCTGTGGCAAAGGTTCCGGAATAGTTGCCGCTCATGTTGGTCCAGGTGGCAGTTCCCTCATTCCAGTTCGCAGTGACCTTACGGAGGTCTACATTCCTGTATTGGTTGGACGAG
>Ga0307380_10004639_pt1 | contig 18440 bp, 21 predicted proteins | sample UN3MG_FD_202239 | JGI IMG/M metagenome (GOLD analysis project Ga0307380, IMG submission 202239) | Soil microbial communities from Risofladan, Vaasa, Finland - UN-3 | ecosystem: Environmental > Terrestrial > Soil > Coastal area > Acid sulfate soil | place: Finland: Risofladan, Vaasa | collected...
GTATCCCCCGGACCCCATCACGTACAGCCACTACGACGCGCTGGTGGACGCCCTCGAGGCACGGTTCGGCGCCGGGGCGGCGGGCTTCATCGGCGACCGGACCAAGATAGTGAACAGCCGGGGCAACATCTGGGACAAGGCCGCCGGAAACATACAGAGCGCCATCGACGACGTCCTCGCAGACACAGGCGGCGCCGTCTGGCTGCCCAAGGGCAAGATCACCGAGACCCAGCCCTGGACCATGGACGAGATCTATCCCGTCCACGTCTACGGGGCAGGCATGTGCTACCACGACCTGGACTACGGCACCATGATCAGGTTCAACGTGGGCAGCGGCGTCCACTGCGTCGACATCGGGAAGACCGGCGACACAGCCCACTTCGGAGGCCTCTACGACATGACCCTCTTCCCGGGGAGCGGCGACCGTGACGTGGTCCACCTGGACAGGGTGAGTGACTGGCACATGGAGCGGGTCTACATGAACCAGCCGAAGAGGCACGGCCTCCACGTGGAGAGCAGCGGCGACTCGTGGAACCTCTGGGTGAAGGATTGTCTCATCGAGAACGCGGCCCAGGTGGGCATCAGGCTTGAGGGAGGCGCCGGCGAGGGAGTCATCCTGAAGAGCTACTTCCTGAACAACTACTTCTACGCCAACGGCATCGACATCGAGGCCGGAGCCCTCGACGGGACGTCCGGGAAGGTCCGGCTCTGCCAGTTCCACAACAACCAGCACTTCAACACAGACGGAGTAGGCATGAAGCTCTACCGCCTGGTCGAACAGATCCTCGTCATGGGTGCGATATTCTACGCGACAGGCGGCGACGCCATAGACGTCGACGACGACGGCGCAGGCAACAGGTGCAGCAGGCTCAACTTCGGGCCTCTCCAGATCGACGGCCAGAGCACCACCCCCAACGGCGTCGACCTCGGCGGCTACACCGACCACGTGGTCATCGACAACTACCAGATCTGGGGAGTCACAGGTACAGCCGTAAACCAAGGCGTCAACGTGACGAACATAACGAAGGGAGATGGGTACGAGTCGTGAGCTATCAGTATGGCCAGTTCGGTACCGGCTTCGACCTGATCATGCCTGAGCCCCAGGCATTAAGGTTCGAGGAGCTCCTGGAGCTCCACGGCGAGGACGTCACCGTGATCCAGCAGAATATAACCGGCCACGACGGCTACGGGCATCCGGTGGTCTCTGAGACCTCGTACACGGAGAAGGCCGTCGTCAAGACAGACCTGGGCGAGAGCCTCCTGCCTCCTGGCGAGGTTAAGCGGGCGACGGTCGAGACGCTGTTCACCCAGTGGGCGCCCGTAGGCGAGACCCTGTACGAGCTTGAGATCAGAGGCCACAGGTACCACGTGACTGGCGTCGAGAAGACGTCGGCGTACATGCTTGTTAAGGCGGAGAGGATGGTGGAGTGACCGACCCCAAGCTTACACTGCTGGAGCTCATCAGGGGCGGGTGGAGCCTCGGCTACGAGCCCACCTTCAGCGCCGACTGGCTCCAAGAGAAGGCCGAGTTCCCCCAGGTGGTGGTGAGCCACGTGTTGACATCGCCCCGGCCCGTAGGGTTCAGCGAGGACCCGGCGGCGGCCCAGCGGCGGTTCGAGGCCGTCTACTTTGTGGACGTCTGGGTCAGGGGCGACGCGGATCAGCGGTGGGAGATGCTCGAGGAGGTGGATCGCATACTTCACTCCAAGTGCAGCAGTCCGGGCGGTGGCCTCGAGTACCTGGAGGTCTCGGCGTGGCGGGACCTGGATGAGGGCACTCTCCGACCGCCACTTTTTCGCAGTCAGACTAGGGTAGAGGTGCTTTACTATGGTTAACTACAAGGGAAAGGACCAGATCGAGTTCGGCCACAAGTACTATGATGAGGCGAGCTACGGGGGCAGCCCCGGGGCGACGCCGACGACGCTATACAGGATAGGGTACGTGACCGAGCTCCGCCCAAGCTTCGACCCGGAGCTTAACCGGGTGTTCGCCCTGCGCGACGGTGGCGACGAGGGCCGCCCAGTAGGCATATTCATGAGACGCGAGAACGTCCGCCTCGGCCTCAAGTGGCTCCAGGGCCAGCTGAGCGACTACTATCAGAAGTACCTCCTCGGGGGATACAACTTCTTCGCGGAGGCAAAGCTATACCGGGACGCCGCCGACAAGCTGTACCTGTACTGGACGGGCCTCAAGATGGACACCCTGTCTGTCCAGTGCAGCGTCGGCGAGCCCGTGCTCTGGAGCGCCGAGCTCATCGGGAAACTCTACGACACCAAGAGCAGCACCATCCACAGCTACGGCGCCGCCCCGGGTACTCCCTGGGAGTGGGACGACACCTACGTCCAGGTGAGCACCAACGGCAGCGACTGGACGACCATCGACGGCGTCACCGACTGGGAGTTTCGCGTCGACAACCAGCTCAAGCCCAACTACGTCTTCAACTCCACGGGCAGCAAGCAGCTTAGCAGCCTCGAGGAGATGGAGCGGCTCTGCGACGCCCGGCTCACCATGAACTTCCAGGACGACACGTATCTCAGCTATCTCCTCGACCAGACGGAGCTCTACCTCAAAGTGATTCTGCCGAATAGCCAGCACGTGCAGTTCAGCAAGGGCAAGATGAAGCTCGTGGACCCGCTGGTGAAGCCGGAGGACCTCATCGCCTGCCGGGTCGAGTTCACGGGAGGATACCTGGAGCACAGCTTCACGTGATCGCCATGAAACATGAAACTCTGATCAGGGGACACCGCCTCATCTTCAGGACGTGGACCTACGGCATGAAGCAAGAGGCGCTTCGCGAGGCCACCAGCTGGAGCAGGTCCGGCGACGGCAGCTTACAGCCCGACATCGACCCCTGGAAGCTAAACGACCTGATGCTGGTCCAGACCCTTGTCGAGTGGGACCTGGTCGACGAGGATGGGAAGCCGCTGCCCATCACCATCGAGAGCATCCACTCCGTCGAGCCGCCTGAGCTGGTGGAGGAGATGATCGCGTTCACACAGAGGATAAACGGGGTGACCCGGGAGGAGAGAAAAAAATGGTAGAGGCTGTGAAGCGAGGCACGCCGAGCCCATATCTGGACGACGTCGCCCTCTGCGCCACCATGTGCTGGACCAGTGAAGAGCTCAACGCCCAACCGGCCCGGTTCGTGGAGAGGCTCGGCGTCTACTTGGAGGCGGCGGCGGACGTCCGGGAGCGGGAGGAGCGGCGGCTCGAGGACGAGCTCAGACGCCTAACGAGAAGGAGGTAACATGTGTGAAGGTAACGAAGCCGGTGCGGCTTGAGGACGTGGGGATGGAGCTGCAGATGATACCCCAGACGCTCCAGGAGGCGGCGAACCTATGCCTAGAGCTGCCGCGCATGGTCACCTTCGCTAGGGCGTTCTGTCCGGTGCGGACGGGGGCCCTCAGGGACTCGGTCAGGGTCGAGCGGCCGAGCCTCCTCGCCGCCAAGCTGGTCGCCGGCGGCGGCGGCCACGTCAACCCACTAACTGGGCGGGAGGTGGACTACGCCCGCCACGTCCACGACGGGACCAGCAGGACGCCGGCGAGGCCGTTCCTGCTTCAGGCGATACTCGCCGAGAGGTTGAACACGGGCCGCGAGATACTCTACAGGGCGGCGGGGGTGATCTAGTGTCAGACCGCGTCGACCTCGAATACAACGTCCAGGTGACAGGCCTCGATCAGGCACAAGCCTCGGCTAACTCTGCGAGCGAGAGTGCCAACCAGGCGACGGCTGCGCTGCAGAACGCCCAGGCTATGAGCTCCAGCTCGCTGCCCACCATGTTGATGACGGTGAGAGCGGTGAACGCGACCCGTCTTGCCATCGCCCAGACGTCTAGGGCCATCACGGATCTGAACCCCACGGCGCTGATGTACGGGTTCCTCAACATGATCCAGGTGGTCCGTAACCTCACGGTGTTGACCAGGATGCTCAAGGACTCGACGGGCGCCGCCGCGGCGGCCCAGAGCATACTTGCCACTCTTACGGGGAACTGGTGGGTGATCCCGCTGGCGCTGGCCGCCGGCGCCCTCGTCTACTCGAGGATCAAGAGCATGCAGGCGGGTGGCCCTGTTACTAACACGGGGCTCTACCTGCTGCACCGGGGCGAGTACGTGGTGCCGACGCAGCAGACGCGGCTCGGCCCCATCTTCGTCACCTTCGAGAAACAGCCCCGGAGCCCACTTGATATGGACCAGTGGCTCAGCGATCTGGGGCCACGCCTCACAGAGAAGATGAGGAGGGGCGGCTAGTGCCGACGCCGGGCTGGGCCAAGAGCCACGTGGAGGTCTACGAGGAGCCGGGGTTCCTCGACGACTGTTTCAGGAGTAGCCTCTGGACAAAGTTCCAGTCGGCGGCCTCGGAGAGCTTCGAGAACGCCGGCGATGTCTCGGGTGACTACGCGGTAATGGAGGTCACCGAGGGTGGGACGGTCAACGGCGCCGGCTGGAGGCGGGACGTAAGCAGCCTCAGCCTGGATACCGACGACTACCCGCTGATCAGGGCTCGCCTCAGAGGCCGCGGCACATCGCCCCAGTACAAGGTAGAGATCGAGTACACGGACTCGTCGACCACGACCTCGGGGTGGACAGATGCGCCCAGCGGCTTCGAAGCTAAGATGCTGCAGCTCGCGGCGGGGAAGACTGTCAAATATGTCAAGCTCTACGCCCGGAGCAACACTCCCAACCAGACGGCCCAGATCGACTATGGCTATGTAGTAATTCTCAAGAACCCGCCTCTCATTCCTGAGGAGGTCTTGGAGCTAGTCGCCGACCTTGTGACGACGTCGGCTGTGAGCGGCCTAAGGATAGCCATGCTCAACGACCCTCTGCTGGGCGTCACGGAGAGGCGGTATAGCCTGGACGAGAACCTGGGCTCCAAGGCCTACGATCTGAGCCGGAACAGGCACCGGAGCACCATAGTCAACGCGATGTGGAACAGCGGCGGCAGGCACGGGCACTGCCTCTACTTCCTCGCGGGAAACAGCTGCCGCCTCGACACCGGGTATCTGGTCTCCATCGCGGCGACCAGCGCCATCAGCATCGCTTTCTGGGTGAAGGCCAGCGCCGGCGCCTCGGGCGTCATCTGCGGGTTCGGGAAGACCTTGGGCGCCGACTGGAACCGGATACAGTTTAACTGGAGCAGCGACAAGGTCAGGCTCTACGTCAAGGACGATGCCGCCAACGTGAGGCAGTGCACTTCCTCGAAGACCGTCGCGGACGGGGCCTGGCACCACGTAGTGGGCGTTATAGACCCGGGAAACGACGAGACCAAGCTATACGTGGACGGCGAGCTCGACGGAGGCGCCTCTGGCACACTGGGCATAATAACCCTTGACGCCCATGATCTCACCTTCGGCTGCGTCCACACCGGCGGCGGGTACAGCAGCTACACCACCTGCTACGTGGACGAGCCCCTCGTGGCCTCCCGGGCCCTCACCGTCGACGAGGCCTACGCACTCAGCCAGTACGAGCCCCTGAGCGGCGCCGCCCGAGTCGGGGCCGGCAACATTGTCATGGTGTACCTGGGCGCCGAGAGCGAGACTCTGGTCTACAAGCTGATCACGGCCAGGGTCATCGACCGGGTTGCCCTGGGGGAGCCCGACGAGCCGGTGGTCCAGCTGGTGTGCGAGGACCTGGGTGAGATTCTTCACGAGCGTACCTTTACCAAGGAGTACACGTCGGCGACGCAGATCAGCGCCATCGTCGACGACGTCATGGACCAGTCGGGCACGGAGTTCTACCAGGACAAGGACACGACGAACCGCTCCATCGTCAACAAGTTCAACGCGGAGGGCGTCTGGGCGCTCCTGGAGAAGCTGGCCGAGACCGCGACCTTCAGCACAGGGGAGACCGGCGCTAACTTCTACGTCGACCCCGGGGGCTCCCTAAGGTTCAAGAAGTATGGCGTTTTCAGTTGCAGCCTCAATATCAGCGACGGCAGTGACGGCAATACGGCCAACATTCTCGAGATTCAGGTCAAGGAGAGTATCAAGGGTAGCCCCCGGCTGGTGAACGACGTCAGGGTCATCGTATTCGAGGAGGAGCGCAGCCCGGCGGACCAGGACGCGTTGACCGAGTCGGCTGAGGGCTGGAGCAGCCCCGACCCCACGGACGCGAATTACCCGCAGAGCGACGCCGGCGATAAGATGGCGGGCACGGCGAGCGTCAAGTTCCAGTTCACCGGCGCAGGCACCAAGTACAGGATGAGGCTCAACCTCCCGGACCTGGACCTCTCGGGCTTCGACCGTATCAAGTTTTACATGAAGTACGGCGCCGGCCTCAGCATCGACGACTTCGACGTCAAGCTGTGGAGGAACAGCATCTGGGTCACAGACTACTACGAGAAGACCGGGATATCCCCGGGCGCCGCGGCCTCGTGGGTGGAGTACAGCGTCAACCTCAGCGCCTTCTCGAAGACGGGGAACCCGGGGCCCATCATCAACACGGTGCAGATAAAAGCCAACCACAGCGCCGGCATCGGCACCGGCGGTATCCTCATCGACAAGCTCAGGTTCATCCGAGACGAGAAAGCCGGCACCGCCAGCGACTCCGCTAGCCAGTGCGCATACGGGAAACGTACGCTCCGCCTAGTCGACAAGACCATCACCGACGTGGACTACGCGGGCTACGTCGCCGACAACATAGTCGCACACCGGAAAGATCCCTTGGTGACAGTCAGGGTTAAGGTGCCTGGTCGCGGCCAGCTGGGCTACAGGCCGCCTATGACTGTGAATCTAACCAGCCTAAAGGACGGCATCGACCAGAAAGACGTCCAGATCGTGAAAGCCGTCCACAGGTACACTCCGGGTCATGGCTACGTCTGCGAACTGGACCTTGTTGCCGCCCGTAAATCAGACGGCACTTATGAGCCGAAGGTAGCGCCGGCGGTCGACGATATCGGCATGAGCCTCGCGGTGAAGATGAGGATACTGAGCGAGAGCGGGCTCAACAGCTTAAGGAATGTATGGATATGAGAGGAGGTTTGGAGACCTGAAACGTATCAGCGTCGAGGAGATTGAGAACGGGGAGCTCCCAAGGGGCAGCTTCATCATGGTCCGGTGGCTGGACGCCTCGGATATCAAGGCTCAGCTTAGCGAGCACGAGGCGAACCCGGAGGCCTACTGCAAGGACTGGGGCATCTATCTCGGCTGCAGTGGCCGTAAAAAGAGATTGCTCATAATCGGGAAGGACGTCGTGGAGGTCCACAACGAGTGGGGCGCCACAAGGATTCCCCTCGAGCTCATCGAGGAGGTGATCCTGATCCTGCCCCGGGACGAGATGATGAAGGCCATCCGGGAGGTCCAGATAATGGGTCGCCGGGTGAGCCTCAGGAAGTATAAACGAAGGGAGGAGAGGGTGCGTGTGGTCGTGGCTTAAACGCCTCATCATGAGAGGCACCACCAAGAGGACGGAGGTGGAGACCAGCGGCAAGGGTCGCCGGGTCCGCGTCCAGGAGGAGCCGCCGAGCGATAGGTTCGTCCTGGTCATTGGGCTCATGGTGCTCTTCTTCGTCGGCCTCGTGTTCCTAGAGGTGGTTCACATGATCTGGATGGGGACCTGGAACGACGTCATCTTCAACGGCATCATGCTGGTGGTAGGAACCATCGTAGGCGCCGTCTGGGGGAAGTCGGCTCAATGAAGGTAGGGGAAACAGAGGAGATCATGGTCATGGGGAAGACCTGGACCATAAGGAAGCTAGCCGCGGGGGAGGAGATCGGCTCCTCGGCGCCCACCTTCAAGGTCGTAGGCGGCCCCATCCACATCTCCGGTTACTGGTACAGGAAACGGGGAACCCGAAGGGGAATCAGGCGACAGTACAAGCAACATCTTGAGAGGAAGGGCGCTGAGTAACGGTGTCTCGGGTCAGGATTGGAAGGAGAGTAAGGCGGTACGACAAGAAGCGAGGCTGCTACGTCTACGACATCAACTTCAAGACCCAGACGCCCCTCACCGAGCGCACCATCGAGGTGGCGGAGGCCTTCGGGCTCGGCGTCGACGAGGAACAGGAGCACGTGCTCTACAAAGACTTCGAGGTCAAGCTAACCCTGGGCGACGTGGTCTACATCACCGGGGACAGCGGCAGCGGCAAGTCGGTGCTGCTGCGAGCCCTCAGGGACGACCTCGGCGACGAGGCCGCCGCCATGGAGGAGCTGGAGGCACCCGGCGAAAGGCCCATCATAGACCTCGTGGGCGACAGCTTCAGGGACGCCCTGCGGCTGCTCAGCTTGGTGGGCCTCAACGACGCGTTCCTGTTCCTCCGTCGGCCGAGCCACCTGAGCGACGGGCAGCGGTACCGGTTCAAGATCGCCCAGCTGCTCGACCGGGGCCGGCCTTACTGGCTATGCGACGAGTTCTGCAGCACCCTGGACAGGACCACCGCCAAGATCGTAGCATACAACGTCCAGAAAATGGCTCGACGCAGCGGCGCCACACTCATCGTGGCCACCACCCACACCGACCTCTTCGACGACCTGAGCCCCAGCATCCACATACATAAAAGCTGGGGCAGCGAGATCAGCATCCGATACCACTCAAATGTAGAGACCGCCCGCTGCACCGTCGCCCGGGATGTCACGGTCCAGGGGTCGACCAAGGAAGACTACATGCGGCTCGCGTACCTCCACTACAGGGACCACAGGGTGGTCGCGCCCCACAGGTTCTACTCCATGAAGCTCAGGGACGAGCTCATCGGCGTCATAGCGTACACGTACCCAGCGCCCACGGCGGCGGGCAGGGTGAAGGCCGTCGGCTACAGGCCACGGCTGAAGGATCTCAACGAGGAGTGGACGCTCATCAGCCGCGTCATCGTCCACCCTAAGTACCGGACCATAGGGCTTGGCGCCAAGCTCGTCAAGGACACGCTGGGGCTCACGGGGCGTCGGCACGTCGAGCTCACGGCGGTCATGGCCCAGTACAACCCCTTCGCCGAGAGGGCCGGCATGAAGAAGATCCTTGTCAAGGAACCCACCGAGAAAATCGTCAAGACAGTGGACAGGCTCAAGAAGCTGGGCTTCAACCCGCCGCTGCTGGCGTCTAGGAGCTACAACGAGAGGATGCTCGCCAGTCTCAGCCCCGAGGGGCTCGCCTGTGTCCACGAGGCGCTGCTGGGCGTCGACCGCCACTACTACCGGCGGCTCGCCCGGGCCCAGTCTCCCTATCTTAAGAAGACGGATTTCGTGGAGTGGCTCGGCGCCGCCGACACGGGGAGCCTAGCATGGAGCCTTCAGATTCTAAGCATCTTGGCTCAGACGAAGGCGTACCTGTATTGGTGCAGAGACTGGACGGAGGGGCACGACCAATAATAGTTAGAAAATGGCGGGGGGAGTGGCCCTGACGCCCAGTCGTTTGATACCTATAATGAGCGATGTTGAGTTGAGGTTTTGCGGCGTTACATATTCACTGAGAACGAGAGGAGACTGCTAGAGGAGTGGCTGAAGACCGGAGAAGAGAACCAGACGACCAGAGACGTCTTCTGTTTGATCAGGAGAAACGTGTCTCCATTGAATCGAGACCTAAGACTCATGCTGGAGGTCATAAGGGAGCTCAAGAAAGAGAGGCGATGGAGTGGCAGGGTGACGGAGTCGAGCGAGTTCGGCTCCACATTTCGACTCGCAGAGTCCGCATTAACCCGGCTAAAAAGCGGGAGAACTACATAGCGCGCCTTGAGAAGGTCTTCAGGCAGTGCGACAAGATGATCTCTGACCCTGAGGGAGTAGATGAGATCCAGGTGAAGGCCATGTCCGTGCTCATCAGGGCTATCAAGGTCTGCTATGGCCTAGTTGTAGACGTCGAGGTGGGGCGACTTGAGCGGGAAGTTGAGGAGCTGGAGGAAGAAGAAAGAGGGCTTGCAAAGAAGCGGGGAGAAGACGCGCCCGGTTACGAGATCGCCGAGGATCCTCCCGGTTGACACGGTCGAGTTCTGCAGGAAGTGGCTCTGCTACGAGCCCTTCGAATACGTCTGGCCCTTCCTGAGAGACGACGGGCACTTCATCGCCAACCTCATGGCCCGCCAGACCGGCAAGACCTTCAACGGCATGGCGAAGCTGCTACACTACGCATTCAGGTATCCAGGCTCGATCATCCTAGTGACCGCCCCAAAGTTAGACCAGGTGAAGAACATCGCCTTCAACGCCCTTCATCAGCACCTCAGGCGCATGGAATCCAACGATAAAAAGTTCTTCGACTACGTCATAGGGAATAAGAACATACTCCGCACGGTTATCCGTTTAAGGAACGGCAGCCAGATCCTTGCCGAGTCTCCTATCCCCGAGACCATCAGGGGCCACACAGCCAAGGTGGTCTACCTTATGGAGTGCAACTTCATCAGGGACGACGAGGACCTATACTCCGCCGTGCTTTTCACCTTAAACACCACCAACGGGTACCTGATAGCAGAGTCCACGCCTTGGAATACCGACAGCGTCTTCCACAAGATGTTCCATGACCCGCTGTACAGCAAGTTCAACACCCACATCGTAGACTACGCCAAGGCCATATCGCCGAATGGCCCTCTAAATCCCGAGTTCGTCGACATGATAAAGCAACAGCTCGCCGGCGATCCCGTCCGCTGGAAACGCGAGATGCTCTGCGAGTGGACCGAGGACACAGACAGATGGCTACCCGCCAGCCTCATAGCCCTCTGCCAAGACACCGCCCTCAGATACTACAGCTCAGAGAAACGGCACAGAGGCAGGTTCTACGCGGGAGTAGACTTCGGCAAGAAGCAAGACCACAGCGTCGTAGCGGTAGTAGAAGGCAAACGAGACCATCTCCACCTAAGGCACTGCCACCAGTTCAAGCTGGACACGCCCTACGGCGTCGTCATCGGGTACATCAAACGTCTACAAGACAACTGGAACAGACTCGCCTCCATAACCTGCGACCAGACCGGCGTAGGCGACTACATCGTAGAGGACATGAAGCGATCCGGAGTCAGAAACGTCGAAGGCGTAACATTCACCGAGACCAACAAGGAGACGATGGCCACAGCCCTCAAGGAGACCATGAGGACGGCCGAGTGCCCCCAGTGCAGCTGGAGAGGCTACATAGAGACAGTGGAAGGCGAATGGACGACAACATGCCAAAAGGGATGCACCAGCAGCGAAGGCAACCCCCAGACCCTAACACCATTACTCCACATACCATACGACCCAGAGCTACTCAACGAACTCAACACCCCCACATACCAACTAGCCAAGACCGGTAAGATCCAGTACAGTCACCCACAAGGAACACACGACGACAGGTTCTGGGCAACAGCCCTAGCAGTCTATTCAATTACGGAAAAAAAGGCGAACAAACCTATTGCTAAGAGATAAAGATTTTTTAGACTTTCTCTGTCTTCCATATTGAATCCCTATAGTACTTGATTGCCGCATCTCTACCAATACCACTCGCAAAAAGGTCAATAATAATCTGGATTTCATCACAAACGTGACGATTTTTCATCGTAGATGATTCATTAAAAATGTCTGGTCTATCCTCATAAAGGACAACAACAGGAATGACGCCCTCTCCCTTCTCCATCTCAAGAAGTTCAGATGGTTTATCAACATATATGTGAACGGTCGGGTAGCTAATGTGATACTCATAATAATATTTTAGACCACTGAAAACAGAGAAAGCATACCTGACTCCTCTATTATCACAAAACAGAGCCAACCTTTCCTCGGTTTCAGTTATGGTTCTAGTAGGTAACCTAAAATCCCTTATCCGAAGTTTCTGGAAAGGTCTATCAAAACCGATTTTTTCTAGCAACCGGACATAATCAACCAGAGAACACTTACCATACTCGATGGTCACGATGTTTTGGTCAGATAATTCATGAATAACCTCATTAACGTAACCAATCGCCACCTTCGTCTCCTTTGAGATCTTTGACTGACTAGAAACTTTATTCTTCAACAAATACTTCGCTACGCGATAAGACTTTAGCGATGATAGGTTCAAATCTATCTATCATAAACCATAAACACTATTATAATTTTCGGTAAATACCGAAAATTTCGGCATAAACCGAAAATTAATGTATAAATAACTTCATAAAAATGATATAACAAAAAATTATTTTTATTATTGATCACTGAATTTTTTGGTCAGTGGGTCTTCAATGAGTCTGTAAGGTATTTTAAATCCAGATAACAGTGAATAAAAGTGGGGTTTACTTGGCTAATTTTCAGATTCGAGACTTGAATCAGATTATTGAACGGGACGCTACGGATACCACATATAAATTCGCTCTGTTAAGGTCGGTTTCTCATGTTTGTCAAATACATGCTCCAATTAAAGAGGAGAATCGGAACGTGTGGTTTCCAACGGGGTATTTAGTCGAGAAATGGCTGGAGTATTATTATCCAATTATCGATAGTGAGTTGTTTATTCCACAGAAAGGAGCTGAAAAGGATCTAGATAAACCTGGCCTGAAGATTGCTTTCAGGAGTCTATTCAAAACAGTTACTGAGTATTATAAGCACCGGGGCGGATTCAATGCATTTTGGCTCGATTACAAGAAGAGTCAGATACCGGACGATATCAACTCTACATGTATTGAGTTAGCTAAGAATATTTGGTATGCCATAACTCGGTACCCGATGAAGCATCTTGGTCACTCTGTGTCAGGTGAACACTACACATTTTTTGACTACTCGAGGAGATCGGTGATTAAAAGGGATGCTCCGTTTTCTCAGGAGTTGTTACTTGACGAATTCGGCGAATTTTTTATTGATAAAGAGTTTTATGATACGCTTCGATATTTTGGTTCGTATATTTCTGGGGAGTATTCGATTCTGAATAAATGGATCGAGTTTTCCGTTAAGGCGGATTCATCTGGCAAGGTTAAACCTTGGTATGTATACGAGGTTCTAAATACGAGACCTGAATCGGAGAGAGACGTAGATGAAGCCAAGGGTTACTACCATGATCTGTTCAATGAGAGAGGGTATCTGGAATGTGTTTGGTCGGGGACTAAGATTAGATCTTGGAGCAATATACAGATCGACCACATGATCCCGTTTTCAATATGGCAAAATAACGATCTATGGAATCTATTACCGACCTATCGACGATATAATATACAGAAACGTGATTTAATTCCATCCATTTCATTGTTTGAAACTCGAAAAGAACAGATTATTTCATACTGGGAGGTATTGGCGGAGGGTTTCAGGTACCGGTTTAACAAGGAAATGGAGATCAATTTGCTAGATAAGAAACGTCAAGAAATGTCCTGGGATTCGATATTCGAGAAACTAGTTAATAAATGCAGATTTCTTATTGAGGTAAGAGGTTTCTCTGACTGGGAACTGAGCGTGTAGCAGATGATCAGGGTGTACAACAAAGCGATCAGGGATAAGATCCCGGAGATAATCGAATCGTCTGAAGCCTCTTGTTTTTACGATGTTTTAGATGATGAGAAATTTGTCGATGAGCTTGTTTTAAAACTTGAAGAGGAAATTGAGGAGTTCAAGGAAAGTAGATCAATCGAAGAGCTGTGCGATCTAATAGAAATTTCGTGTAGAATCGCTGAATTAAATGGAGTTTCAAATGAAGAACTTAAAAAAATGAGAGAAAAGAAAAACTTAGAAAGAGGAAAGTTTGAAAAAAATCTTTTTTTAGTCCAAGTTACTGAAAAATAAGCAAGTATTTACGCTTCTAACTGATCTTTTCTTTGTATTTCATATCCAAATGATCTAGTAACAATAGTGAATTCTCTAGTATCATGTGGATTTTATTTGTTTGTGTATTAGATTAAGTATCACAAAGAATTTTTGTTGAGCTATCTGATGGTGGCGCTCTTATGGTAAGGTATTCAAGATTTTCTGTACACCAAATAATTTTGTGACAAAAGTTAGGTGGTACATGAAGCATTTCTCTTTGTTTTAAAGTAAAAATTTCATGTTCAATTTTGATTTTCATTTCTCCATTTAAAACTAGGTAACATTCTTCAATTGTATTTATATGCTTGTGCCAAACCTCTTTTTCAAGTTTAGACTTTGGATTTAAATTATATTTGATTTGTAAAGTATTTGATAGTTTAATTGCTGCTGGCCGAGAACCAAGAACCCATTTGTTAGTGTTTTCATTTAATTTTATCATATCAGGACGTGTCATATAGTTACTCAATACTATTGATAACTATATTTTTTTTTGGATAGACACACGTTTGAATTATACAAAGAAAATGGTTAATCGTGTCCTTATGCATTACAAACATGATAAGTGATTTCATAGTTCTAATACAGCAAAAGCATTCATTAACAAAGTGTCTAAATATCTAAAACGCAATTAATTTTTTCCATCAATTTACTTCTCTCTATATCATCATCAGGATAAAACGAACCCATTTTTTCTTCTAAAAAGATTTCCCACTCTGAACCATTTAATGGCGTGAATTTTGATAGTCTATATTCCTCTGGTTTTGTATCTTTTAAAAAAGATAGAGTCAAATTAATATCTTCGTCAGTCTCTGTTGGAAGACCATATTGAAGAAACACTTTAGTCTTTAAACCTATTTTCTTCGCATTTATTATACATTTTTTCATTTGCTGAACAGTTTCATTTTTATTCATAAGATTAATTAATCGTGGAGAGGCGGATTCGACTCCAATCGAAACCGTAGTGCAACCTCCTTGTTTTAAATAATGGAGAATTTTATCTGTGGTTTGATCCGCTCTTGTTGTACATACAAATGTTATGCCAAGCTTCTTAGTATATTCACAAATTTTCTTAACTCTTTGAGGTATCAATGTAAAACAATCATCAATAAATTTCACGTGCTCTATACCATAACTTGCCACAAGTTCCTTTAGTTCCAAAAAAACATTTTCGGCACTCCTGTACCTGAATTTTATATACATATCATGATTCTTGCAGCAGAAACTACACTTATACGGACAACCTCTTGATGTAATAACGGTAGTAGAAGGTTTATAAGAACCATGTATTCCAGTCTCATTAACAACCGCTTTTTTTTCAAACAAATGTCTAGCTGGAAAAGGAAGACAATCTAAATTCCTGATTATTCCTGCATCATAAATACCCCTTTGAAATTTTTTAACAAGTTTTGGTAAAAAAAGTTCAGCTTCACCCCCAACTACAGTATCTGGGTTTGTTGTTTTCATTGTCTCTAAAGGAGCAACTGTGGGATGTGGTCCACCTAATATAATTTTGGACTCTGGGAAATTTTGTCTTATGTACTTGCTTATCTTAATAATCTTGTCTTTAGAGTTGGATGGATAATATATTCCAAAGATGTCAGCATGTTTCATGTTAATTTCTTTTTTTTCAATTAAATTATCGACTCTAGTATTTTTAAAGCCCTGCTTAATTAATGATGACCCAAGATAAGCTAATCCCAAAGGAATGAATGCATTAGGTTCTCTCAATTGTAAGTTTGGTGGATTAACTAGTGATATTTCTAGTGAATTTAAATCACTCATTAATTCTCTTTGAGACACAAGACATCTTTATCTAGTCTTGGGTTGTCATTTAAAGATTTTTACTCTCTATAAACACTAATCTGATGTAAAAAAATGTATCCTTTTTCACAAAAAGCATTTTTAAATGTTAATACCTTAGTGTTCTGTGAATTCTTATATCTTTTTTAACATTTTTTCGATGTTTTTAAAAGAATTAGCTATTTTATTATTTGTTTGTATGATTAACCATAACTCAAGCATATGCCTTGCTTGTGTTCTAGCACCTTTTGCATTATAAAAAAAACATAATAATATAAAAAACCAAAATAACATTACTATTATATAAGTAGAAGAAAAACCAAAACCATATTTATGTATTATAAGGAGACTAAGCATTGTAGAAAAAAATAATGATAAGTTATTTGTTCTATTTGTAAAAAAAATTGAATATCTTCTGAGAATCCAGTTCTGTATATACGTGGGTGAATATTGCATAAAATAAGATGAAATAACATCTAAACTAATATCTTTCAATTTCTCTGTTGCATTTTCATTTTCTTTCAATATTTCTGGGTCTTGGTTAATATCTGAAAGCTCCTCAAGAATTTTGTCTTTTATATTATATTCTATCTTTGACCATTCAGATGAATAACCACCATAATCTGGTTTTAAAAAATTCCAGTTCAAATTCCAGATCATAATATAAATTTGATTAAATAAATAACCAATCGGTTCAGCTGTAAAAATTGCAATTCCTAAACCAACGATTGGTAATAAACTATCTATAAGATCAATATCATAATAATTATTCATGAATTCTTGTAAAAAGTCGATTCCATTTTTAGTAGAAAATATATAAGTTAAAAATGATAGAAAGAAAATTAACCCAGAATATCTGTACCTCTCTTCTCTGCTGCTCATGGATAAGAAATAGATATTATTTCAAAAATATTAGAATATTGGTATAATTGAGCGAATATAGATGGGCAAGTGTATAGACTCATAACCCAACTTTACTTTGCATTTTCTTATCTACATATTCAGGTAGTTACAATAAAAGCTCATTAAGGCAGTGTATTTTCGTTTTGTTTTTCCATCTCTCGTGCGCGCGTCCTGCAGAGCCTTTGGCCGTGTTTAAAGGCTGCTTACGGTCTAAGTGGGGGGTCATAAGTGAATTTAACAAACTCGGACTATAAACAATTTATTTATGTTCCTAAATATACCTTAAATTATAATCGATGTTAAAGATTAAGATAATAAGGAAATTGGCATTAGAGTCAAGTGGATTAGTATTTTTATAATTTTGAGGATTTCGATTAACCTCTTGTTTTAGCTCACTCCCCCTCGGTTAAGCTTATAGATCGCTCCCACAATGCAGTCTCATGGACTCCTTCAAGTCATACCTGCTCCGCCAAGCCTACAAGGACGTAGAGAAGCTGGGCGACCGCCTCGCCGAAGCCGAACTCCTCATAGACTGGGAACGGTTCCGCCTCATACTCCAGGGCCTCTTCGACAACCAGGGCCCCAGGGAGGTAGACCCAACGTGGACCCCGTCCTCATGGTCAAGATGCTGGTGCTGCAGGCCTGGTACGGGCTCAGCGACCCCGAGCTGGAGCGCCAGGCGGTGAACCGCATCGACTTCCGCAGGTTCCTCGGGTACCCTGAATCCATCCCCGACGCCACAACTGTCTGGCAGCTCAGGGAGCGCCTCGCTGAATCAGGCCGAGACAAGGCTGTCTGGGTTGACCTGTAGCGGCAGCTGGACGAGAAGGGCTTCAGGGTCCGTAAGGGCGTCAGCCAGGACGCCAGCTTCATATCGGCCGACCCGGGAGGCTCTGGGCCCCGTGGCGGGGAGGCGGAGACTCGTCAGAGCCGGGACGGGGACTGGGCGAAGAGGCGGGAAGGGTCCACCTATGGGTACAAGCTTCACACGAAGGCGGATAACATCCATGGACTGGTGCGGAGCCTCGACGTGACGTCGGCCTCGGTGCATGATAGCCGGGTTGACCTCTCTGAGCCGGGTGAGGCTGTGTACCGAGGCAAGGGGTACTATGGCGTGGAGCCTAGAGGGTTCAACGCGACGATGAGACGGGCGTTGAAGGGTCATCCTCTCAGCATATGGAATCGGATGAGAAACGCCCGGATCAGCAGGAGGCGGGCTCCGGTGGAGAGGGTTTTCGCGGTCTTGAAGCGGGTGTTTCACGGTGGCCACATGCTGGTGACGACGGTGCCTCGTGTCCGGGTCCGGTTGATGTTCTGCCTCATGTGCTTTAACCTGATTCGGCTGCGGGGTATCATGTAGCGTAGAGTAGCGTGGGCTGTGGGTCTGGTGGGCGGTAAGCGGGAGAACGGGTTTAGGCGGGTCCAGCGGGGCGTTGGTGGAGGCTTCGGGGCCTCATCGAGGCTTCCCGGAGGGACCTGGGATGGGCTCTGGGTGGCTGGCTGGGGCCGCCGCGGCTGGCCTGGGCGACCTGTCGGGTGGCTAACAGTCGCCGGGGGCCCTCTGATAGAAAACGAAGATAATCAGAATCCTCCCTAATATGTCCCCTTTTTGGAGATGTTTCGTTAATCTTGTTATATGGATCTATTATTTTCCGTAAGCCACATGTAACCTTGTTTTAACCTATCATGATTAAAAATATATGAATTAACTGAAAGTGGTTAAAACGGAGGGTTTTGTGTTAACCGTCGACATAAGAGAATCGACCAAGATGCCCCAGAGAGCATGCTCACAACGTACACTCCTCCATCTTTAGTAGAATTTAAATAAAAACAATATATTTTAAATAATTAACCGATATATCGGTTGCCAGAAAAAACGCTTATAGTAAGTAACCAACTATAAGGGAAATGCCAAGTCGTCAAAACACGATATTGCGGCACAGAGGAACGTCTGAGAACGGGGTAAAGCCTTTACGGCGCCCCCCAAGTCATATCTGACATGGTCGTCGAGGCCACGCTGTGCGAGATCATCCACGGGGGCAGGCTGCTCCTGCAGCGGAAGTCGGCGGGAAGGTTCGGGGAG
>Ga0307380_10004642_pt1 | contig 18437 bp, 11 predicted proteins | sample UN3MG_FD_202239 | JGI IMG/M metagenome (GOLD analysis project Ga0307380, IMG submission 202239) | Soil microbial communities from Risofladan, Vaasa, Finland - UN-3 | ecosystem: Environmental > Terrestrial > Soil > Coastal area > Acid sulfate soil | place: Finland: Risofladan, Vaasa | collected...
GCCCCGAAGATGTGCCGCCGCCGCTTCACATCCTTACGGCGACATCAATGGCGACTGCATGGTTGATTACAACGATATGGCCGAAATGTCCGCTGACTGGCTCGTTGTAGATTACAATACGATTGGTTTCCACGGTGAATTGATAGGATTCACAGAGGATGTTAATGACCCAAACTATGACAAATGTTGGGTAGAAGGCCGTAAAGGTTATCCGGGTGACCACGCCCTCGAGTTTGGATATGGGCATCTGAGAGAAGACGAGGAAAAAGACACCCCTACAAGCGATGATTGTGTCGTGGTTCCGCCGCTGAACTGGTATTCCAATAAAATGACAATCACGGCATGGGTAAAACGCCACGGACACCAGAGGGATGATGCTGCTATCTTCTACTGTGACGGTGTACACGATGACCCGATGTGGGAAGGTGACACCGTCGCCGGATTTAATATTGGAATTCCGGTAGGTAAACAGGGCGATGAATCCTTAGGTTATATGTGGCCTACTGCAAAAGGTGATGTCTGGCAGTGGGACCCCGACATCAGTATCCTGCCGGACTATGAATGGGCCTTTTGCGCCATGGTTGTGGATGTCCAGAGAGCCACGATATACATACAACTACCGGGCAAAGTACTTGAGTATGACCAGAATATTCTCTATGACACATCACATTTGGACGCGAAATTTGCCATCCCAAGCACAATTGGCATGCATAAGTGGAGATACTTCGATGGTGTGATTGACGACCTGCGTATCTTCAAAGATCCGCTCGAGCCCGAGCAAATTCAATGGCTCGCCAGTGACGGTGCTGAGGGAAGTGAACCAAACACCCCGTATATCTGGTACAAGTTTGACGAGGGCACCGGCCTCACTACCGAAGATTCCGGCTTGAGCGAATTGATGTATCATCCTAACCCATCCAAGGCAAACATTTACCAGACTCAGGATGAGCCGATGTACCAAAGATACGTAAACTTCCCGGATTACAGCATCCTGGCTGATAACTGGTTGAAAGACCTCACTTTCCCCTTCTAGTAGCTCCTGAGGGAAAAAGGTCTCCAAACCTTGATTTGTAAAATCAGGGGCCTGTGCTGAATAAAGCGGCACAGGCCCCGTTGCTTTGGCGACAGATAAAAAAAACCTCCGAAAAGCCAAATTAAATGCGGTTTGCTCCCGGAACTATCTGTCGAGATTATCCTTGACATATTCCCCAAATATCGTTATAAATATTGTATATCCGGTATAAGTGCTGGGTATCTGTTCAGGGAGGAGTTTGCTGTTTTTTGCCTCCGGAACCGCGGTTCTTTGGTCCGAATGACCAGTTGTTATGCTAAAGAGCGTAAATCCTTCTGGTATGTAGCCGGAAGGTTTTGATTGATTAATCCTGATTATAGGGAGGAGTATCATGTCAAGAAAACTATATTTTTCAGTCTTTTTTATTCTGTTGATTTGTCTTTTGGGCACTTCAAAGGCCGCTGTGGACTATCAGGGTAAGCGCGCCTACTGGAGCGACCTGGATCCGGCCAACCACGACTGGAGCAACCCGAACAACTGGTGGACCTTGGAGGAGTATTACGACACTGTTGAAGAGGAATATAGCTGCGTAAAGGCCGAAAGCAACGAGGTCCCGGACGTAAATACACGGGTGTTCTTCGGAAAGGGCGAAGCTCATCAGAACTATCCTGTGTACCTGAAGGAATACATTCAGGACGACAATGTAATAATCGAGCCTGTCATTGATTCCGGAACGTTTGACATCAACGATATTCTCTGTGGCGGCGGTGAAGAAAACTTAGACGGCTCCATTGGCGACCCGAATCTTAATCACTATCTGACCATTACAGGTGGTACACTGAACGTCGGTACTCCGATACTCGGGGAGGATTGGTACCGTGCTTGGGACCCCTATGGATTTGGCGGTCAGTATGATGAGGAGTTTTTTGGCAGGTTCCGCTCCAGCGCTCTGCGCATTGGGATTGTAAGGGGCGGCACCGGCACAATGAACATGACAGGCGGTACCGTCAATCTCGGAGGCCACATAGAAATCGGAGCCTGGGGCGGTGAAGGTGAACTTAACATGGATGGCGGCACGATTAACATTACACAGGGTTTCTATTGTACCTCTGCCTTATATGGTGCCACTGGTCGCGCATACCTTCGGGGAGGCACAATTAATGCTGGTTACCTGGATATGATAACACAGGACTACTACTCCGGGGATGAATCCTCAAGCGGCTTGATTGATTTTTCAGGTGGAAAAATGGTTCTCGAGGGGGACGAGTCCGGGGAGGTACTTAACTTCGCCGCCGGAAATGTAGCTGGAGCTACAATTACCGCATACGGCACCGCTCTCGGCAAAATCGTAAAAGATTCGTCCAGTCCGATGAATGGCAAAAGGGCGTTTTTGAGTGTCGCTTATAGCATTGACTGCAACACTACCGTTCAGGCCGCTGCAGCTGATCCCGAACAGGCATGGGACCCTCGTCCCGCTGAAGATTCAGCTTATGTAATGGGACCGCCTGAGACTGTCGCACGACCTGAACTCATATGGTCCCCCGGCGATGATGTAGATACTCACGATGTTTACCTGGGAACCGATTTCAATGAGGTCAACGATGCCGATATTTCCGACATGAATGTTTTTATGGCCACTCTCCCGAAAGCTGAGGTTACCTACAATCCGACCGCCAACCTCCAGGCCCTCGCTAATTACTATTGGCGAATCGACGAGGTCGATAAGAACAATAACATCACAAAGGGCCAGGTTTGGACATTCAAAACCGCCGACTTTGCAAAGGCAACGTATCCCGTACCACCTCATAAAGCAACAGGTGTCTTCCCGGATGAGCTTACATGGACGCCCGGCATTCATGCAGAGACTCATGATGTTTACTTCAGCTCCAATTTCAACGACGTCAACGACCGCATAGGCGGCGGTGTTAATATTTCCACTAATGTCTACCCGGTGCCGGGTCTTCAGTTGGATACCATATACTACTGGCGGGTCGACGAGCTCAGCGGTCTCGATATGTGGCCCGGCGACCTCTGGATCTTTACCATTACCGACCATATGAACATCGACGATATGGAGGCATATGAAAGCGGCGTCAACGAAATTCGAGATACCTGGAAAGACTATTGGGACCCGGACAACGACACCGCTGCAGAGGTTTTTATAGACATTGCCGTTGTTCATGATGGTAACCAGTCCATGAGATTCAATTACGTTAATGAGTACTCAGGGGGCAATTACTATTCCGAGGCAAGAGCTGATATCGCTGATTTGGAAATCGGGCCCGACTGGACAAAAGGCGGCGCAAAGACAGTGGTAATTAACTTCTATGGCGATAAAGACAACATCGTTGATGCAAATAATCATATGTACTTTGCTATTGAGGATGCATACGAAAATACCGCTGCCATACCATACCCCGGTGATATGACCGACTTCCAGGACCCCGAATGGCACGAGTGGAATATAGCCCTGGAAGACTTCAACGACATCAACAATGTGAAGGTCACAAATGTCGCAAGGGTATATATCGGTTTTGGTGATAGGGATATCCCCTTTCCGCCGGGCTCATGCCTTGGGGGCGAAGGAAGTAACGTATATTTCGATGAGCTTGAGATAAGGCCCCGAAGATGTGCCGCCGCCGCTTCACATCCTTACGGCGACATCAATGGCGACTGCATGGTTGATTACAACGATATGGCCGAAATGTCCGCTGACTGGCTCGTTGTAGATTACAATACGATTGGCTTCCACGGTGAATTGATAGGATTCACAGAGGATGTTAATGACCCGAACTATGATATGTGTTGGGTAGACGGCCGTAAAGGTTATCCGGATGACCACGCCCTCGAGTTTGGATATGGGCATCTGAGAGAAGACGAAGACAAAGACACTCCTACAAGTGATGATTTTGTCAAGGTTCCCCCGCTGAACTGGTATTCGGACGAGATGACTATCACGGTATGGGTTAAACGCCACGGTCACCAGAGGGATGATGCTGCTATCTTCTACTGTGACGGTTCGCATGAGGTCAGATGGGAGGAGGGCGACACCGTCGCCGGGCTTAATATTGGAATTCCGGTAGGTAAGCAGGGCGATGAATCCTTAGGTTATATGTGGCCTGATGTAACCGGCAAAATCTGGCAGTGGAACCCAGATATCAGTATCCTGCCGGACTATGAATGGGCATTTTGTGCTCTGGTTGTCAAGTCCAATGAGGGGAGGATATACATACAACTGCCGGGAAAAGATCTCGAGCTTGATTGGACCACAGCATATACACATCTGGTCGCGAAGTTTGCCATCCCTTCTACCATTGGTATGCACAAAGAGAGGTTCTTCGACGGTGTGATTGACGACCTCCGTATCTTCAAAGACCCTCTCCCGATTGAGCAAATCCGCTGGCTTGCCAGTGACGGTGCTGAGGGAGATGAACCGAACACCCCGTATATCTGGTACAAGTTTGACGAGGTCACTGGCCTCACTACCGAAGATTCCGGCATGAGCGAATTGATGTATCATCCTAACCCATCCAAGGCAAACATTTACCAGACTCAGGATGAGCCGATCTACCGAAGATACGTAAATTTCACAGATTACAGCGTCCTGGCGGATAACTGGCTGAAAGACCTTGAATTCCCCATTCAGTAACTATTGAGGGGAAAAGGTCTCTAAAACCTTGATTTGTAAAATTCGGGGCCTGTGCGAAGCGATTCGGCACAGGCCCCGTTTCTTTGGCGACAAATAAAAAACACCTCCACAAAACCAAAATTTTTGCTTTTATATTTGACCCTGCAGCTAATCTCGGGTATCGTGTTTTTTTTAGATTTGGAAAAATTTTAAAGGGATTGATATGAAGGTTGCGGAAATTAAGCAAAAGGCAAAAGACTTGGGAATAAACTGTGGGAAAATGAAAAAGGCCGAACTCATTCTTTCCATACAAAGAGCTGAGGGAAACGAACCTTGTTATGGCTCCTCGAATGGGCAGTGCTCTTATAGCGGTTGCTGCTTCATCGAAGACTGTCTGAAAATCAAGATTTGACTTCCGCTCTCCATGGGATGCTCCTTGTGTCGGGTAATCCGCAGTGGAAAGATTATTTACATAAGGCCGTTGGTTTGCGCAGGCAAAGGCCAAAGAGGTCTTATATGCCTGCTGAATAAAGTGGGAAACTTCCGTTTTTGAATGGGCGAATATATTTATAATCACACATTTGAAAGGGTTGGAAAATGAAAAAGACTCTTAAAAGTCTGCGAACTGTTGTCATCGTAGTCTTGGTCTTGATTCTTGTAATTTCAATTGCAATTCAACTCTTTGCAGGTTCAGCGTTGAAAATAGGTATCGAGTCCGGTGCAACAAAAGCCCTGAATGTCGGCGTTACTCTTGATGATGTCGACCTTTCGATTCTTGCGGGACAGGTCGAACTCCAGGACCTTGCCATTAATAACCCTCCCGGCTATCAGTACGAAAAACTGTTGGAACTAAAATATGGAAAGGTCAAGGTCGACATCGGCTCGCTTATGAGCGACACCGTCAAAATAAAGGAAATCAAATTCGACGGTATAGATGTTACCCTCGAGCAACGGGGGGTCTCCGGGAACAACCTGCAGGATATTATAAACTCCCTCCCAAAAGCAGGAGAAAAACCACGGCCTGAACCCGAGACCGCCGAAGAAAAACCGACTAAAAAACTGCAGATTCAAACCCTTGAAATCACGAACATTACCGTCCACGCAAAGCTCCTGCCCGTACCCGGAAAGGCCGACACAGTTACTATTAAAATCGACCCCATCCGGATGAATAACCTGGGCTCCGACAACAAACTCGACACCGCTAAGCTCACCGGGAAAATCCTCGTCGCTATCGCTTCCGGCGTCGCAAAACAGGGAGCAGGAGTTTTGCCCGAAGACATGACTGCTGCAATGAATGCCACCCTCGATAAAACAAAAGAACTTGGTAAAGCCGCAACTGAAGAAGGCAAAAAACTTCTCGAAGAAGGAAAGGACGTCGGAACCGGAATCATCGAGGGATTCAAGGGACTCCTAACGCCAAAGGAAGAGTAAATTCCTGCCGCTTGGCTACAGGTTTTTCAAAAGCACATTTGCTTCCGACTTCTCAACCGCCGCACTGAACTTGTCCAAACAGCTGGAAAGCTTTTTCAAATCCTCGTTCTTGCCCACAGGAACGTCAGCATTTCCATGTGCTTCAAGAGCGTCGATTACATATTTTATCGTAAGCTTCTCAACATCGCGCCCAGGCTGAAAGGCGGGGTCCTTATCGTCGACCCCCGCCGACTTGGACAGAACCGAGGCTTCCGACAATTCATATAGAGTCTCTCGCACAAGTCTGATTGGAATTTCCAGGCGTTGCGCAAGTTCCGACGCGTTCGATGCCTTCCGACCCTCACAAAAATCCTGTACCAGAGTCCGCGCAAGCAAAAGCGAAATTAATCTCTTAAAACTATAGCTGGCGCTTAAACAGTCCTGTTCGAATTCGTATGTATCCACGTTTTGATGCGCAAAAGAAAGCTCCGCACCGAAAAAAACCACTAGCCAGCTTACCTGAAGCCATATCAAAAATAGCGGCAACGCCGCAAAACTGCCGTATATCGCCCCGTATCTCGCCGCGCCTATCTGAAAATTAATATAAATCCACTGAACAACTTGGAAAACCGTTCCTGCAACTATACCTGCTAAAAGACCCGATCTCAGACGAACTTTCGTGTTAGGCATAAAGATAAAAATAAATGTGAAAATAAACCAAATTGTACAATATGGCAGCAGCTTCAGAAGAAAGAATACAAAAGGCCCTATGGAATTGAACATCGGTATCTTCTCAATAATTAGCCGAATATGACTGCTGATCGCTACCGTGATGCTTCCGCTGAGCACAAGCAGGATTGGGCATACCAGCATAACCGAAAGATAGTCGCTGAATTTCCGGCCAAAACTCCGGCCGGTCTTGACTCCCCATATCTCATTAAATGAACTCTCTATATTGCTCAGGAGCTCTATTATTATCCAGAACAGAAAAACCACTCCTACCCCCGCTATAAAACCACCCTTCACATTCTCAAGAAGGGAATTCGAGAAATCTATAATTTTCGCCATCACCTCTTCCTGGCCCTCCATCCTTTTGAAAAGCTGATGTTCCACGCGTTTCTCCAGTCCGAAACCTTTCGCTATCCCGAATATCGTCGCCAGTACCGGCACAATCGAAAGAAACGAAAAGAACGTCAACGCCGATGCCCGGAACTTGCACTTGTCTTCACCGTAACCTCGTACCGCCAGAACTATAATTCGAAGCTGCCTTATAAGGAATGATTTGGTCGGAGGGTAATTCTTCAGAGGGATTCGCCAAATCTCCGTCGTGATAAAATGTATAACTTTTGAAAACATAACCGGCCTCTCCACAAGCTCAATTAAATAGCCTTCTTCTTATTTCACACTGCTCCAGAACTCAAATATACTCAACCCAGCCGCAATTTTCAACAACTAATATCGGTTAGTTTGACACCCCAGATAAGCCACAATATCGAAATTCCCTGTTGACGGCACCGCCTGCGTCCGTTAGCTTAAGCGCCAAAAAGGCCCTAATGCCCCCAACCTGACACGAACCTGCGAGGTCGAAAATGAAAAAGCGTTGGACATCTTTACTTTCACTCGCCATCCTCTCCTATTTAACCCTCTCGCTCTTCGCTCCTCACACGTGTCTTCCCGTAAGCGAATCATACATCAAAGCAAATCAAAATAAATGGCTCGAAAAAGCCTCCCGACACGAAAACAACGGCTGGATTTGCATACACATCGAAGGAACGCCTTTCCAAAGAGGATTCCAAAGAGGCTTCCTCACCGCCGGCGAAATCCAACAGTTCCTCAAAACCATCACCCATGTCCTCGAATTCAAAACCGGAAAAGAAATAGATTTTTTTATCGACAAGGCAAACAAACTTTTCAAACACAAAGTCTCAAGGGAATATGCGACCGAGCTAAAAGGAATGGTTGCCGGAATGCAGGCCGCCGGAAAGGACGTTAACTACGAACAAATGCTCTTCATGAACGCCTTCATCGACCTCTGGTGGTACTGGTGGCCGAAGGAAAAGGAATCTCTCTCATCCGGTTGCAGTGCCTTCATTGCAACCGGTGATGCCACCTCTGACGGACAAATTGTTATGGCCCACAATTCATGGTCTCGCTACGTCCTCCTCCGCTTCTGCAACATCATTGTTGACATCGCTCCCGACAAGGGCCACCGGATACTCATGCAGACCTGGGGGCCCTGCATTTACAGCGCAACCGATTTCTTTATCACCGGCGCCGGCCTCGTCGGTACCGAAACCACTATTGGTGGATTCAATGGATTCGAAAAAAAGGGCACTCCCGTCTTCGAACGCGCAAGACGAGCGATGCAATATGCCGACAACATCGACCAGTGGGCCCGAATAATGATTAAAAACAACAACGGTGCATACGCAAACTCCTGGCTCATCGGAAATATAAACACCGGACAAATCGCCCGACTCGAACTCGGACTAAAACATCATAGCCTCGAAAAGAAAACAAACGGCTGGTTCTCTGGCTCAAACATCCCCGAAAACATAAAGCTTCTGCGACAGGAAACAGATGCTTCCTATGACGATATAAGAGAGACTTCCGTTGCAAGGCGAGAACGATTCAAACAACTCTTTAAAAAACACTACGGCCGAATCGACACCGAAATCGCGAAACAAATGCTCGCCGACCACTATGACCTCTACCTGAAAAAACAAAACCCCTCCTCCCGGACAATTTGTGGCCATATGGAACTTGACGATGGCAGCGTCCCCGGAAGTCGGGGGGCCTACATCCCAGGCGGTGCTATCGACGGAAAAGTACTCGATTCGAACCTTGCGAAAAAATGGACAATCCTTGCCAGATGGGGCAGCTCTTGCGATATCGGGTTCGACGCCGAAAAATTCCTCCAGCACCACACTCAGTACGATTGGCTGAAAGACCACCTCGAAAACCTCCCTGCTCACGACTGGATAACTGTTAGCTTTGAAAAAGAGAAATGATTTTTCTATCTCGATGTTCTTGGGGATAAGACCGCTCTGAAACCGGACCAAATAAAACGATGCCTCTGATACTTCTCTTAGCTCAAACTGCCTTTCCAGTTCTTCCTCAAAAGAAATGACCGGTATGCACCCAGTAAAAACAGCGAAAAAACAATTGTCATGTTCCGCACAGCGACAAAGTAATTGTTGCTCTTAAGATACAAATGCAGCGACGCACTAAGACGTGAAAAATTCGAAACCTTTAGCGTCAACGCCTGACCTCCGCTTGTCGCAACACCGCAAACCGTCTCTGCGCAAAGATACCTCGTTACACCAAACGCACAAAGACCGACAAGAACAACCAGTATAATAAGAAGTAACCGTTTCATTTTGACCCCCTTTTTGCAGACCATTAACTTACCCCCAGTTGAATGTATTATAGCATCATCGTCCCCCGCCTTCAAGAAAATTATCGCCTGAAACCTTACTTGGTGGCCTTTTATGCCTTCTTAGTAGGACCCCGCCCCTTTTTATCGGCCGCTTGGGAAAAATTTTTTCCCCCACCCAAAATCATCCCTCTAATCAATCCATAGCGCTACAATAACGAATATGACCGAAAGCACCGCCAGAACGAGTATCACTTCCCAGAAAGGCCGTTGCTTTATTATCTTCTCTGTCTTGGCTATCAAACCGTGGCTTTCCGGCATATGAATATGTTTCAGCCACTCTTTTATTTCCGCACCTTTATGCATTGAACGTCCCAGAATATATAACGATTTTTACACGCTATAACAGGCATAAAAAAATCAACATACTTTTTTCTTCGGTTTTAGTTCGTTTTTACTTTAGCTCTTTCCAGAAAAAACTCCCCCGCCTATGAGAAAATCTCCCTACAACCTATACGATGAGCACAGTTCTTTATCTGCACCGCCTTCACCCCAAAATCCTCCTCTCAAAACACGACGCTCTTTCCTTATGAGGCCGGCAGCTCGTCGTCGCTTTGAACGCTCTTTTCAACTATTACACCCATCCGTATCGCGTCGCGTATTGCAGTTTTGTAATACGTGTTCTTGTTCTCATCCGTCACCTTACCTGAACAAACGTATGCTGCGAAGATTTGTGATGCACAGTTGAATACTGCCATTTCACTTGCCTGTAGCGATAAGTATTGCGATTGCTTCTTTTCTTCCGGACTCATTTACGCTCCTTTCATCTTTACTATTTTTTCCAAACGTTGTTCTAACTGTTGATTATATGGCTTTCCTCATGATACACCATCCTTGGGTAATATCTACTCTATTTCCCCTTGATTGTCTATATACACTAAGGTACAATCATATCGCCTTTTAGCGATTTGGAGCAGCTTGCTTGTTGTAGCCGGAACTGTAATATGGAAAATATCAGTTAAAATAATAAATTGTCATTGACTCTAAAATAGATATTGAAGCTATGGCAAGGAAATCAAAAAAACCGGCAAGTACCTTAAATTCGAAGCAGAGAAATCAATTAAAGGCTACTCTTCTGACCAGCCCGGAGGGGCGCCTTTTGCTCATCGGAGTCACCCTGGCATTTATATTCACTTTCTGGCTCGGAGTTAAGTTCCTCTTATCTCCTGCCGATTCTCAGGTTATCGTTGGAATGACCGCCACTCAAGTCATGTTCGGACGGGCCGCCGGAATGGCATTCGGATACTCACTAAACCTTAAACACTCCACCGTCATACCAATCTCTATTATAATTGAAACAATTCTCGTCTTTATATTCTACCCCTTGTTTGTCTTCAGTTGGCGACATCTATTGGTCATCAAATGGCCAAAAAATATTTTCGAACGAACAAGAAGGGCTGCAGAGGCGAGAAAGGGTATCGTACAAAAATATGGCATCATCGGCCTCTTTGTTTTCGTCTGGTTTCCCTTCTGGATGACTGGCCCAATGGTTGGATGTGTCATTGGCTTCATGCTCGGACTTAGGCTCTGGGTCAACATGGCTGCCGTGCTCGGGGGCACTTACCTCGCTATAATCGGATGGGCCTTTTTCCTCAGCCAGTTCCATGCACGCGTCGCTTCATATAGCTCATACGCACCAATGGTACTTATGGCACTGCTCGTCATTATCATTGTCGTTGCCTACCTGCTCCACCGAAGCCTGCAGGAAAACAAATCCTGAATCCCCACTCCCTGATTCTAAATTCAAATTTCTTTCATGAGCTATCTGCTGAAAACCCACAGAATAGCTCGGCTTGGGCGGCAAAAGGGCAGCAAAAACACTGCGGTTTGTTTCTAAAGATAGTGCCCGTAATTATTCGCTCACAATACTGGATGTATCTCCGGTCAGTCCCGCCGCTGTTGCGCTTAACGTAATTGTGCCCGCTTCTGTTGTGCTGCGCAGCAGAAAACTTGCTATGCCCGCCTCAGCCTCTGCTTCTGTTGGACTAACTATAATTCCGGGCCCGGATGTCACTGAAAGACTCACCGTCTCCGATGCATCCGGCACCATCGTCCCGGAACTGTCCAAAATATAAACATATACAAATACTATCTCGCCGTTCACACCAAGGCCGTCTGTGTCAAGTCTTATATCAAGTGACTCTGCCGCCCCCGGTGTCCTGATAATATGCGTTGCAGCAACCTCTCCTCCTATATATCCCTCTGCCTTCAATTCCCCGCTCCCCCACGTCAGATTCTTGAAGGTAAAAGGCGGATGCAGCAGGTTTGAAGTCGGATAAGAAGTATCGGGGCTGCGCGTACCAAGTAATACATCGTTAAGATACAGCTTCACCTGCTCGCAATTGCTGTAAACTTTCACCTCTGTCGGCGAGCTGCTCGTCCAGTAATTTGCTATATAAACCATCGGCCCGGAATCAATGCCAGGCATTATCAAATCCGGCCTGCGCTGTGATTGCCAGAAATAATAAGAAAATTTCGGGAGCCTGAAACTGTCAAGAGTACCTGAAGGATAGCACGCCAAATCTATCCCGCACCACAAAGCGTCACCGGACAAAAACGACACACCTCGGTTCAGATGCAAAGATTCCTGATGGTTCCACGCCTGCTGCAGCATCGCCTCCTCTCCATCCATCCGGTGCACATCACTGCTGCTGCCTCCGTATTCCCAGTGCCCGTGCTCGCTGATAATCAGCGGAAGCGGCCCTTCATAATCCCTTGCTCCTGCCGTCGGAGTGGCAATGAATATGTCATACAAAGCAGGCTCATCCCACATCCCCCCGTCTTTCCACCCCGCAACATAACACTGCTCGCCAGGATATTCTTCGTGACCGATTTTCGTTGCCATCGGTGTGTAATTCGGGTCCGTCCACCATGTTTCATTCAGTGATAGTTCCCATGCGATTATACAAGGCCGGTTCCTGTCTCGCCGTATCAAATCCCGCATGTTCTGGTAAGAACGGTTTATAAACGTCTCAGTACCTATATACTGAAATCCCGGAATTGGAGCCATAACCATCAAACCCAGCTCATCGCACCCGTCAAGAAATGCCCCATCCTGCGGATAATGCGATGTTCGAACAAACTGAAATCCTGCCTCTTTTAACTTCAACGCGTCTCTTCTCTGGCCCATGTTCGGCATCGCGTAGCCTAAATAGGGATAATCCTGCATCCGGTTCGCACCCATAAACATCAAAACCTGACCGTTAATCTCAAACCCACCGTCTTTACTGAAGTCTATCCTCCTGATGCCAATACGCGTCTCGTAGCTCTCAACGCCGATGTTGCCGTCGTAAACTTCCGCATAAAGCGTGTAAAGATACGGACTGTCGGGATGCCAAAGACAAGGTTCGCTCACAACCATCAACTGCTCGAATTCATAATCTTCTCCCGACGGTATTGTCACCTCGCTTGACACTTCCCCCACAACCAAACCCTCATCGTCAACAACGTAAGTTTTCACCGTGCAGCCCTTGCTGCTTGTCCCGTACTCGTTATAAACATCGGCCCTGACCCTCACCTGGGCCTCTGTACTGCTCACAAAAGGATATGTAACAAATACACCTCCGCCTCCAACCTTATCTGCATATATCGCGTCAGTGATATGCAGCTTGTCCGTAACATGCATCCACACGTCCCTGTATATACCGCCCCAGTTGAACCACCCCGAATTGCCAATCGGAGTATCCGGGTCGTCCGTGTTGTCCGCCTTTACCGAAATAACGTTCTCACTGCCGCCGAAGTTGACGTAATCTGTAATATCAACTGAAAATGGAAGATACCCTCCGTAATGCGTCGTTAAATGAGTTCCATTTATCCAGACGTCCGCCGCTGTATTTATCGCTTCGAATTCGATAAATATCTTCCGCCCCGCATAGCCGCTGTCTACCGCAAAATGCTTCCTGTACCAGCTTACTCCCTCGTAATGATAACCGTCAGGGTCGTCCCAGCAGGGCCTCAAGGGGTCCGGCTCCGGTGGATACAACGGTGGATTGTGAGGCACATAAACGTCCTCCCAGGATGAATCGTCGTAACCCGGGGTCTTCGCCTCGTCACCGCCTATATCACCCTTGTAAAATTTCCACCCCGTATTGAAATTAATCTGCTCCCTGTTCGTCTCCGCTGCCACGTAAGGATATTTTGCACCTGATAGCCACTCGTCCGCAAAAATACAAAGGTCGTTTGTGTCAACATCGTTGTCATCATCGAAGTCATAAATATCGTTATACTCAGCCTCCGGTGCTGCACTAAGCCACGCTAAAGCCAGTTCCGCAAAGTCTGCAAAATCCACCGCGCCGTCGAGACTGAAATCCGCCCAATTTCTCAAAGAAAATTCAGAAATCCCGACAATCTTGAAATTATCATATTCCGCCGTGCAATTCGAACCCAAGCCCGAATTGTCTGAATACAGTCCGAATCCCGTAATGTCCCCCGAAAGGTCACTCGCTGCGCCGGAACCCCTGTGAGCTGTCACTACATCCAACTCGTCCCAGTTCTCCTTCGCCGAATCATATATCAAACTCTCCCGCTGAAATATGGTTACCAGTTCGCTGAATGTCTTTTTACTGACATACCAACTCCCCCCGACTTCAACCGCGACACTCACATCCGGAGTCGATGAATACGAACTGTGCCGCCGAAGCTCAAAACCAAACTCTACTAATCTGTAAGATGACACATCCACCGTAAATTCGTTCGTGTAAATAAGGTTCTCACACACCCCGATGTGCCACACCCACGCAAATCCCCCGGCAACACCTCCGCTGCTGCCGCCCGAATCGTAAGCGCCATTCCAGCCAACAATGCTTATATCGCCCTCACCCTCGAATCTCTCTAAATAGAGCTCCTCCCCACACGCAAAATGCGCACCAAAAGCAAAAAACAAAAGAAAACAAAATAAAATACCAGCTCTACGCAAAACCAAACCTGAAAAGTCGCTTCAAATCTCTCTCGGCATCGATATCTTGCTTATCATAACATTTTAATACGTTTTTTTCAATACTTCGTACCTGCTTCGCTCGAAAGCAAACGCCGAAAAACCAAAAAATCGAGGCCTATGCCAAATCAAATCAACATAGGCCCCGAACTATACATCCAAAACGGCCTTAACAAGGCCTCGTTCCGATACTCACTACGGCCACAGCTGTTGTTCGTCAAGCCAGCTGTTCGCCATAATCGCAAAATCCTTGAAGTCTATCTGGTTGTCCTCATATGCGTTTGCCGGCGATGTCATCGGAACAAACATCTCCGCTACGCCCGCAAGGTCGAGTATCTGGCTGTAAGGCAGCGCGTGGTCATAAATCCTGAAATCATCTATCTTACCGGGAACACCGCCCCAGCTTCCATCGCCGGCAGATGTACCAAGCGAAACCTCAGTATTGTTGGCGTCTTCGGGCTCCAGAAGTCGCTCCACCCAGTTTGCCTTGGCCACAAGAACACCGTCGACATACAAACTCTGCTCGCCTTTGGCAACATCTTTCGTTCCGGCATAATGGTGCCAGCCGACCGGCTCGTCGTTTTCAAGGTCGTCGTAAATTATCTGCTCGTGGTCCTCGGTTTCGAAATTACGCGTAGATGTCCGCCAAACAACTAAATGACCCGGAAGCTCGATGTTTGCGGACCAGTCCGCCTGAGAGGCTATTGCAATCATCATAAACCAGTCAGTCTCACCGCCCGCACTAAATGGCAGGCTCCAACCCATAGCCAGGTCGCTCGTTATCTTCAGCCACAGCGATACCGTCACTTCATCCATCGGAAGTGTCAGCATATCGTTCGGAGCCTGAACATTCACATCGGTCGCCAAAATCAGGCTGCCGTTACCATCGGCACTGTCGAACTCGTCCCAGAAATTACCCGCATTGGCAGTCCCGTCGTTGCCGTTGCCCGATGAATCGGGAACTAACGTCCCTTCAGTCTCATCCAGTTTGTACCACACTATCAGACCTTCCGTATTTGTCTCCGGCGCCGGCTCCGGATAAACCGTGTAATTGCCGACCTCAAGCCATTCGTTGCCTATCTCCCACAGGTCCCAGATATCTGTCACGCAGTCCCCGTTAAAGTCTGCCGCCACCAACTCAGCGCGGCATCGCCTCGGATAAAGACGAATATCGTCGAAGTAAACCTCACCGCTGCCGCCGACTGCGTCCTTGTCTCCGCCGTGTATCCCGAAACCGAGATAAACCGTTGTGATATTATTCATCTGCAAAACACTGAACGCTGAATCCGTCAAATCTATGTTCCACTCCTGCCATTCTTCCTTCGTTACATCATTCGCATCACCGTCATAATATACAACCACTTCTACCTCGTTGACGTCTTTCAAGGCCACGTACATCCGGTCATTGGCCCCGATTGCATTGCCCGTCTGACCATAGAACGGCACTACCAGCGACTTGACACCTCCCACTGCCCAGTCTGAACCACATGCCAGATTTGTCGTGCTCGCCTCTATCTCCGAACCGTAACCATACGATTGGCTGTATTTGGTGTGATTCACGTACTCATACCACATCGAGTTGCCGTTCAGAACAATAGTTCCATTAAGCCGAACCCAGGAGCCGTTTTTGTCGGTTGAATAGCCGTCAATCCAGGTAGCCAATAAATCCTCGTCGGAGGCGTAGGAATCCATATCGTCAACAACACGGTACCAGACCGTCTCAAACGTCCAAACGTCGCCGTACCACGTTGGCGTTGACGAAAGCTCGTTCACCTCATCGACCACCCAGTAATAATTTGTCGCCATCAAAAGACCGCCGGGGTCATGACTGTTTAAGTCCTCAACCGTCAGTACGTTAACATCACGGTCGTTAACTTCGTTAAAGTCCGTGCTCAGATATACCTCGTGCGAAAATGCCTCCCCGCCGGATGTCCAGCTGAGCACCCCGTCAACCGGTGCGTCCCACGAACCGTCCGCAGGATTGGGATTGCTCGATATCGCCGGCTTTACGGCAAAGCTCCACACAGGACCACGCCAGCTCTCTACGTCGTTTACCTCGTCTACTCGCCAGTAATAACTCTGTGCCCACGTAACGCTCGGCACAAAACTGTTACTGTCAAGCGGCCCTATATATATCCCGCTTAAATCGGATGTGTCTGCCTCGTTCACGTCATTGAAGTCCGTCCCTAAGTATAACTGATGGCCGCCCGTGCTCTGAACATTACGGCCCGGATACCACATCAGCTTAACCTCCGGAGTATCTATTGTCTCGCCGTCAAAAGGCCTGTCATACCACGCACCGTCGATTTCTGCTGTAATCGTCGTATAACCCGCAACGTCTGCTCCATAAGTAAAAACCAAATCGCCCGTTCCCATGTGCGCGATAACTCTCGAATCAAGGCTTGATATGTCTCCCAAAAGTATCAGCTTGCTGCCGGCCCAGATGTCCATCAGGTTATCACTGCTGAATGTCCACGTCCCTGTGCTATCGTCGGCGATTGTAGGCGTACCCATCGAAAAACCCTCTGCCTGTATCTTGCCGCTCTTCAGGTAAAAGAAACCGACGCCCTCGACACCGACTTTCAACTCACCTTCCACCGTCACCGTACCGCCCATCAGGTTCACGATACCCCAGCCGTGGTTGCCGAAGTTAGGATCGTCATCTTCAAAGTCCTCGTAAGGCTGAACGCCCAGCTCAAAGTTGCCCGTCATAGAGGACTCTGAGTCTGTCACAAGAAGATTGGCGCCTTCGTAAATATTAAACGTCGGCTGATTCGGGTCCCACTGCGTGTACCAGTCGCCTACATAAAGCTCCCCGCATACCCCCGACGTGTCCAGCCTGCAAATGGATGCTGCCGCGTCGATATGGACATCGTCGGAACTCGTCGGCACTGCAACGTTCCACCATGTATACTGCTCGGTCCAGTCCTGCTCCACACCTGGGTCATCGGTCCGCATCCACAAATCTGTTGCCGATACGCTGCCGGCAATACACATGACCGCCACGAAAGAAATTAGAAATAAAAGTTTCCTTGACATGATAATCCTCCCGAAAAAAATAAAAAACTTAATTAACTTCTCCGAACTCAACGATATATTAAAATTTAAAACACCACGTTCAGACTGAGAACTCACGCGAAAAATCAAAGAATGGACCTCTTCCGCAAACTTTTACATCGACTCTCTTGAAGTGCTTCTCAAATAACAAGCGACTTCCTCCCGCTTCAATTACGCCTGTATAATCTAATTTACCGCGCCAAAATGTACCCTGCCTCGCATATGCCCACGCTCTAAAAACAGCACGGTTGCCTGACCCCTAAATTATACTCCTTCACCCGATTTTGTCAAGACCCACTTTTGGGCCTTTCACGCTTAGTATTTTTTTGCAAAACAGGCCTGTTTTAATGCATTAAAAGCCCTTTTGAGCAACCCCTCAGCGCGAAATGGTAAAAAATAAAGCGCAAAAAGGTATTTACTTTTTCCTATGAAAAACGTATATTGAGCAGGTATAAACTGAAGAAGGGAGCAAAGAATAGTTATGACTAAGCCAAAGGCCTTCACTTTAGTCGAACTCTTGGTCGTCATTTCAATCATCGCTTTGCTTATGGCCATTTTAATGCCCGCACTCGCCAGGGTACGTAAGCAGGCAAAATTAGTCATCTGCCAGACAAACCTCAGGCAATGGGGCTCCATCTTCGCTATGTACACCGGAGAAAACGACGGTTACTTTCAGCCCGGTTATCTGCAAAATCCGTTGACCGAAGAATCAAAACCCGGTGAGTGGCTTGCCGCGCTTAAACCGTACTATAAAGACATGGATTTGGCCTACTGCCCAATGGCGACAAAATGCTGGGCAGAGGGGACCTTGCCCCCTTTCGCAAGCTGGTGCGCTCAGGGATGGTACCAGGTCGCTGAAGGGGAATACGGAAGCTACGGAATCAATTACTGGGTCACTAATCCCCCCGAAGGTAGGTCATATTATGAGGAAAAATACTACTGGAGAAGGGCCGATGTCTCC
>Ga0307380_10004644_pt1 | contig 18435 bp, 24 predicted proteins | sample UN3MG_FD_202239 | JGI IMG/M metagenome (GOLD analysis project Ga0307380, IMG submission 202239) | Soil microbial communities from Risofladan, Vaasa, Finland - UN-3 | ecosystem: Environmental > Terrestrial > Soil > Coastal area > Acid sulfate soil | place: Finland: Risofladan, Vaasa | collected...
CTTGATTACGCATTCTGGGTAGCGTCATACGCTCGCAAATGCAGAACGGAACAAGAGTTCTACACGTTGCTATCTAAGTACGCTGAAGACCGAGACTACGAAACCAAACTAAAGCGTATAGTCAGTGCTAATAAATTAAAACGTAATTAAATTATGCAGAACAAACGAATAGCAGTAATTATCGATGCATCTAATCAAAGCGTAGTCAAGAAGATGATATCCGCTGACGATAGTTACGACTTCATCAGGAAGGAACTTGGAACTGAGTACGCAGAGAAACAGCCAATACTGACTAGCGGTATTGATTTGTGGTTCGATGAAGATGATATCTACAAGTTCAATAAGACAATCTTTGTGAAGTCAAACAAGAAGCCGTTCTTTATGTGCGGTGGGAAAGCTGTCCTGATGAAAGATGATGGCTTCGGGCCAATCGGTTTCAGTAGTATTAAAGAGGTGAACTCTAAATTAAACTCAGTTAAACTTAAATTTGAATTCGATGACTAGACAAAACAAGAAGAAGGCAATAGCCATTTATGAGGCGATACATATCTTCTCTGCGCTGTTCCTTTGTATGGGTTTCTTTCGTGGTAACTACATTTCTTGTGTGTCTTCATTAATTTTTATTGCTGTAAATCAAGGACTTGCACAAAGACTTAAACTTTTTTGAGCTGTTCCTCTTGACAAAGGCATCTTAATCACGTAACTTAGCCCCACACAATATGAATCTGAACTTCTCAGAAGATACGGAAATCAATACCATCGAGTACCTCACGTATCGTATCACGGCCTTAGAAGCGAGCAACGCCTCTCTAGAAAAGGAGAACAAATATCTCAAAGAAGAGAACTTAGAACTCCGGAAAATGTACATCAAGACTATGATTTGTATGTAAGTATTTAGTATATTTGTATACGTAAGTAAATTAAAACTAATAAATTAAATTTCTATGAACGCTTACCAATTCAAGAAAACTAATATCAAAGGAAAGGATTACGTTGAAGTAAATCAGCGTGTTCTAGCATTCAGAAAACTTTCCGAGTTCTCCAATATGACTTTGGAAACTGAACTTGTAGCAGTCGACTCTGAAACTTGTATCGTAAAAGCAATTGTTCGTAACGAGAAAGGAGCCGTTGTATCAACCGGATACGCTCAGGAAGACAAGTCTTCATCAAATATCAATAAGACTTCTTACGTTGAGAACTGCGAGACATCAGCAGTAGGTAGAGCATTAGGTTTTCTAGGTATCGGTATTGAAACGTCTATCGCCACGGCAGACGAAGTAGCAATGGCTGTAGCAAAGCAAGAGACAGCTCAAAAGACTGCCCCTAAAGACGATGATATCTATACGAAATGCATCAACCACATCAAGACTTCAGCGAACAAGAAGGAAGCGTACGACCAAGTAATCGCTAAATACGGAGCAACATTCACAGAGAATCAAAAATCAGGACTAGCTAAATTTATACGATGAGACACGCACCTATAGCACTGCGACCAGTGTTATCAGCAACCTCAGAGTACTTCGGAGTTAACCCATTCGCAAAGACACGTAGACATAGAGTAGTAACAGCTCGAATGATAGTAACAAACTATCTAATGAGGAATAATAACATTACTAATGCTATGATGTGCGACATATTCAACATACCTCATACGCAAGTAATCTATTACTTGAATAGGCACGATGAACTGATGGAAACAAACGAAGTATATAGGAATCACTATCTTAATTTCAAACAATTTTTATTTAATCTCTAATCTCAAATCAAATGCAACAAAAGAAAGATGAAATGGTGGGTTACGTTGAAACTCCCCAAGTATCCTTGCGATTCTCTTTGACTCAGCAAGACCTAGACACCATCAAGCGCCATATGACCGATAAGGGTCGTGCGTTTATGACCGTACGCTCAGGCGTAGCCAAAGAGTCCAAGAAGCCTTACACCATCTTGAGTGTATGGAATCCTGACCAGCAAGGCGAGACTAAAGTAACGAACTCATCTGAGTTGGCGTTCTAATGTTGAAGGCGATGGCATATGCCGTCTGCTTAGAATGGGGAATGATTCCTTCACGGGATGAGTTCCCCATTTTTTTCGCCAATAAGGATGGGAAGGAGCATTCGTTCTTGCTCCTTGATTCAGAAGCAGAAGGTGCCTACATTAATTTCTATCCAACACCTAAGTCAGTCGAAGACTTAACGGCAGTACTGATGTACATACGCAATAAGGCCGGAGATAACTTAATCGTATTTAAACCTAAGCCGTTGATTGATTCATTGACAGCCGGAAGATTAAGCGGTAAAGATGTGGTCGATAAAATTATATATAAGAATAGAATTGATTTAGAATAATGGAAACAATGATACCTACAAACGGATGGCTTATCATATGCTCAATAGTTTTTTTAATTGGAGTGCTTGTCGGACTATACTTTCTTGATATATTAGACGACTCGAATAAAGACGATGAGTAAGCAGATATATTATATGACCATTCTAGTATCATATAAGAAGAAGAAACAAGTCTTTAAGTGTAATGAATGGGCAGTATCAACATATACTTCTCCCGCAGATATTATGCGTTACGATAAAAAGACGATGGCTTCTTTGTCAGACCGATTATACGGGACTATATACAAGGGTGAGCGTAGTATTGCTGTTCTTGCTATCAAAGAGAAAAAAGAAATTGGTTCAACTAATAGTTAAAACAGGCCCCGTAGCATAACGGATAATGCAACGCACTTCTAATGCGTAGACTAATGGTTCGAATCCATTCGGGGTCACTAGGAGTGGTGGTCTGGAGGTTCGTGGACTTAATGGATGATGGAAGCGAACTTCCCCACTCCTTTAATATTAATTAAAAACAAAAGAGTATGCCTACATACAAGCACAAAGAGACGGGTGAGTTAAAAGTATTTAGCAGAACCCGAACGTACATCAACAATGACGGAACAAAGTATGATGTTGATGTTACTTCAGGAGAAAACCTAAATGAAAGTTGGGACTTCGTATCTCCTGATGGGAACTATGAGAGCGTTGTCACTAAAAAGTCTCCAACTGATGGATACGGCCTCCGTTAGCCCTATGGCTAAAGCAATACAGATGAGGCTATCTCACGGTGAATTCGCTTTGACACAAGCACGTCAAATGTTAGCTCTTACTGACATTACGCAAGACGGTTCGTATTGGGAAAAGGTAATTGAAATACTTTCTAGGAAATGAGAGAGCAGTTTATGCGGATAGCACTAGCTAGATTACGGAAACACTATCCGTTTTACCCGCAAAGAATAGCTGTCGCGGCACGTATGTATCGTGATTGGCTTGACAAGCAATCATTATTAAGCAAGGATGACATTGACAGCATCAACTGAAACAAAGGTTTGTATTACTTGTAAGAACGAACTCAACATTCGTTTATTCTACAAACAAACAACACGAAAAGAAAAGACTACATATCGTGGTAAATGTTCTATCTGCTACTCCATCCATCGCAAAGAAAAAGGTTGGGATGCTAAGTACTACGCAAAGTGTAAAACAAAAACCTTTAACACAAAAGAGAAATGAAGTACCGAGTTAACTACACGTACTTTGACCAAAGCAAGCCACAGGCCGCTAAATGGGAGCAGCGAGAGAAAGACTTCGAGACGATGGAAGAGGCTCTTCTATTTGTTAAAAGAGTTGACCTGAACGTATCAGTTAGAAATTTAAACATTCAACCCGTATTATGAATAAAATTAAAGAGGCAATCATTGAGTTTTACAGTGGGCACGTTGATGACGCGCCTCTCTTTGCCGACGGACTAGATGATGCTATCATCGGCATTTGCCCAGACAGCTTTAGAGTTATATACTCTCGCTCTAAAGCAATTGAAATCTTCGCTAAGGATATGGACGAGGAAGAAGCTGTTGAATACGCAGAGTACAATACATTCTCAGCATACGTAGGTGAGTATACACCTATATGGGTTGAAGATTTTAAATGGTTAAACAATGGCTAAAGATGAATACATATTTCTCTATTGGGATGACCCGGGAGATAGCCAAGAAAGCGTAGACAAGCAGTGTACTTGTAGCGACTGGAAGAAAGAAGTTCAAGTAAAAGAACTTGGCTCTTGCTGTAAACACGCAAAGCAACAGGAAGAAGATATACGCTCCGAAGAAGAGGCAGAATATCGTATGCACGTCATTATGCGAAACGGTAACTCAGGAGAACATTATTTTAATAACGATAACGATGACGAGTGAAGAATTAATAATTCAAACATCTAATGTTGTTAGAGACCTACTGCTTGAAAAGAATAAAGCATACGGAGACTCAGCACTAAACCCTGCTAACATCTTTGCTAAAGGAACGGCAATAGATAACTTATGCTCACGCATAGATGACAAATTGATGCGAATTAAAAACAAAGGCATCAACGATGAGACGGAAGACACCGTCCAAGACCTTATAGGATATTTAATTTTACTTCAAGTTGCAATTAAAAATGAGCGCACTAAAAAACAACGTGACAATATTCCAGAGCATCCATCAGACGGACGCTCCGCACTTTATTACAGTGCAGACAGCTCTTCAACGAATCAAGGAGGGCAAGAGCTTATCTACGATTGAAAAACTACGCTCAGGAGATAAAGACCAAAAGAAAAAACTACCTATAGTATTATGGAGTGGTGTCTTTACCGAACGAAAGGACGGAGCACTGCACGACCATAGCGGTTTAATCGTAATTGATTTTGACCACGTAAATACAGAAGAACTAAAGCCTACCATCTCTACAGATGAATTTGTTTTAGCTTGTTGGATTAGTCCATCAGGAGACGGCTTAAAAGCTATCATACCTATTACTAACCCTGAACGTCATAGAGACCATTTTCGTGCGCTACAAACGTACTTCAGTAAGCAATATGGTATAGAGATAGACCCAAGCGGAATAAACGAGTCACGAGCTTGCTTTGAAAGCTACGATTCCGATATCGTAATCAAAGATACTTGTAAGCCGTTCGGTCATATCCTGACAGAGCAAGCAGCATCACCTCAGGTGACTAAGCAACAATACAAATACACGGATTACGAGAAGTTAAACATTGCCGCTCGTATGATTCGTGGTGCTCAAGATGGCGAGAAGCACGCAATACTCCTCAAGGCCGCTGTTCTATGTGGTGGATACGTAGCCGCCGGCAGAATGGAGGAAGACGAAGTAGTGAGAATCTTGCTAAGAGAAATCGATAAGCGAGATGTTGAGTCTATTACCCACGCTAAGGACACCATTCTAGACGGTATTGAACGAGGCAAGAAACTTCCGATACGAGAAATCGTTGAACAAGAAGATAAGGCTACTCGTGATATGCTTATCAACGATGGAGATATGTCTTTTATCTCTTCAGACGATGAAGACTTCCGTTGGATTAATGACTTAGCGGACGGCAAAGTAGAACTAGGTTTAGATACTGGAAACGAAACCTTAGACAAGTACTTTAGATTTAAGAAAGACTTCTTGATTGTAAACGGACACAGCAACGTCGGCAAGACTACGTTTATCTTGTTTATGATGGTGACCGCGTCAATGCGCCACGGATGGAAGTGGGTCATTTATTCATCAGAGAATAGAACCGCGTCTATCAAGTATAAGCTGATGCAGTTCGTTACTGATATGAAGATTGACCATATGAACTACGAGCAACGTAAGTTCGCTTTCAAATGGGTTCAAGACCATTTCACCATCATCTCTAACAATCAAGTGTACTCCTACTACGACCTGATTATATTCGCTGAGAAACTCATTAAGTCCCAGCAAGTTGACGGTGTATTCATTGACCCATACAACAGCTTGAAGATTGATATAAGTTATGGTTCCCCTATCGGAACACACGAATATCACTATGAAGCGGCATCTGAATTCCTGACGTTTGCCAACTCTAAAAGTATAGCTGTTTGGCTTAACACTCACGCAGTAACAGAGGCGCAGAGACGTAAAGGTGATGACGGCCTGCCGATGGCTCCATATGCAGAGGACACTGAAGGAGGCGGTAAGTTTGTTAACCGAGCCGATTCGTTCTTGACGATTCACAGAAAAATCCAAGCCCCTGACCATCTCGAGCGTAGAACTACGGAGTTTCACGTTAGGAAGATAAGAGAAGTAGAAACCGGAGGTGCGCCTACTGGCTTATACGAACCAATCTTATTTGAAATGAGTCATCAGCATACTGCGTTTGGATGCTTGGCTCAAGGAGACTCAAGGTTGTTTGATGGACTATTCAATAAAAAATCTAAGCAAATAGTTATCAACCCCCCTGAAAATTTATCCGATATTTTTTAGTATCGGGTATTGCTTTCTTTATATTTGTGAATGAAAAGATTAGTTAAGAATGGAAGAAAGAAAAAAGCGGCCAAGAAAAACATCAGCCCGTACCGCTCCGGCCTCGAAGCCTACTGCGCCAAACGGCTCACGGAAGAAAGCATTGAGTTCGAATACGAAAAGTACTCCTATACACTCCAAGCAAGCTTCAAGGGCACTCAGACATACTTCAAGTCTGTACCCAAAAAGCTTGACCTTGTGGATGCAACAGGCAAAACAGTACTTGCAATCACTTATAAGCCGGATTTCGTAAGCTATAAGCATAAGTTTATTATCGAGACGAAGGGATACGTTAGGTCTGATGATTTCCCATTAAGATGGAAGATGTTTATGAGATACTGCATCGAAAACGGAATGGAGGATTGGTCGTTATACATACCAAAGAATTCAAAACAAGTAGAAGCAGTTATACATCATATACAAAATGGACTTAAACAAACTATCTGAGCTGTACTTTCAGTCAACAAACTTCATTCACAAAATAACGACAGAGCTCTACGAAGACATACACAACAACGACGGTTCGCCATTGGAAGATGGAGACTTAGTCAAATCAAAAGTTGATGCATTCGTAAAGACAGTTAGACTAGAAGTTGACCTTATTAGAAGAGCCATCCAAGAACATAACGAGCAGTAATATGTATACTGTTGTTTTATTGGATGATTTAAATGGTGTCAATTATCATCGTATAATGATGCCGTTCGAGCGTATGATTCAATATGGATACGACAAGGTATATTTCGTAAAGGATATATCTGAGCTTATCGATATGAACTTAGAGCTCGTTAGCAACGTAGTTATCCCACGTCAATTAGAGATAGTTCAGTATCATATCTTCAAAAAGATTATGAATGATGCGAAGATTCGTATCATAGTAGATATTGATGACTACTGGATATTGAATAAGGACAACTATGCTTTCAAAGAGTTTGACGCACACGTGCGGCCAAACATTATTCAGACAGTCCGAATAGCAGACGTAGTATGGACTCCATCAGAGTACTTAGCTAAGCTTATAATGAATGTCAATCCAAAGTGTAAGATTGAGATTGTTCCGAACGCACTCAACCATCACGCTGAGCAGTGGCAACAAAAGAAAAAGAAATCTAAATCACTTAGGTTTGGATTCACAGGAGCAGGAGGCCACGTAAAAGACTTAGACGTTATTGGTTATACGTTTGAAAGCAAGAAACTTTATTGCACCAATGCCGAAAACTACGTAAGCAGACTCAAAGCATCTAACCCTGTGGCTTGGACAGATATGTTTAACTACGGGAAAGTATATGAGAACATAGACGTATCCATTTCTCCGTTGAGAAAGAATAGATTTAATATGTGTAAGTCAGATTTAAAGGTTGTTGAAGCCGCCTTTACTGATACCGCTATTATTGCATCTAACGTAACACCATATAGAGAATCAATTATACACGGAGTTACGGGGATACTGTGCTCTACCCACGCCCAATGGCGTGATGCTATTGAGTCGATGACAAAGGAGAAGGCACAAGAGTTGGCTTCTAACTTGAAAGAAGCGTATTATGAAAAACGTAACATCGATACAGTAAATGAAATCAGAATTAAATCCCTCAGAGAACACATTAAGCCTCAACTTCATTAAGGAATCAACAGGTTGGTACATCGACCTGCCGGAATGGAGCGGAGCAAAAGCAGACTTGCAGATGGTTGCGGGAGCAGACACGTTCCTAGACTTCTTATCTGACAATGGAGACAAAGTCAATATGTTAGCGTCAACAAGCAATTCATTTGACTATACAGGAATCTTGAAGAAGATAGCAGATAAAGGTGAAGGTGGCGGAGCCGACTATGACTTGATGGAATATGATAAAGTTATCTATCCTGATGGCGGTCACCTTATGTGGTTGTGTGACGTAACAAAGTTTGTTTTTGGCCAACTGCCTGATACTATATACTTTAAGGAGTTGAACTAAGTATATAAAGATTAGATATACTTTCTTAAATTCGCTATCCGATTCTACTGGGGGCAATGCCCCCATTTTTTGTCTAATATAAAATCTAGCTGTTATGCTCTTTAAAGAACGCATTCCGTACAAGCCCTTTGAATATCCCATATACTATACCGAAGGGTGGTTGAAACAAGCTCAAGCTTTCTGGCTTCATACGGAGATATCAATGCAGAATGATGTCAAGGACTTTAAAGAGAACTTATCCGACAATGAGAAGCATATCGTTGGGAATATATTACTTGGGTTTGCCCAAACGGAATGTGCAGTCTCAGACTATTGGACAACGATGGTGACCCGATGGTTTCCAAAGCACGAGATTAAGCAGATGGCTATGATGTTTGGTTCTCAAGAAACTATTCACGCAACAGCTTATAGTTATCTAAATGAGACACTAGGTCTTGATAACTTCGAAGGCTTTATGCACGAGCCTGCTATCGCAGATAGATTTGAAAACCTATCTAGCGTATCTGCTGATTATACTCCTGATATCCTCCGCAATAATGCTCTAGCGCGTTTAGACGTAGCTCGCTCTATTGCTATCTTCAGCGCATTTGCTGAAGGAGTGGCTCTCTATTCCTCCTTTGCCGTTCTCTATTCTTTTCAGATGAGAAACCTATTGAAAGGAATCGGTCAACAGATGAAGTGGTCCGTAAGAGATGAGAGCCTGCACTCTAGAATGGGCTGTCAATTGTTTAGACATATGTGCGATGAGTATCCTGAATTGATGGAGTCTGTACGCACCGATGTAGAAGAGGCGGCAAAGATTATGATTGAGCTTGAGATGAAATTCATCGACAAGATATTTGAGCTAGGAGACTTAGAAAACTTAAAGAAGGATGACCTCAAAGCTTTTATTATAAAAAGAACGAATGAAAAGTTGCAGGAACTAGGATACAACGCTACATTTGCTTATGACGACTCCAGAGCAAGTGAATTGGATTGGTTCTATCACCTCACTGGTGGTCATACTCATACTGATTTCTTTGCCCTGCGCCCTACTGATTATTCAAAAGCGAACGAAGGAGAAGACTTCGAAGACATATGGTAAGAGAAAAATTAATTGATTTTAAAATGGATAGTGTTTATAGATTGAGCAAGATTTGTGGAGATGAGTTCAAAACAAATCCAATTGAAATGCAATCAAAGACTAGAGTCCAGAATGTTGTATTCGCTAGACATATCGCTATGCACATATTGCGTAATAAGTATCGTATGTCTTATTACTTTATTGGCTTCACATTCAACAGAACACACGCAACAGTCATTAACGCTGTGAAGAGTGTAGATAATATGCTTGCTACGGACAGGTATTTCAGAGAGAAGTTCCAGATTATATCAGAAAAAGAAAATGGCTAAGAACTACGGAGAAGAGTTCGGTTGGGAGATTGGCGTAGACTTTCCAACGTGGGGAAACACAGAAGAGTACGTCAAGACGATTAGCCGCGGATATCTAATTAACGATGAGACGCCAAGAGATGCGTATCTCAGAGTTTGTAGAGCTGTTGCTAATAGACTTCATAAGCCTGAATTGGCTGATAAGTTCTTCGAATATATTTGGAATAACTGGCTATGCCTTGCTACTCCCGTACTATCTAATACAGGTACGGATAGAGGCTTGCCTATCAGTTGCTTCGGTATTGACGTTGCTGACTCAATCCAAGATATTGGAGCTAAGAACTTGGAGATGATGCTGTTAGCTAAGCACGGCGGAGGCGTCGGTGTTGGAATCAATATGATACGCCCTGCTGGAAGCCCCATCGCAAACGGCAACGGAACTACGGATGGCGTTGTTCCATTCTGTAAAGTGTTCGATAGCACAATCCTAGCTACGTCTCAAGGTAATGTTAGACGTGGAGCCGCTTCCGTCAATCTTAATATTGACCATCCTGACTTTTGGGAATGGATTGAAATTAGAGAACCGAAGGGAGACGTCAATCGTCAGTCCTTGAATCTTCACCAATGCGTTGTCATCTCAGATAAGTTTATGAGAAACTTAGAGGAGGGCGAAGAGGAAGCTAGAAAGAGATGGTCTAAAGTTCTTCAGAAGAGAAAGTCAACAGGAGAACCATATATTATGTATCGGGGTAATATCAATAAGCAGAACCCTGATATGTATAAACAGAACGGCTTGAAAGTCTTTATGACTAACATTTGTTCTGAGATTACATTGTTTACGGATGAGTCACACTCCTTTGTCTGCTGTTTATCTTCAATGAACTTAGCGAAGTTTGACGAGTGGAAAGACACAGATGCTGTGTACTACGCTACAATGTTCTTAGATGGAGTGCTTGAAGAGTTTATTCAGAAGGCTAAGAATATGCGAGGCTTTGAGAACTCTGTGCGCTCAGCTGAAAAAGGAAGAGCTCTTGGTCTTGGTGTTCTAGGTTGGCATACGTACCTTCAGCAGAATGGAATTCCATTTGAAGGATTGATGGCTCAGTTCGCTACAAGAAAGATATTCTCTCATATTAAGATGGAGTCTGAACGTGCTAGCCGTGATATGGCTAGGATGTATGGAGAGCCGTTGTGGTGCAAAGGTTTCGGAATGCGTAATACGCACCTCCGAGCCATTGCTCCGACGGTGTCTAACTCCAAGCTTAGTGGTAATGTGTCTCCCGGTATTGAGCCTTGGGCGGCAAATGTATTTACAGAGCAGTCCCTCAAGGGTACGTTCATCAGGAAGAATCCTGAACTTGAGAAAGTCCTAAAGAAGATTGGAATCAACACTAAGGAAACTTGGGATTCTATCTTGGCCGCTGGTGGTTCAGTCCAAGACTTAGATGAGTTAGAGGCTTGGGGATATGTCAATGGAAAGTTGACAAATGAATTGAATGAAGATGCTATTCCAGTTAAGGAAGTATTCAAGACATTCAAGGAAGTAAATCAGTTAGATTTAATTAAGCAGGCAGGTCTTCGCCAACAGTACGTTGACCAATCCGTATCGTTGAATCTTGCTTTCCCTAGCCAAGCTACACCTAAGTGGATTAACCAAGTTCATATAGAAGCTTGGAAGCAAGGTATTAAAACCTTATATTATATGAGGACTGAGTCGGTTCTTAGAGGAGACATCGCTGTAAAAGCTATGAACCCAGACTGCTTGAGCTGCGACGGATAATTAAATTAAATCAAATGGATAATCAATCAGTGACTCTTCTAAACGGGGAGACTTGGAAACAGGAAGTCATACTTGAAAGAATGTTAGACGATGACTTTTATTATGGTCATCTAGGAAAGTATGCTTTATCTGCATCCTCTTGCAAGCTTTTGCTTGGCTCCCCGAAGAGTTACTATATGAACGTCAAGTACGGGCAGAAGGCAGAGACTCCTGCTCTTACGATGGGAAAGGTTATTCATACAATGATATTAGAGCCTCACATCTTCGATGTTAGATTTGAGGTAGCTAATGTGAAGTCTAGAACGACTAAGGCTTATAAGGAGGCAACGGCTAGTAGCAACAGGACTGTGATAACGTCTTCTGATTATAGCGCGGCTAAGCGCGTTGTCGACGCGGTTCGGAACAATGAATACGCTATGCAATACATCGATGGTTCTCAATATGAGATTCCTGCTATCGGTGAACTGTTTGGTGGTATTCCGTTCCGAGCCAAAGCCGATATATTAAATAGAGATGGTGGTTTCATCGCAGATGTTAAGACCACAACTGAAATGCAGTCTGGATTTAAATACTCTGCTAGAAAGTACGGATACGATATGCAGGCTTATCTATATACTGAGCTGTTTGGTATTAGAGACTTTGTCTTTATAGCCGTAGATAAGAGCACTCTAGATGTTGGCATCTATACTGTGTCTGACCAGTTCTTGTTTGATGGAGAGCAAAAGGTTGAGCTCGCTATGAACAGATTTAAAAAGTTCTTCATAGATGGAGAAGACCTCAACAGCTACACTATCCTAGACGAATTATAATGAATCATAACAGCGATTTCAGGTACGACCTAAAGCTTGGTCAGGTCGGAGAGAATGCGCTAGCGTCAATGCTGGCAGACAATACTATCGAAGTTAAGTTTGACTTCGGAACTCACTGGAGTGGTAACTTCTATATAGAGTACGAGTCCAGAGGAAAGGCTTCAGGAATCACAACAACAGAAGCGAAGTATTGGTGCCTCATAGCTGCATCGAAAACAGCTAACAAGGAAAGAATAACATCTGGAGATTTTAGAAAGTCAGACGTCTTGTATAGCATCATTATGACAACGGAACGTCTTAGAAGTATATGCGAGAGGTCCCATCACAGAAAAGATGTAAAGGGTGGGGATAAAAATACTTCCCTTGGCTACTTAGTAAAAGCGGTAGCTTTATTACAGACTTTAGAGCCGTAACAATTACATACTGCTGGCTTCGTCTCGCAGTACTTTTCTGGTAATTGTATTTTATTCTGAATGCGCTTATCTACCCTGCCCACGGTAAGCCTTTGCGTAGTTCTTAGAGGATTTGATTTTGGAAGCAGACTTTGAATGTGTGCCACGCTTCTTGCTCTTAGATACGTACGTGCTTACTGATTGACCTTTTATCTTAGCCATTCTGGAATAAATGTTTTAATAATTAAACGTATTGCAATATACAAAAGGATTAAAAGCGCTATCAGCATACCAGCCTTCCAGAAGATAGATATACGCTCTACATATTGCACTACAGGTACTTCTACTTTAACCTCTCTGACAATCTCCATAGGCTCAACCTTTGTCTTTACAATCCAACGGTCTTGGTATTTGGTGATTGTGATAGAGACAGTATCGTTTTTAATTACAACGCTGTCGGTTCCGGTGAGTGAAATAGTATCCACAACAACAATCGGAGGGGTCACAACAGTGTCGACTATTGTGATTACCCTCTCTTTTAAAATCGTTGGGTCCTTCTGAACTGCTTTCTTTAAGTGCCAGTGGGCCGAGCAACTCGACATCAATAGAATTAAAATCGGAATCCATTTCTTCATTACTTAGCTAATCTTTTTTCTTGTTTTGCTTTCTCAACGTATTTGTCGTACATCTCTTTCCACGCTCCATCTTTGCTCGTCGTCTTATAGATATATTCAAACTCAGTTAACTTATCCTCGTCTGTGTATTCCTTATACCAGTCTTGATTGATTAAGTCCTTCATTAATACTTGTCTCTCTTTTCCGAGCGACTCTAGCATATTATTCACCTCTTCATTCGTGAAATAGTACTGCTCATTCGTTTCCTTATCAGTGAACTTTCTTGAGTTCAAAGCAGAAGGGATAGTCGGGATAGCTCCAGTTTCTTGGCCCAGCTCTTCATAGAGTCTATACACTTCCTGTTGATAGGGCTCATATTCTTTTGCTTGATACTTCATTGGGTCAAACAAATTGTACAAGATTGGGTCAGCACCAGCAGGAGTCTGGTCGATGCGCTCTCCGAAGATGTTAACCTTAACCGCTACACCGTCCGTATTAAACGTTCTGTCTTTGATAACATTGAGCAAGCTATTGTATAAGCTGTTCTTGTCATACAAATCAGGAAGTTTAGTTCTAATGCTTCTATTTAGTGCAGTAAGGGTATTGGGCAGAACAACAGCACTTGTGGTCTTAAACAGGCTCGTAAGCACGTAATCAGGCTTGATTTCACCCTTAGAGGTCAACAGCTCAAGAATCTGGTTAGTGTTTGCCAAGAATGACTGCTGTGCCATAAACTGGAATGAAGACATCGTCGTACCTAACATATCAGATAGATACTGAGTAAACATCTCACCGTATTCATCAGATACTGCTTCTATGCTAGTTGGCTTCAAACCTTTTCCAGCCCAGTAAGAAGCTCTTGCACCGATAATAGCTCCGATAGGTCCAGCCTTAGAGTAGTTAATGAATACGTCACCATCCTGAAGTTCAGCGGTGCCTCCATCCATTATTCTTCTCAATGCAGATAGGTTAATGCTATCGTAAGGGAACAAGGAGTACTTCATCTCCTTCTCCTTTTTCTCGTCATCACCAATGCCCGCAGAAACAACTCCTAGAGAGATAAGGAAGTCAGCCACCGCATAGACGCTGAATCCGATAACAGACTTAGCTAACAACGTAGAGAACTCTTTGTAATCCTTCTTCTTACCTGCCTTCAATGCTCTAGCTAGAGCTACAGGAGGAGCTACGTAGTTAAGAGTATCGTAGATAATGTTAGAAGGAGTCTTAGAGAACGGAACAATGATTCTAACGATAAACGCTCCGAGTTCTGTCTTGCTCAACGCTCCGAGAATAGTCTGAACACCTTTAGAGAACGAAGTATCTGCTTGATACGTAATCTCCTTACCTGCCGCCTTTGCCCTTTTAATAGTAGATGGGTCCGGATGCTTCAAGAAGTTAGCAAAAGCATCACCCTGAAGACCGAGCTTCTTAGCTTGTCTGTAAATCTCAACACCCTCAGCAAATCTAGAGAAGGATCTATCGCCCAATGTCAGGGTTCTAAACATAACTTCAGCTGGGATACCGAATGTAGCCTCAGTGAATTTCTTAACTCTATCTGATACAGATACTTCTCCGTTCTCAAGTCTAGCCAATTGGTTCGGGGCGATTACCTCGCGTCCAGCAGCTTTATTGATAGCGTTAGCTACTCTCGTATCAGACAATGCAGCGACCATCGCCTGCAATGGAATAAATCCTCTTCTGTACTCGTATTCGAACAGCTCATCAGATGGCTTACGTCCAGTGAACATATATCTGAATGATTCTGGAACACCCATAAAGGCCGCTCTCTTTAGTCCGAACAAGAATGCTCCGACGCTTGGCTTAACCTCTCTGTCCTTTCCTGAAGCAAAAGCTCTAACCGCATCAATGAGTGCTGCCGGAGGATTAACTAAGAACTGGCGAGTGAATGTGTTAGCCACGTTGCCCCAAATGTTAAACACTTGAGAGATTGGAGTAAGCAAGTTACCCTGCATAATGGCACCAAACAGGTCAGAGTATTTCTTAGGGATTACCGTAGAGATGAAATCGTCAAGCTGTTTAGTTGCAATAGACAACTCTTTCTCCGTCTTCTTGATTGCTTCGTCGTTTGCCTTGCTAGGAGAGTGAATAGCGTCAAGCATTAAGTTCTTAGCCTCCACTTGCTTATTGAATAAAGCGAGAGCCAAGTCATTCAATCTCTTGAGCTGTACTTCGTTTAGGGTTCTTCCTGCACGTGCGGCCATAGCCACAACAGCTGAAGCAATTCCTGCGTGAGTAGTGTTCTTAATCTCACCGAAGTGACGAAGCATTCTACCTACCGTTGTTCCCATCTTAGCCATACGCTCGATGGTCTCCAACAGCTTAGCGTCATTGCCCTCAGCAGTGTATCTCTTAATAAGTTCAGCACCGATAAGAACGCTTACGTTGTCCTCATCAAACAAGTCTACTTTAACCTCAGAAGACAATGACAACACTCTATCAGAAGTCATCTCATCGAGAAGCTCTGGGATAGTCATAACGGTTAGTCTTTCTTGAATCTCTTCAAGCTTCTGTGGAGTATAGTAGTTCTCAGGATTATTAATGATATCAGAATAAAGCTGAATATTTGAATCAGCCATTCTCTCTGCAAACTGACGAACCTTCTTGCCGTCTATTTCAATCTTCGGACCACCTAAAGACATAGCGAAGTATACTGGCTTACCAGCAGCATCTCTAAGCCCGTCTACAACAAACATTGCGTCATCAAAAGAAGTATACTTGGGATTCTTTGCATATACAAGACCTCCAATTTGAATTACTTCGTCTGCACCTATGATGGGAATTCCAGTCTTTCTATTGTAGAACCAGCTAGCTCTAGTGGGATTCATACCTACTTGAACCCAAGCTGGGTCAGTCACAGCTTCAGCAACCATCTTCTTAGCTGTCTCTGCTTTTTGTGCGGGAGTAGAGCCCTCAAACTCTTTGAACGCTCCGAACATCCTTCCAATAGTGGATTTAGGAGCTCCTAAAGCAATAGCCAATGCTGACTTAGGCTTTGACTTAAATTGCACGTTCTCAATTCTAGCTACGTTTCTGTAGCTTATTACTAATCCCTCTCTTTTACTTCCATCGTGGATAGATACAACCCACGTATTGCCATTCAAATATGCTGGAATATCAAGACGCAATGCAACCTCTGTTCCTTCTTTTACTGGGGTATTTATGAGACCAATTTGGGAGGATTTTAGAGCGCTCTTCATTCTCTCCTCAGTGGCAGGCTCAAAGAATTTAGTGATAGGAGTAACAGGTGACAATAAACGAGACAGCTCTCTGAATTCCTCGTTCGTGATTCTACCGTTAGCAAGGTCATCAACAGCCTCTTCCATCTGAGCACTTCTGCTAGAGATGGCTGGGTCTCCCTTACCTTCTGGGCTAACTACCCAATTGATTTCTCTAATAGCGAAGTCTACTGGCTGTTCCTCTCCAGCTTTTACGCTTAGGATTCGGCGACGGACTTCTTCTGCGCTAGCTTTTTTATTGTCTCGGCCAATGAGGCTAGCTCGCTGTCTGTTAAGTTCAGCAGCACGTTCTCCACGTTCGGTTGCTCTTCTTGCATTGTTGATTTGTTCATTAGTTACTCCTCGTTTTAAAGCGAGTCCGATAGCAGCATTCTCATAGTCAGGCTGTTCGTTGTCGCTAGTTTCTGTTGCACCGAAGTCTTCATCACGTCCCTCTTGGAAAGTCTGGTATAGAGCCTTTTCGGGGTACCAGTTAACAGCTTGAAGGTCAGCAATCGTGATATCGATTCCGTACTTGTCGTTAAGTTCTTTCTGAACTTCATTAAATACATTAATGATGAATGAGCGCTGATTGCCACCGCTCGGTGCCTCAACCTCTCCAGAAAGATTCTTTGAGTAGTTGTTTCCAGCAAGACGCACTTCATTAAGTTCTTTCGTTGTTGAAATCTCTGCACGCTTGGCAGCATCGATAGACGCTTTATTGATTGCGTTAGCCTTTTCGTCAAGGGTCATCTTACCGAAGCCGGGAATAACCTTGCCAAGAACAGCTTTATCCTTGGTGCTAAGAGCGCTGATTGCACTCTTAAGACGAGTCTTTCCTGCTGCGAGATTGGCTGGGTCACGCTTGATGAGCGTTCCAGTCAAACGTCCGAACTGACGCATAAACCAGCGGTCCATCGTAAGCTGGTCAAACTCTCCATTGAGGTTCATATAGAACCCGTTTCCAATCTTAGGACCGAAGATAGCAGCTCCGTACACCTCAGTGTCTACGGTGAATCCGCTGAGCAGGCTCTCAGACTTACCCTTCTTGATGTACTTCAGGTCTCCTGCACGGAACTTAGAAGTCAAGAATGAAGAGAACTCCTCCATCGACATACGCTCAAGGACGGTGTTAACCATCTTAAACGTAGACTTGATTCCAGCACTCTGGGTTCCGATAGATGTGTTGCTGTCAAACTTGCCATTCTTCTTGTAGTACTCGTACTGACGGTCAGCCTCTTCGAAGTTTGCCGCTACCTTGTTTCCGTTTGACGTGATAGCGAGAGCAATCTTAAATGCGTCAGCAGCATTCTTGTCAGTGTTGAGCTCCGGATGAATCAGAGACATAATCTCCATAGCAGCACGAGTCTTGTAATCGTACCAGCCTAGAGCGTCAGGGTAAGCTTCGATAGCCACAAGGGTCTCGTAGGTGTATGCGTCAACCAAGTAACGCTTAAGACCCTCATCGATAGCTTTCTTACCGCGGCCTCCGACTTCAAATGACTTGATTCCGTACTTCTTCTTAAGCTCCTTCTCGTACATCTTGAAGCGCTTCTGAAGCTCCTCTTTAAAGATGATTTTGTTCGGAAAGCTAGAAGCAGCGGCGAAGGCAACAGCATTATTAATAGTGTTGAGACCTTCAGATACCTCCACGGGAATAGACTCAACAGTTCTGATTGCAAATGAGATATCAGGCTCTTTATTTTGCTTGTTAATCATCGCATCATAAAATGCGTTTGATTGCATCATAGAGCCCGTGAAAGCTGTTGGGATAGCAATTACTTGGTCGCCATAGCTATTGTTCGCTTCCATATAGAAGTCTCTGAACAATCTCTTCGCTGTAAATTGATATGTACCAGTTCTCAGCTCGTTTCCAGAACGCTTATCTGTTGTAGCTCCGAGGGCACTAAACGTAATAAACTTAACGTCTGCTTC
>Ga0307380_10004645_pt1 | contig 18435 bp, 15 predicted proteins | sample UN3MG_FD_202239 | JGI IMG/M metagenome (GOLD analysis project Ga0307380, IMG submission 202239) | Soil microbial communities from Risofladan, Vaasa, Finland - UN-3 | ecosystem: Environmental > Terrestrial > Soil > Coastal area > Acid sulfate soil | place: Finland: Risofladan, Vaasa | collected...
CGGCTGCGGCTTCCAATTTGTGGCCGGCCCACGCAAAACCATGTTCAAGATGGATGGCAGAAGCTTTCAGGGCATGACCAAGCTTTTTAGCTGCACCTTTGGCCTTGTATTCCGTGGCCTTTAGGTAATGGTGCCTGGCAAGTGCATGGTGAGCCCTGGCGAAGGTATGGTTCAATGTCGCGGCAGAGGTTACAGTGCCTTTTTCGACATCTTTAGCAAGTTTTTCCAGTTCATCTATTGACACAGTCAAAACTTTCTTGCCCTCGTTGGTTGCACGCGCAGCCTGTAATTTCATAAATGCGGCACCTTTGCGAATTTCTTCTGCTGCAGCCTTATAATCCTTTTTGAGAAAGCTTTGCCGAGCCTTGTGGAAATGCTCGCCGGGTGCATCGACAAAAACTGTCAATACATCTTCTTCTACTACTACATAACCTTCGGGTTCAGTTGGTGCCGGTTTAGCTGCTTCTGCGGCATGGGCTTTTTTCTCACAACCTTTCGGCCCGACGCCGCAGAAAACACACGCAATTGTCAGAATGGCCAGAGACACAAATATTCTTCGATACATAATAAACCTACCTTTCTCTAATAAATAGAAGTTGGCGTCTTAATCCCGCCAGTAGGAACCTAATAAAATTTATTTTCCAGTACCTTTTTTCATCATGCCTCCACCTTGCATCATACCCTTGCACATAGGACATCCTTCCATCATCTGCGACATCTTTTTCTGCATATCTTCCATATCCATTTCTATCTTTACTTCCTTTACGAGATTCAAATCTTTGTCGTACTTGATCAGTTTGTCACCTGCCAACACAATTACTCCGCCGTCTTCTGTAGGAGCTATTGTCTTGCTCATCATTGACCCCATCATCATGTGATGCATAGGACACATAGGCATCATTTGCCCTTTACCCATCATGCCCTGCATACCAGAGGGCATAGTTCCAGGCTTGGACATATCAGTTTTTGTGGTGGCTTCGGCGGCCTGGGCTTTTTTCTCACAACCTTTCAGCCCAACGCCGCAAAAAACACACGCAATTGTCAGAACGACCAGAGACACAAATATTCTTCGATACATAAAACACCTTCCCTTCTTTAATTAAAAAACGCTTTTACTTTAACAACACGATCAAAAACATTGTTCTCTCATAAGCAATCTCCTTAATTTTTATTTGTATAAACTCCGTCCCCCTCAGCAGCTATGAAGCTGGCAGGCTCTCAGCTGCAACACGGCTTTTGCTTCTAATTCTATTTCAAGGCACAGTTCAAGACTTTCCAAGCACATAATTTTGACCTGTTCCTTTTCCGACATAAAACCAATACTATTATGACTGAAAAGGGCAAAATACATATCAGGGCAATGCCTGTTTTTTATATAGGGGACTTGCCTAATCTTGACTATTCCAGATTAAGATTAGCCAAACTGTGATCTCTGCTGCCCGTAAAACTCCCCGAGTAGGGCTCACTTAGCGTTGCTCAGGAAATTTGCCTACTGAATTTTGCGATCAAACTTTCTCTTTTCTTCCGTGAGAAACCTTTAATCTGTTTTTCCCTTTTGGCAGCTTGAAACTTGTCTGAGAATGTTTCCTGGTACAGTATCGAAGGATTGCCATGTTGGCGGAGACGGTTTTTGAGGTCGGTTGTGATGCCTGTGTAATATTTTCCGTTCTTTTTGATTATGTAAAGGTGCCACATATTTTAAGCAGGACTTCCCTCGTCGTTTCACTCCTCGGGACAAGCTCACAAGGTCCGAGGCTGTCGGACTTCCTTCGTCGTTTCACTCCTCAGGACAAGCTCACATAGGTCCGAGGCTATCGAGGGAGCTTCTCCCCCAAACCCCCTCAGGTTCGCGTCCTACGTCACAAATGAACCCAATAAAAAAACCACCATGAAGGTGGCTTTTTTTATTGGAACTCCCCGAGTAGGACTCGAACCTACAACCTAGCGGTTAACAGCCGCTCGCTCTACCGATTGAGCTATCGGGGAACATTTGATTGCAAAGCAGCGTTCGTCGAAATTAGCAGAGAACATTATCCAAATTCATACAAGTTTGTCAATGCCTTTGTTTTTTTGGACGATAATATGGAAAAAAGTTATAGTACTGGACAAAAGTCCGATTATATTGTAATTTATAGCCTCATGCTGTCTGAGGGAAATGCTTCGGGCGATGTGGGATATTTGCGTGTTAAGTAGCTCTTATAAAGGAATTAGTATATTGGTTAAAAGATGGAAAAATGACGGAACAGAAAGCGGGTTTGGCGCATCTTATATTAGATACCATAAAACAGTGGTAGAACGTTAAAATCTCGGTTTTTTTTATAATATGGGCAAGAACGTATTAGAAGTTGGTGGTTTCAATATAATCAGACGCATCGGTATTGGGGCGCGGAGCACCATTTATCTGGCGACTGATATGCAGGACAATACCGAGGTTGCCCTGAAGCGGGTCATCCATGAAAGGCCGGAAGACTCGAGGATATTCGAGCAGGTAGAAACCGAATACAAGGTTGCCCGCAAAATAGACCATCCATACGTCCGCAAATGTTATAAGCTGAAAAAAATCCGAAGCATGTTCAGAACAAAAGAACTTTTGTTGTCGATGGAGATGTTCGACGGCAAGATACTTGAGAACAGCCCGAACTTGAGTCTTCTGGATGTCCTTCTGGTATTTCGGATGGTGGCAAGCGGGCTCAACGCGATGCATCAGCACGGATTCGTTCACTGCGATATAAAACCCAATAATATTCTGCTGAGCCAGACCGGCTCGATAAAAATCATAGATTTGGGACAAAGCTGTAAAATTGGAACGACTAAAGAGCGTATTCAGGGGACACCGGATTATATAGCGCCGGAACAGGTACGGCGTAAACCTATGACACCGAAGACGGATGTTTTTAATCTGGGGGCAACCATGTACTGGGCACTCACGGGACATAACGTTCCGACTTTGATACCTAAAAAAGACAGTCTGGGTCTTCCCGTACCTCAGAGCCGCCGGGCACCTTACGAAATAAAGAACCAAATACCGATAGGAATTTCAAAACTCGTAATGGATTGTACGGAAGAAGACCCGGTGGAACGTCCTGCTAATATGTTGACGATAATATCAAGGCTGGACATTCTTGTACACAGCATATTGGGCGGTAAGATAAAAACGAACAAACATGCCTCAAAAAACAATCGAGTTGCTAAAGAACGGTCTTGAATCGAACAAGGCGGAGAAGTTTCGGCGGGGCAACCTGATTAGTCTGCCCGGAGAGGTCGAGTTAATCGCAACAGGTGACATTCACGGACACAGGCGGAACTTCGAAAGGATAGTTTCGTTTTCCGATTTAGCGAACAATCCCAACAGGCACGTGATGTTTCAGGAGATTCTCCACGGCGGCCCGGAAGACGAGGAGGGTCGCTGCCAGTCTTACGAGCTGCTGTTTGATGCAATCGGCTACAAATTAGAGTTTCCCGAGCGGGTGCATTTTATACTGGGCAATCATGATACGGCGTTCATCAACAACAGTAAAGTGATGAAGGGCGGCAAGGAGATGAACGACTCTATCCGCTTGGCGCTGGACCATGAATTCAAGGAGGCCAGCGAAGAGGTCAAGCTGGCGATGAAACAATTTTTGTTTTCCCAGGCACTGGCTATTCGATGTAACAACCGGATATGGCTGTCACATTCTCTGCCATCGGGTCGGTTTTCGGAGAAATTCGACCATCGCATAATGGACAGAGAGCTGAAAATTAACGACATGGTCAAACCGGGTTCGGCTTATCTTCTGACCTGGGGTCGCAATATAAATCAGGAGGTCCTCGATGCAACGGCCGAACTCTTCGACGTCAATATATTCATTCTCGGCCATCAGGCACAGAAACAAGGATGGGACAGAGCTGGGGAGAATTTAATAATCATCGCTTCGGACCACAATCACGGATGTTTACTTCCCATTGACCTTTCAAAGACTTATACTGTTGAGACGCTTGTTGATTCGATAATACCGTTGGCTTCTATATCCTGAGCGTTTAAGCTCGAAGTCATCGACAGTGTGAGAGTTAGAAGAAAGGATTTCAACCTGTGACGTGGTATTATTATACCGCCTGTTTGATAGTTTTGCCTCAATTGTTGTTTGTTATTCAGGTATACAACAACTACCGTTATGTTCTGTCCAAACACAAACGAAGGCGTACAGGTTATCGGCCGCGGACTGTTTTTATTGTTCCCTGCAAAGGTCTGGATTCAAATTTCGAGCGAAACATAAAGTCTTTTTTTGACCAGGAGTATGAAAACTATCTTCTCTGGTTTGTGGTCGCAGACAAATCGGACCCTGCGTACGACGAATTATGCAGGCTGAAAGAACAGCTAATCAGCACCTCTAAGGCGCAGGACGTTCAGATACTTGTCGCAGGCCAGGGGCGGTTTTGCAGTCAGAAGGTTCACAATCTTCTTTACTGCTATCAAAGGATTGGTGACGATGTGGAGGTGATGGCTTTTGCGGATTCGGATATTTGCATCCGGAGCGACTGGCTGAGCCATATTGTTTATCCGCTCAGGCAGGCAAAGACGGGGGTGGCCAGTGGTTACCGCTGGTTTGTTCCGAGAAAAAACAACCTTGCGAGTCTTGCGTTATCGGCGGTGAACGCGAAGGTTGCGCAGCTTCTGGGCAATACCCGCTTCAATCAGGCGTGGGGAGGTTCTATGGCGATTCGGGTGGAGGTGTTTCGCAAGCTCGGTCTTGACAAGATATGGCCAAGAGCATTAAGCGACGATTTGTCCCTGAGTCAAGCGGTAAAAAAGGCGGGCTTGAAAGTGGTTTTTGTTCCGGCGTGTCTGGTGGCTTCTCATGAAGAGACAACGTGGCCGAAACTATTTGAATTCGGCAGGCGACAACTTTTGATTACCCGTGTGAACTACCCCAAAACATGGTGGATTGGCTTTTTCAGTGTTTTTTATACGGTGCTCGGTTTATGGGGTACAGCGGCCATGGCGGTTTATGCGGTGACAACGGGTAAAGGTAATCCTGCTTTTTTTATCGCGGTACCTGTCGTATTTTTCGCCAGCCAGATGGTTCGTGCAATATTACGACAAAAAATGATTGTGCAATTACTGCAAGAGGAGTCTGGTAAAATGAAGGCCGCCCGTACGGCGGATATACTTTTCTTTTGGGCCTGGTCGCTACTATTTCTGGCGTTTATAATTTCCTCTACAATTGGAAGAACAATCACATGGCGTCGGATACGCTACAAGCTGGTCGGCCCCAATAAGACAATTGTTGTCAGCCGGGAAGGGTGAAGTCCGCTACAGGAAACGGGAGGTAATCACTCAATATCCGCGATGTCACTGTCGGGTCTTCCAACAAGGTATATTCTGTTTTTTCCGCTTCTTTTTGCCTCAAGCAGTGCGTTGTCTGCCTGCTGGAAGAGCTGTTGAATAGTGTAGCCATCTCTTGGGAAAGTGGCCAGTCCTCCGCTTATTGTCAGGATTCCCCTGCCTTCCGGTCCTAACAAATGCAATTCAGCCTTGCCAAGTTCGCTTCTGAACCTTTTTGCGATGAAGATAGCTTCTTTCGGATGGTCGGCCTGTGCCGAGCGTCTTTCGTCTTCGGTATGAAGAGCCTTTCTGTGGGGGTCATCCCAGAAAATCACCGCGAACTCATCCCCTCCGATTCTGCCAACAATATCATGTTCACGACAGCACCTGCACATCAGGATGGCGGCCTGTTTTAAGATATCGTCGCCGGCGGAATGGCTGTAAACATCGTTGTAATGCTTGAAGTTATCAATATCAAAAACGAGCAATGTTACCATTGCGCTTTCTTTTTTTGCGTGTTCGATAATCTGCCGGGCAAATTCCCAGATATATCTTCTGTTTTTCAGTCCCGTAAGTTCATCCTCTGTAGCGAGTTTTTCAAGCTGTTTTATTTTCATTTGCGTGGCGGCACCAATACCGATTACCGGCGGCATCGGGGCGTGTGTCATTGGCGAACCATGTACAATAAAATGATAAAATTTATCCACCCGCACGGGACAGATTAGATAGTCGTCAGCAACAGCACCGCCGTTGTCTGAGGAACCAACAAAATTCAGTGCGGCAGGCTCCTGAGACATTTGCGCCAGAAGGATAATCTTTGTATTTTGATTATGCCGCCTTAAGACCTTCAGGGCAGAGTTTAATTCGGTTTGTGTGCTCGGGATCACCACAGCAATTGCATCGAATCTGCTCTTTACAGCCACCTCGATACCATCGAGCATATCGGTTTGTATTTCGATACCAAATGCACCAAGGGTATCAACATCCAAAAAAGCTTTGCTAACATCGCCAATCAGCAAAATTCGAGAGTCTATATCGGTAGTTCCCATTTATCATCACCCTCGGGCAAGGCATTGAGTTGCTCTTTGGCGGTCGGCAATCTGTGTCTGATAAGGCCTGCCATTTTCCTGTCCGGACTTTAGCTGCGAACGATGATTTGAATCTGACTTTTTCACCCTTCCAGTCCTGCAAAAACTTATAATTATAAATTATACCGACATTTACGTGAAAAGTCAAATGTAATTGTTCCTGCACCAGATTGCGGTGAAGGCGGCCTAAAACGGTCAAAAATCAGCCAGAGCACTGGTGGTTAAACCGTTCGAGAACTTCGCGAAACATGGTAAGGTCAACAATCACAATACCGGCAAAAGATATGACTTTTTTTGAGCAAAAACTATTTTGCCTTAATCAACTGTCGGCAGGTTTTCAAGGTTCTTTTTGACCTGTTCGGAGTAGATGCTATCCGGATACAAACTGATGAAGTTAGTGAGTGTGTCTCTGGCCTGGGCAAGATAGTCCTTTTTTTGTTCGGCATTTTCCTGGTCCTGCTGGCGCCACAGGCGAATTTTCAAAAGCCCCAGTTCGTATAAAGCCTCGATTCCCCCATCGGTATCTCTGAACTCATTGTGAAGCTGGTTTAACTTTTCGGCCTGCAGCAGTTCGTCGGCAATAATTTTAATTTGAGCCAGCAAAACGTCATCCCGTAAGGGGTCGTGCTTAGGCATCACCGAGAGCAACTGTTCAAGTTTCCGAGCATAATCACTGTCGTGAGGATTTAGCATAACAAACTCTGCGAGGCGTCTTTCCGAGGCTGGCTTGTCCGTTTTGTTTTCCTCGCTGATAAGGGTGCGCAACTGGCTCAATTTTCTTTGCAGCTCCTGCAATTTGAACACCGTCATCACAGACTCGGACGGCGGTCTAAAAAGGCTAAAGAACGTATCTTCAGGTGCTTTGGTTTTTTCGAGCGCGTGCAGGTGATTTTCGAGCTTAAGTTGCGCCTCAAGCAATAGTTGATCGGCAAGTTCGAACCTTCCCTGGCCTGCCCAGCTTTTTGCGATTCGGCATCTGGCTTCAAGGGATTCCGGACTGTCGCTAAACTGGCTATAGAGTCGATACCAGATTTGGCGTGAGCTTTCATGAGGATAATCGCTGTAAAAATGCAATACTTCTTTTTGCTCAAGAGCCTTAATATCAGGACTGTACTCGTTGAGCATAGCCTTGTAGTAAAGTGCTATGGGCATTCTACGGCTTTTTGGTCGCCGGTTGATAAATAAATCAAACTGGCCAAGCAGCCATTGTTTTTTGGATTGGTAATCAAGTTCCGGCGGCACAATAAACCAAACCGGCCAGCGGTCATATCGCAACTTGTCCTGAATTTCTCTTTTCAGCTCGGCCCGCAACTGTATCGGCTCGGTAGGATAGAAGAACCCGGTCAAGTATTTCTTTACAGTGGGTTCAGTAAGTGTTCGGTCAAGTGCCTCAGTTATGCTGTGGCCGTGAAATTCACCTGCCTGTTCCGGGTTATTCTTTGCGACATATAGCTGGTAATCAAGCTCGGCGAAACCTATCTTTACCGCAAAGACCGCAACGGCTGTTAAAAGCACAAGAGTTGTAAAGGTCCAGACCAGGCCTGGCCGATAACGGGTAAAATGTCCTATTCCTAAAACCAATCCGGCGACAGCCAGACCGACAAGCCCGGCACAAATCCACGGAGTATACGAAGAGCCCCACTTTATAGGCTCGACACCTTTTACAGGCCCGAAACATCCCCAGTAAATAAACTGTGGCGCGGCACATAAAGCTATCGAAATAAACCTGGAGCGAAACCGCAGTGGTCTGGAGGCGACAGCAATACAGCTTATCAAAAGACACAGTGCAAAACCGGGCAAATTCGCCAACAAGCCAACCGCCAGGATAAAAGGCAGACTCCAGCTGAAACTCATAAGCTGTGAAATAAGAGGCGGCACAATTGCCAGAATGCCCATAAGCAGGCCCAAAACAAGAATCTGCCAGGGATATTCAAAAATGCTTATTCCGTTTACAACAAACCGCCCCAGATGCAGTGATTCAAGTGAAGCGATGGTATTTAGATTAAATGCCCACAATGAGCCAGTGATTAACTTGGTCCAGAACAGGCAACTGGCGACGAATGCGACGAGCGCAAGCAGCCAGCATCTCTGGACATTTTTATGACTGTAGTGCAGCGTGGGCCCAACAGTCATAAAGGACTTTGGAGCTGGTTTAGGCGCCTTATCAGATTGTTTATTACCCATAAGCCTCATCGCGTTTTGCGTTGTCGCCAATTGTAATCAGGCGGATTTTTCGAGTACCATACGCAATACGAGTCTTGGTTATGTCCCCTCACCACTGCTGGCAAGATACTGAATTTGCTCATCAGTAAGTTGGTCGATATCGAAGGACATTGACTTGAGTTTGAGTCTGCAGACCTGCTGCTCTATTCGGACAGGGACATCGTGTACTGCGGCATCAAGTTTGGCCCGTTTTTTCAGAACATATTCAGCTTCCATCGCCTGCGTAGCAAAACTCATATCCATTACACTGGCTGGATGTCCCTCGGCAGCGGCAAGGTTGATTAATCGGCCGTCGGCCAGAAGACAAATACTCCTGTTATTTTTGAGGACATATTCATCAACATAATTTCTGACGCCTTTTTTAACTTTTTTACTCAGTTTTTTGAGGGCAGGTATATCTATTTCGACATTAAAATGTCCACTGTTTGCAACAACCGCCCTGTTTTTCATCACGCGGAAATGCTCAGCGCGTATAACGTTTTTATTTCCGGTAAGAGTCACAAAAAGGTCTCCGATTTTAGCGGCCTGAGCCATGGGCATGACCTGAAATCCGTCCATGACCGCTTCGATAGCCTTTATATGGTCAACTTCTGTAACGATAACAATGGAGCCCATTCCTCTGGCTCGCATTGCAAAGCCCCTTCCACACCAGCCGTAACCGGCGACAACAACTTTTTTGCCAGCCATGAGAAAATCCGTTGCTCTGATGATACCGTCAACCGTCGACTGGCCGGTGCCATAGCGATTATCGAACAGGTGTTTGCTGGCGGCATCGTTCACCGCGATAACGGGAAATTTTAATTTGCCCGCATTTGCCATTGCCCGCAGACGTATGACACCGGTGGTGGTTTCCTCCATGCTGGCAATAATGCGGTGGGATTCTTTTTTCCTGCTGGTATGCAGTTCGTTCACCAAATCGGCACCGTCGTCAAACGTCATAACAGGCTTATGGTCGATAGCGGCGTGAATATGTTTGTAATAGGTGCTGCGATTTTCGCCACAGATGGCAAAGACGGGTATTTTAAAATCCTTAACCAGCGAAGCCGCCACATCATCCTGTGTGCTAAGCGGGTTCGATGCACAATAGACAGCATTTGCACCCCCTGCTTTTAGCGTTCGCGCAAGGTTGGCGGTTTCGGCGGTTATATGTAAACAGGCGGAAATGTTTTTCCCTTTCAGGGGTTTGGTCTTTGCAAATCTTTTTCGAATTGCCGCCAGCACGGGCATATCATTATCAGCCCAAAGGATGCGTCTTTTGCCCCCTGCAGCCAAGGATAAATCAGCTATGTCATATTTCATTCACGAACCCTTTCAAAGACAGATAGAAGTGATGAATATACGGGCAAAATATGAAATTTGCAACCTTTTATTTGGACAAAATCCCGACACCCGGCGAGGCGTTTTGGGGCTGTTTTAACATCCGAGAGGGTATTATCTGATAACGAATAACTTATCAAAAAAGATGGCCACAAAATTGTAGCAGCCGTGCACGGCCATTGCTATTACAAAATAGCTAAAAGCGACGCTTAAATCGGCGGCCCTGCCGTCGGCCAACTGCTTTTTCCAAACATGTATCATCCCCATCGAAGCGATAGCCGAACAACCCATATGAAGTGCGGTGCAGACCGTCCAGCGGAAATATGCGAAGGCCTCATGAGAAATAAGATCTGCCGAGCGAGCATAAAGATTAATATAAAGAAGGTTCTCGATAGTTGCAAAAACAAGGGCCGAGAGAAGCGCAGAAAAAACAAACTGCCAGGCGGCGAAGACTCGATAAGGTTTTTTCTCGAGCAGATAAATCATACCCGACTGTTTCAAAAGCTCTTCAATCACCGGCGCGACGATAACTATATAAAGTATCCCGTACCAGCCTCGGTTTGAAGCCATAAAAGCACCAAGTACAGCGAAAGGCCCACCGAGTATCGCAGCCAGAAAAGCGATAGAAAGATTGCCCGCCATAGAGCATTTTTCGCGTTTTTGCTCTATCCATTTTCCCAGATACACCCCCTCTTCGGAACCTGTTATGGCTGGCTCATTCAGCACGGAATCACGGATAGATGCAATTTCGTCCTGTTTTATGTTTGGCTTATCCGCGGTTTTTTCGGAAGGGTCGGGCTTACACTGGCCCTCTCCAATGGCAGGTTCATGCTTTACTGAAAAATACTTTTTTTTCACGATACTTTTACCGCGGTGCCATAAGCGAGGACCTCGACCCCTCCGGGCCTTCGCTTTCCCTGAACAGTTACGGTTTCAAATCTTATATTCCACACACTGTAAGCGCCCCGCTCCTTTGCCTGTTGAAGCATTCTAACGACAGCTTCCCTCCTTGCCCTTCTCATAAGTGAGCGGTAAGTTTTCATCTCTCCACCGAAAAGGTTTCGCAGACCGGCGGCAAAGACCTTGAAGTAATCAGTTGCGATAACGACAGAGCCAACCACAAGGAAACATTCTCCGGCTTTTAGATGAGCAGGCAAGCGTCGCAGATTACAAACGAGTACATCTTTCAACTCTTGTTCTTTGACATCAAGGCTGCGAAGATGCTTTTTTTCAATCCATTTGCCCACAATCAAACCAAGAATTATAAGAAAAACCGGTATACCAATCTGTATTATCAGATTAGCCATAATATTGTCCCTTTATACATTGAGACCGCTACGGGGCATACTGCTCATCTTCAACCACAACAGCGGTGCCATAGACGTAAAGCTCTGCGGCACCGGCGGTTATCGAGCTGGTCGCGAAGCGTACATTTATTACAGCATTTGCGCCAAGTTCCTCGGCCTGGGCAATCATCCTGACAAGGGACTCACGTCTCGATTCGACGAGCAGTTCGGTATATCCTTTTAGCTCGCCACCAATTATGTTCTTCAAGCTGGCGGTGATGTCCCTGCCTATGTGCTTTGCCCGGACAGTGTTGCCCTGGACAAGACCTTTGATTTGGCTGATTTTTTTGCCCGGTATGAATTCTGTATTTACAACTATCACGATACGACTCCTCTAACTGCTGAACCTGTATTTTTACCTTCCAGCGGTCAAGCTGGACTTATCACTTTTTACGCATATTGCAGGACAATATTTTGCGCAAATATACGAACAGCCTGCGCTTATTGCAACCATTTTATTTTATATAACCCGGGGGAATAAAAAAGGCGTGGTGGTCATCCCTGACCGCCACACCTAAAAAAGTATTTTTCCCGGGTCTAATAAACCCAAGGCGTCCATGCAACTATTAAGGAGTACCGCTAATCTCCACAGCGTCAACACAGCCGTTTCCTATCAACTCTCATTTTTCTCATCTATTCTATTGGGAACGTGATTGTGTCAGACGTTTCGTTGTTTAAGTTGGGGTCGTATATGTAGTCCTGCCTGACAACATCAGTAACGGTGAAGACGAAGGTGCCCTTTTTCGTGGCAAGAGACTCGAACATTATTTTACCATCCTCACCTGTCGCGTCTGCATCCTCACTTTCTCTTACGCCCTCACCTGTCCACGTGCAGGAAACCATTGCCGCATCCATATCGAGTCCGGAGTTGTTTTTAATCCAGACGGTTGCCTGAGCATAATACAGGCCTGTGTAGCGGTAGCCCATTTCGATATCGTACACATATACGGATGGTGCACCTCCAGAGCCCAGTGTGGTGCCTGACTCGGCTGTTGAAGCTGCAGTTTCATTCTGACTGTAGCTTTTGTCGCGGGCTGTTACCGTATAGGTGTATGTGGTATTGGGCTCGAGGCCGGTGTCTGTGTATATGGGGGCATCCTGCCATCCGCTATCGTGACCTGCGCCGCCAACGCATTCAAAGTAGAATTCGACGTTACTCTGGTCGTATGCATGTGCAGATTCCATCATGATAGTGTCTTCGCCAAATCCGTATGGAGTTGTCACCCAGGTCATCGGGTCGGGCTCAGGCGGTGTTGTATCCTGCGGCAAGGTTACAGCGGAGGCCGGCGATGAAGCTGCAGTTTCGTTGTTGTTCGAGCTTTTGTCGCGGGCCTTTACAGTGTAGGTATATTCGGAATCAGGCACAAGGTAAGTATCTTCGTATATCGGGCTATTCTGCCAGCCGGAGTCATGGCCGCCGCCAGCGGTGCAAGTGAAGTAATACTGTACGCCGCTTGGGTCATAGGGCATTGTAGCGGCCATTGCCACCGCAGAATCCCGGGTCGCATAGGGCTGTTTTGCCCATGTCGGGTCGGGTGTCGGGGCATTTGTGTCGGGTTCAACATCCTGAAATTCGTGGACACCACGGTCGGTAATATCGGTTGGAACCGGATTTCCCCAGCGGTCCATGCCTCCATTATCAGCGACGAGGACTCCTGAATCGATACAGGGTGAATTAGGGTCGAGCTTATAATAGTCATCGAGCGAATACATCCCTGCGGGTGCCTGGCCCGGATTTACAAGCATGGGGTCAGATGTAATTGCGCACGGGTCGTAGGGCGGGTCGATATGGTTGCCATAGAAGACATTGCCCTCGAAGGTGTAGCCGTTGGCCATTTCCATATTTTCGTAAGTGACCGAGCCGTCGACATAAAAGATGTTGTTGTAGAACTGGGTGTTTGTTGGATATTCTCCGCCCCAGTTGTCGAACATAATCAGTGGTATGTTGTCGTCGGGTCCGACATAGATGATGTTGTTATAAATCATGGTATTCTGGGGGCTTTCGCCTGAGATATGGAAGATTCGGCAATGGTCATTCTCACTGACATTGTATCGGATGACGCTATCCCAATTGCCTACGTTGCCCTTTTTTATTTCAGGGCCGCATATCAGCGAGAAGCCGCCTTCGTTATCGTGACTGTAGTTGTACTGGATGATGTTTCTATATCCGTTGTAGTCGCAATCAAATCCTTGGCCGTCGGTTGTTCCTTTCATTCCGGAGACTTCATTAAACTGGATTACGGTATCATCGGCAGTGTATGGCCAAATACCGGCTGCGGCATCGGCGCATCGCTGGCGTCCGTTGCGTACGATATTGTATTCACACAGTCCATGGTCGGTGCCCCACATTTTGATTCCATCGCCGCCTACATCTTCCACCAGATTGCCTCTTACAACGACATTAGTGAACAGATGGTATGAGATGTCGCGGTTGTTCCATTCCGTTCTGCCGCAGATTCCGTTTCGGTCGGTTCTCAGGACGTGGCAATCCTCAATCAAGAGGTCATCGAACCATGACAGGGTGTTTCCGGAGTCTTTGACGGCCTCGAATGTTATACCGTGACCTTCTGATTTTGCTTTTACAAGGTCGCCGTTTACATCGTGGACAAAGAGATTTTTCAGGTGGATATGCCTGATTTCGCCGCAGTCGTCTGCGGTGATTCTTACACCTGCCTGATTGAGCATTCGCTGGGGGGCGAGGTTTGTTACCTCGAGATTGCTTATTTCATAGCATTCGACATTATAAATGTGGACGGCGTTGAGGAACAGACCATCTGCGTCGATACGCGGCCTGTAGCCATGACCGTACATGTCGATGATGATGGGACTTTCCGGTGTTCCGGAGCCCTGTGGTTTTAACTGGCCGATGTAGCGTGTGTCAGCCTTGAAAAGCACCATGTCACCGGCGCCTAAAACCGTCCCGTTGACTTTGGAAAGACTCGCCCACGCCTGTTCGGGCGATGTGCCGCTGTTAGCGTCGTTGCCGGTGTCACTGTCGACATAATACGTCGTCGCAGCAAGTGGAGCCGAAAATGCCCCGAAACCCACTACACAAGCGACCAATAACAATTTGAAATAATTTGACATAACAAGTCTCCTTACAAAAAAATCGTTAAAATCCCTTTAACAAACCAGCATAAAAACCATAAAATCCTCAACAGCAGAAAAGTTAAAAATGACATCACGATTTGAAAAAGTCTCTTTTCCTTTTTCCTCCCTTCTCTCTCCCTCTCATCTCTGTTGCTGCGTGCAGCGGTCCCCCCCGAAAAACATTTTAGAACAGATGTCCCCTGCACAATATAAAATACAAAGGTCTTACGATTATATGCTATCTTTGGTTTATGTAAATACTGAATTCTGTAAAAAATTTTACCATTTTGCACATTGAACTATTGGTTTTTTAAGCTTAGCTCCACACAAAAGTTTTTTCAACTCAAAGGCATGGCGGTCGTCCCTGACCACCACACCTAAAGAAACCATTTTTTCCCAGGCCTAATAAACCCGGTCCATCCATGCAATTATTGAGAAGTACCAATTATCTCGACATCATCAACAAAACCGACTTCGGGAACCCTGTCACAATTTGTGCGGAACCTAAGCTTGAAGTTGGGATTGTTATCGGCACCCGAGTCAAGCAGAAAATCTTTATAGACCCACGATAAATCCTGCATTCTCTCAATCTCATACCAGTCGGTCCCATCAAACCACTCAACAAAGAGGTATTCGCCCTGTTCCGGATCCATACCGCTGTTCTGCTTCCTCGCGTACTTAACATGAATCTGGGTGAATCCTTCGGTACTGATGGGTTTTTCTATCCACGTTGTTTTAATGAGTTTGGCTCCGTACTCACCCGTATAGCTGGTACTTGAGACACTGGCATCGCCGCTGAAAACCGTCCAGCCGCCCTCGATAAAGTCGCCACTTTCAAAACCATCGTACCACGGTAGGGCTCCGCCATCTGTCGTAGCCGACTCGGTGCTGGAGAAGCCGGTCGTGTTCTGGTTGGCGCTCTTATCACGGGCCTGAACCCTATAGCTGTATTGTGTGCCAACTGTAAGTCCCGTGTCGGTATAAAGGGGGTTGTCCTGCCATTCGCTGTCATTACCACCACCAAAGACACACTCGAAGTAATATTCCACGCCACTGTCATCAGTAGCTGTAGTAGCGGTCATCGATATATTCTGGTTGTCAATTGCATATGGAACAACCGCCCACGTCATCGGGTCCGGACTCGGTGGCGTCGTATCCGGAGGATCTGTTGTCGCATACTCGGTAGTGGACCAGGCAGTTGTATTCTGGTTCAAGCTCTTGTCGCGTGCCTGCACCCTGTAGCTGTACTGTGTGCTCGGCGTCAGGCCCGTATCCAAGTATGTCGTGCTGTCCTGCCACCCGCTGTCATTACCGCCACCCAATACACACTCAAAGTAATACTGTACGCCACTCTCATCGGTAGCGGTTGTCGCAGTCATTGATATCGAACTTTCCCCGGTCGCATACGGTACTGTAGCCCATGTCATCGGGTCTGGTGTTGGTGGTGTGGTATCGGCAGGTGTGTTCTGGTCGTACTCGTGGGCACCGACATCAAACGCACCAGCAGCGGGATTGGGAATAGCTGTCCCGTAATAATCCCTAATTCCAACATCGGTACCAAACTCAACTTCAAGGTCAAGACCCCCATCAATCAGCGGTGAGGCGCCAGTTAATTTGTAAGCTTCAAGGGTTTCAAGAAGACAGGGGTCACCTATCGTTCCTCCGCCGCCGGCATCAGTCAACAGCGGGTCAACCTGGAAACCAACCGGTGTACTTCCGACCATTTCCTGACCGGTTGCCGAGCGCCAGGCGTCCAGGCTGGTATAAGTCTTGTTCTTACCCCAGTTGATTATGAAATCATCGCCGCTTGACCAATAGCAGTTACCCTGGAAAGTGACCTTGTCGGTGGCTTTGCCAAAAACCTCGACCATTGTCAGTCCGCCTGTGGTAACGAATATATTGTTGCGGATATACAGGCCGTTGATGTCCTCACTCATGACGAAAATGCCTTTTCCTATGGAGTTGGGGCCAAGATAAATCGTATTGTTGTAGACATGAGTATTCTGCAGTCCGAGCGGGTCGACCCCCGACCAGAAATGAATAGCACCCATCGGGTCTCTTGAGCCTGTGCAGTCGTTTTCGCCGATGTTGTAGCGGCAAACGTTGTTTTTGTATTGCGATGCACCACCGAAGTGGCAAATCAGATAGCTGCATCCTTCGTTGTCATGCGAATAGTTGTACTGCATAACCGAATTGATACATCCGCCATCGAGGTCGAACCCTCCGCCGTCTCCACCGGAGGTTTTAGTATGGTGTGACTCACAGTATTGAATTGCAAGGTCGTTGCACTCCCACGCCCAGATACCCAGCGGTCCGCCACCGTCGGCATCGCAAAGCCATCCGTTGTTATAGGCCTCGCAGAACTCAATGGTTGCCACATCGACATTCGACAGCACAATACCGTTACCGGAGTGTGGCTGTCTGCCGGGAATACCGGAAATGTTGTACACCAAACAGTCGGCAACATAGAAATTCTCATGCGCCCACGTGGTGAAGGGATACGGCCCGTCGGAATTAATACCGATATTGCCACAGTCGTGAACCTCGCAGTTGGTGATGGTAACGTTGCTGTATCCACTGGCACTGGGGTCGGGTCCGAGGAAATAGATTCCCCTTTCGAAATAATTGCTTATCTCCAAATTATCGATGTAGACGTAGTCAAGCTTAACACCATTGTCCAAGTCGTTGATAAACAAAATTCCGTTTGCGCCGTTCGCGTCGCTTCCGCCGGAACCTATAAAGTTGAGATTCGTTATCTCAAAACCTGCGCAGTTGTATGCGTAAAGACCATTGGCATCGGCCGAATCGATAGTCGCCCTGCCGGTGCCGTATGAACTTACCGCTACCGGACTTGTCGATGTTCCCCCGTCAGCCGAGTCAAAGAGCATACTGCCGTAGAACGTCTGGCCGCCTTCAAAAGAAATACTGTCACCAGCCACAAAAGTCGTGGTATTCACGTTTGTAAGTGTCTCCCAAGCCTCTGACGGTGAAGTGCCTGAGTTTGCGTCATTGCCCGAGGGACTTACATAGTAGTCCGTAGCCGGCGCAACAGCAGCCAAAACAAACACTATAAAAAAAGATGCTAAAAGAAATGATTTCCTGCACATAATTTTTCTCCCTAAAAACCAAGATATTAAAATGTTTTCCTTAACTCTTTGCTAACTAAAACGAACTTACAGCTTGACTTACCTCCTTTCGCTGAAAATCCAATTAAGCTGTTAAACCGGGAATAAAACGACTACTGTAACTTTAATAAATTTAATTTAAGAAATGCAAAGTTCGCCTCGAAACTCCTTTTCTCCTCCCTGGTCTCCACGCCTACCGTCTCAGATTTCTTCCGTCTGCGACCGAAGCTCCCACCACGATTTAAAGCTCCCTCCATTTGTAAAAGCGAGAATTACAAATGACTGATAATTCAAATACCACTTTAATCTTTAAGCGTCAAGGAAGTTTTTAATGAAATTTTCAGCTATTTTTGAATAAAATACATATCTTTAGAATTAACAAAAGGTTACAAAAATCCACCTCCACAGAAAAAACAAACAGAATTTTGTTGTAGGTCAACCGCCGTGAAACAAATATAATCAGCGGCAACTTTTTAACCGGCAGGAGACATTAATATGCCCAAGGCGGCTTTGGACCTTACAGGAGCATGGCAATTTAAGCAATACCCGCCTTCTGCACGACGCATGCGGGACCTGGATTCGGCCGATTGGCAACAGACTAATGTCCCGTGCTCGATTTTCACCAGCCTTATAGAAACCGGGCAAATTGAGTCCAGCCAAATCAAGGCCTATCCTGAAAATTTCGCATGGGTCAGTGAAAAACCATGGATATACAGAAAAATCTTCGACGCACCGGGTGAATTGCTCAACTGCAGCAGGGTCGAGCTGGTTTTTGAAGGGCTTGACACAATAGCGAGTATCTGGCTTAACGACAAACTTGTGGCCAAAACAAACAACATGTTCATACCGTTTCGATTCGATGTAACAGAATTATTAAAGCCGCGCAACAACACGCTGCTGGTGAAGTTTGACCCACCCGCCAAATATGCCAAAAAGCTGATGAA
>Ga0307380_10004649_pt1 | contig 18424 bp, 15 predicted proteins | sample UN3MG_FD_202239 | JGI IMG/M metagenome (GOLD analysis project Ga0307380, IMG submission 202239) | Soil microbial communities from Risofladan, Vaasa, Finland - UN-3 | ecosystem: Environmental > Terrestrial > Soil > Coastal area > Acid sulfate soil | place: Finland: Risofladan, Vaasa | collected...
ATTACAGGCACCTCATACAGTTGGAATACTTCAGCTCTGCCAGTAGGAACGAATTATCGCCTCAGGATAACCTTAACAGCCACCTATTTAGGCTATGCTCTAGATCCTATCGTTGACATTTCAGAAAGTACTTTTATGATCTTAAAATCAACGCCAACAGGTATAAACAGTGTACCGCTAATAGTGACTATTATAGCACTAGTATCACTGACAATAATACCAGTACTGAAATTTAAAAAACGCACTTAGAAGAAATTCATTCATTAATTGGATGAATTTTTTTCTTCTTTTTTTCATTATTTTCCTTGAGGTTATCATTTCTAATATTTTATTGAATTATAGGAAGGTATTGAGTTCATTATATAGCTACATCTTAATTTAATAGAGGAGAATCGATTATTTTATCTCAAAATGCTATAACCATAAAAGAAATATAATTAAGAGATATTTTTAGTATGGAAAGATTCATTGAGGAGATAAATTGGGATACGCTTTACTTATAATTTTACTATTAGGGATAGTAATTTTTGGTAGTATAATAGGATATTTGATTTATATTTTCTATAAAAAAAGAAGGAACTATATTATAAGTATATTAGTTGAGCTATACAATGAAAAAGAAAATATTGTATTTACAAATATCAATTCTCTATTATCATTAGATAATTATTTAACAAGAAAAAGAAAAACTATCATTGAAAATATATTTCATAATTTTAAGGAAAAAGTAATATCTAAATCAAAAATTTGTAAGAATTTTGTTTATAAAATTGAGAATGCTCAAAAAGAAACGATTAGTATTAGGGAAATTTGTAATAATATTGAAGAAAATCTAAATCTATTGAAATATTATAATCAGATTTACATTCAAAAACAAATGGAGATCCATAAGGATTTTTTTAATGGAAGTGAATTTAATCAAAGTGCTTTAAATGAACAACAGATAAGAGCGATTTTAACAAATGATAACTATAATTTAGTTGTAGCTGGCCCTGGTTCAGGGAAAACAAAATTACTTACAGATCGTGTTGCTTTTTATATTTTGAAAAAAGGTGTGAAACAAGAGGATATTTTAGCTCTAGCATATAATAAATCAGCAGCTGAAGAAGTTAATAATCGTTTGGAAAATAATTATGGTATTAAAACCAAAATTGCTTCTACGTTTCATGGTTTTGGATTTAGTGTTGTCAGTAAAAACAAGAAAAATAAAACAGATAATGTTGAAGTTATTGGTAATAAAAAAGGCAATATAATAAAGAAAATAATAGAGCAATCCAAAGCAGATGATTCTGAATTTCAAGATCGATTTTACGAGTATATCAATAAATACCTTAGTAATATAGAATTTGAAGATGAAAATACAAGTGATAAATGTAGAAAAGAAGCTTTATTGAGAATGCAAAAAGGGAAAGAATATGAAGCAATGGATGGAGAAAAAGTTAAAAGTTTTGCTGAAAAAGAAATTGCTAATTTCTTTATTAAAAATGGAATTAAATATAAATATGAAAAAAATATCGAATGGCATGATAGTTCAGAGGAAAGAATATACCATCCAGATTTTTATTTGACAGATTATGATATTTATTTAGAACATTGGACAATTACATCGAATGAAAAAATCCCTGATTGGTATGATAAAAATATTGATGAATATCTTGAAGAGAGAGATTGGAAATTAAACCAATTTGAAAAACATAATAAAGTTTTATGGGAAACTGATCATTTTTTGTGGAAAAATGGTTTACTGGAAGAGAAACTAATTGAACTATGCCAAAAATCCAATGTTTCACTTAATCCAATATCAAATAAAGAACTTATAAAAATGATAGATAAAACAGTTGAGGATAATTATGAGGTACTACTTAGATCGATTAAAGGGGCAATAGAAAGTATAAAGGTAAATGGATTTAGTTATTTGGAATTTATTAAATATTTAAATAAAATAAGAGAAAAATTAAATCGGAGAGAAGAAGCATTCTTCAAATTGATTATACCTATTTTGATGAAATATGAAAATTATCTAGAAAAATACAAACTTATTGATTATGAAGATATGGTGAATAAAGCCTATAAATTGCTAGAGAATAATGACGCAGATAATAATAATCCAAAATATAAAATGATTTTAGTGGATGAATTTCAAGATATATCAAGAGCTAGGTTAAAACTATTAAAGAATTTATCAGAACAAGTTGAAGATTGTAGGGTCTTTTGTGTAGGTGATGATTGGCAATCTATTTATGGATTTTCTGGAGCATCAAATAAATACATGTTAGAATTTGGCAAATTCGTTTCTTATTTTGAAGAAATTAAACTGGTAAAGAATTTTAGAAACCCTCAGGCTATAATTGATTATGGTTCTCAAATCATCCATCAGTGCACAGATTATATCGATAAAGATTTAATCAGTGATAAAAATAGAATTGAAAATCCTATTATTATAGAAAAAATTGATGCTGTTGATGAATTTGATTATAACCGCAAGCAAATGGTAAAGGCATATGAATTAATAGTAAAATTGTTAGAGAATGGTACTAAACCATCTGAGATAATGATATTATCAAGATTTAACCATGGTTATAGTTATCTAAGAGAGAAATGTATGCAAAATCCCAAAATCGATGTAGAACAATTAAAAGAAGGAGAATGTATAAAGAAAGGATTAAGATTTTATTCGATTCATAAAAGTAAAGGTCTTGAAGCAGAACATGTTATAGTTTTAAATTTGTTAAATGGAACATATGGCTTGCCTTCTGAAATGGTTTCCCCTTACAATTATCATATAATTAATGAAGATTTATCGTTACCAGAAGATGAAGAAAAAAGACTTTTCTTTGTAGCTATTACTCGAGCAAAATCCCAAATATATTTCTTTACTAGAAGTGAATCAGAATCTATTTTCTTAGATTACATTATATAATTATCATAAATTAATAAAAAAATTCAAACAGACATAAAAGATATATTAATTAACATCCAACAAACACTATGTATATATTTAGAAGGGGAAAATTATGAGTGAAGAGATTCCTAGGTACATAGGTTCTTGGAAAGGACGAGTTATTAAAGCCATATCTGTTGATGGCGCTAGAAAATGGAATGAAATAAAAGAAAGCACGGGATTACACCCTAAAAGTTTGAATGTTGTTCTTAGAGAATTATTTGATGCAGGAGTAATTGAGAAAGTAAATGAAGATGAATATAAAGTTGAATATAATTTATATAAAACTTATAAGGAGTATTTCGCGAAAATAGCTGATTCTGAAAAAGATCCAATTGTAAAAATATCTGAAGAAATACAAAACGAATTAATACAATATATAGACAATTGGAAAGGTGTTAAACGATTAAATATTAGTTTGAAAAATAAGCATTTCTTCTTAGAAAATCGTTTTCTTGATGATTTTTCAAAAGACATTATAGCTAATGCAAAACAAGAAGTATTAGTAGTAAGTCCTTGGGTAAGTCGTTGCAGTTTAAGTGAAACACTAAGAGATGCAGTAAAAAATAAAGCTATAGTGAAAGTCATAGTAAGACCCAACAAAGATGATCATTCTTATCATGAGTTATTGAAAAATGAGAAGGTTCTTTTATACCAAAATGAAAAAGTTCATGCTAAAATGATTATTGTTGATCGAGCTGTTGCGATAATCTCATCAATGAACTTCATAGTGCAATCTTCAGGTGGACAAAGTTGGGAAGCTGGTTTAGTTACCATAGATCCAGAAATTATCCAAGATGTAGTGAATTCCATATTAAAATTGATTGAACTACCGGAAACAAGTATGAGTGATGAATGAAAAGTGAAGAATTAATAAGAAAAATATTGGATGAACTTTCTTTTCTTTATTTCACTTTTAGTTTGAAAATAACTATTGATTTTTTTTATTTACAGAATGATTAATTTCAAATTGTTTTATAATGAGTTATTTTATGATACAATCCTTTTGATAAAGAAGAAAAATAAAAAAAGAGCTCAGTAATGAACTCACTTAAAACATTTGTAATAAGGGGAATAATAAAATTATTGGAATGCTAAGCACTGCTAAAATCGAATAGAAAATCCTATCCCAAATTTTCCAGTAAGGCTTTCGTTCCTTATTACCAACTCCTACCCATATGAGTATAGAGTAAACGAACATTACTGCAAAAAAGACGATCGTCACGGATGCTAGTATTTTCGGTCCTACATAGCTAGTGGATAATTCGTTATAAGTTAACAAATTGATATCCATTATTCTTGAAGAAATGGCCAAGGTAGTGAGTGTTAATAATACCGCTCCTAATGGAAATAATTTTGGCAAGTCAATAAGAAAAGGATCTCGTTGTTTTCTCTTAAATTGTAGGAGAAAGTCGATGAACCACCAAACAAGCGCTAAGAGGAATAAACCTAAGACTACATAATCAACGATCAATAAGGCATCTAACTGATCGGAATAAAAGGGATGAAGGCGCTCCATGGCAAATAAACTAGTGAAAAGATTGCCGTAGAAATGAGTGACCTCACCATTAGCATTACGAATGAAAGCCAGTTCAAAGTCATATAAGCCACTTTTCTCAACAAAGTAATCAGGTTCAACTTGAATGAATTCATATTGACCAAATAGTATGAGAGAACCATCACCTTTAACGATTTCATACGCTTGAGCCAAATAATCAGTTTCTAGGATTTCGACAGTCTGTTCTAAAGGAGTATAATATGTAAACGTAGTGTCTTGATAATGACGTCTTGATGTTAGATAGAGTCCGATGAAATCGTTGAGGTTCTTGGCAGAATCTTCCATAGGTTCAGGGGTAGCTGAATAAGGATAAAAGGTTTGAATGAAAGAATTGAATAATACCTCTCGAGCATACATTCCCTCATAGGAGTTAAAGGAAACAAAGAAACCAAAGTCCTCATCAGGAAGAAGAGCCATTAAACTATGGAAGAAGGATAGATCACCACCATGACCTATAACACGAACACTATTGGGAGCCATCTGGTACAAACCAAAACCGTTGAAGGGAAGGTTAGGATGAGGTTGAAATTGTGGGTCTTGCATTAATTGGATGGAAGTGCTGTTTAATATTTGCGTGCCATTGTAAAAGCCATCATTAAGTAAAGCGATCATTAACTTGGCCATGTCTTTTGCGGAACTAGAACAAGCACCAGCGGGAGCTTGGGTGACATACTCGAACGAATTAGCAAAACCATAAACATCATAACCAACTGCTGAATAAGCTGAGAGAGCTGCGGGAATCGGTTGTCTGAAAGTAGTGAAATTCATTCCTAAAGGAGTTAAAATCTCATCTTCAACATATTGGTTAAAATCCTTTCCCGAGATTTCTTGAACTATATAACCAGCTAAGGATAAACCATAGTTCGAATACGCGGAAATATACCCAGGTTCATAGACTCTGGTAGGAATTGCGTGAGGAACAAAATCTTCTAAAGAAGGCAAATGAGACAAATAATAAACAATAGTCGCATTATGCGATTCTTCAAAACCAGCAGTATGAGTTAGGAGATGTCTTAGGGTTATAGGAGAATCAAAGGTTGCAGGTAATTGGAAGTATGTTAGGTAATTATTAACATCCGCATCTAGGTCAAGCAGACCATCTACAACCAATTGGAGAACAGCAATTGCTGTGAAGGTTTTCGAGATAGAGCCAATTCTAAAGAGACTACTATTAGGATCAACTAAAGAAACAGAATTGCGATAACCGTATCCCTTAGTTAATAATATCTCATCACCTTTAACAACGGAAATAATGGCACCCTTCAAATTATAACTATCAAATAACGAGTCCATGAAAGCATCTAGAAAATCCTCCAAAACAGTACTATTGGGTGAATCCTGGATAGAGAAGAATTCATTATTTAATGATGAATCTCTTTCATTGGTAACGAAATTTTGTTCATAATTACTAGTAATATTTACTGAACTGGAAACCATTACAGGTAAAATAATTGCACAAACAATTAATAGTGTGAAAGAAGCTAATAGATTATTTTTAATACTAGATTTAATAGGCAAATTATTCCCTCTGAATAACTTCTATTAGGCAATCAGTATTTTAAACCTAAGCAAAAAACTAGATTAAACCACAAACAAATTCTGTATGAAGAAATAATTTTATTTTATAAACAATTTAGCTTTATTTATTCTTACATCCACGATAGTAGAAAGTGATGATTTCTTTCTAATTAAAATAGTTATATTAGTATATCGAATGTTAATTGCAACTTTAGATAAATAAAAAAATACTATGAAATTATTATTTATTATGTATAGAAAAATAATAGATGATTTAGTAAAGGAAGTAATGGATGAAAATAATCATCAAAATTTCTTATTGCGGAATTTATTCTATATTGCTAACAAATTCACTATAAGCAGTGCATTTAGAACTCAAATTCCTGGAAAAACAGCTGGATTATATGCTTTTGTTGAAGAGAAAATTAATACAAAAGGTGAATTGGATTATATTATAAGATATGTTGGCAGAGCAAAAGATATACAAAAAAGATTACTACAACATGAGAAGGATATCAATAGAGTTCTAGAGGATGTTAATAAAGGAATAGAGAAAAAAAATAAATATTTTGCTTTTGCCAAGAAACTTCTGGAAAATCCTAAAAGTTATGCTATTTATATTTGGCGTTGGAAAAATCCTAGGTCTATACATGAATATTTTTTCAATGGTAAAGATATTGATTTAGTAGATGCTGAAGGAATTATAGGGGGGCTTCTAGGTGAAGTCTTTGGTGAACAATGCTATAATAGGGAATTCATTTCAACTAGCGTTTGGGCAATGAAGGAACCAAATAAAAATTACATTAATCGTTTTAAAACACTAAATACAGACAAAATTATTGAATCCAAGGAAACAATAACTAAAAAATGGGCTAAATGGTGTGATCAATATATAACAGAAAGAGAAATACCATTGTTTTATTATGATGAGAAAAATAATCAAATATTAACTGAGATAAAAGATAATGGTGATATAAGGATTTTAAGGCATCCTGAAATGGAAGAATTACTTGCTAAAGAAGTATTAAAAATTTATAATTCCTATAATGAAAGTAATACTAGTTTTGAATATGATGGTTTAATATATCTTGTTTATACTTTTCCAAAATATTTAAGAGAAAAAATTAATTTCACCTTGGAAACGATAAATGAAAAAGAGATTATCCCATTATATATAGGGAAAACTGAAACAATTGGAGTAAATGGTAAATATTCAGTAAATATAAAAAGCGTTCAAAATAAATTGAATAAAACTAAATTTGCTCGTTGGGGGGATGCTAGTGCATATCATATTGGAGATTTATCAGATGCATTATTTGCTAATAGGAAAGCAGAGAATTTTACGAAATATAAGAAATGGGCGGAATTCTTCTTTGAGGAAAGAGAAATCAGAAGTAATGAACCTGTTTATTTAAAATTCCCAGTTTATTTTTGGGCTAAGGCATGGCATAAAAATGATGAAGGTTTAATTCTTAATTTGCCTTGTACAACTTGCTTCCTTGAAAGACAATTAATTTCTATAATAAGATTAATTTATCCAGAACTTTCACTAAATAGTCATTAGTAATTAGCTAAAAATCTAAAAGTGCTAGTAATTCACAGTTCTTCTGACATTTAGTTTTATAGTTACAACTAACTAACAAAACTGGACATAATTTTTCTGAATTATTAACACATAATTGATGAAATTTGGTTTTATTTCCTATTAATTCAATAAAGACACAAATATCACATTTACTATCTAAACACATTCTATTGATAAAATTAAAAATGAAATCAAATTGTTCGGAATATCCTTCTAATGTTTTCTCATTATTGTATATTTTCTTAATAATTTTGATATAATTTCTCCTCTATCCTCATAACTTGTTCTCTCAAGCAAACATTTCCAAAAGATAGGTTTATTGTTCCAAACATCACCAGATAACTTTAATTGAGAAAGAATTTAAGGTGATTTTAGCAAATCAGTTTATTTAAAACCATTATTCTTTAAAATCTCTAAAAAATACTATTTAATTTTAGCTTCTTTAAATGATTTCAAATTAAACACCAAACTCTTTTATCTTTATATTTATTTTTTTAAATTTTAAAATATTCGTTATCAAATAAAGTAATTACACTTTGATGTTAAAATAATTAATTGAATTATAAGAAATAGTCATTTAGCTTTTGTATTTAGATTTTTTATTGATATATTTTTTAACTAAATATATTGAAAATTCAACAATTTATATGAATATCAAACTACAGAATATTGATAAATTTAAGAATAAAAATTAATATGCAAAAAACAGAAGATACATATATCAATCTAATTTCATAAACATAATATGTTGATTAGCTTACCTGATAATATATTTCAAAATCCTTTAGATAAAATAAATATGACAATATTTGAGATATTATATCAATTATATGGTAAAGGAAACTTCACATTTGAAGATTTGGAGGATTTTATACAAGAGATACTCATTGAAAAAAACATTGAAAATAGTTATGAATTGTTAATTAAAAAACAGAATTTATTAAATGTTTTAATTGATTTTCAAAAATTAAACCTTATTTCAAAAGATAATGAATATTATATATTAGAAGATTCAATATTCAAATTATTTATTGAACTTCACCTTAACAATGATATCTTAGGTTATCCAACATTAAAAGAACCTTTGCAAGAAATTTTTGGGATTTATGCTACATCATCTAAGTATACACTTACAATAGATGAATTTAATCAATTACTTAAAGCAGCTATTTTAAAACATAAAATTAGAGAAAATGATGTTCCTAATTATGAAAAAATAGCAAAAAGCTGGTTATTATTTTCGAAACATATAGTTATTATTGATGAAGTAATTCTTGTAAACAAATTAACAAAGATTTGAGAGGTTAAGTAAATGGGAGATATTACAGATACAGAAACTGAAGAATTTATTTTTAATTTGATAGAAAATAGAGGTGTTTGCTTTGAATCAGAAATCATTGCAATATTAACTAATATGGAAATTTCTAATTACTTGTCAAAGAAATTTATTGATGAACTGCCTATAAAATATAAACAGATTAAAATCTACAATAGAAATGTAATTATTTTTGATGATAGAAAAATCGTAAGAATAAAAAATAAATTGCTACATTTAGCTAAATTAAATTACCCTAACAAAATTATTGATACAAATAAAATTTATAATATTATAGCCCAAGAAGAAAAAATTTCTAATAAGCTAATTAAAGTTTTATGCTCTGATATATTCAATTCTGAATTAAAATTAATTGAATGTATGAATAATACAGGTTATAGTTTTTGTATACCCATACCCATTAATGAAAATAATGAATTCAATAATTTATTAATTAAAATACAAAATTATGTTTATAAAAATGAAATTGTTACTCAGTTAGAGATTATTAATGAATTTAATATTTCAAAAAGATATTCCAGAATTTTAATCGAAAGATTGGTATTTAAAAGTCTTATTGGATTTAATGTTCAACGAAATTTCGATGACATTCAAACAAATAAAATATATTCACCTAAAGTTTTTATTTTACCTATATCGGAAATTTTAGATTCTAGAAGAACACGTGATGAAAGCATAGTAATGGAATATATCAAATCGATTTTACAGGAAATAAATTTGGAATATTTATATCCCACAACATTTGGTATAGTTAAAAAATCTTTGGAAATAAATCTAACATATGGATCAAAAAAATCTGAGGAAATAATTCCTAGTGCAATTATTATATCCTCAATTTTACATGATACCCCTATAACATATGAAATGTTAAATGATTATCTAGGAGAAGATAATAATTATGAATTATGTTCCGAAACAAAATGTCGTGAAAAAATAAGAGAAATTAAACAAAAATTACACATACCAACCAAAATTAATTGTATTTCTTTTGTTAAACAAATTTTAAATTTCATGAATATAAGTTTACAGGAAAAGGAAATTCTAATCAATATAATTAATCAATTATTAAAAAATGAAAAATTAAAACATACAATTTCTGGGAATAACCCTTGGGCTGCTTCTTCTGCTTTAATCTATATTACTGCAAACAATTGCAAAAAGAAAAACAAAAAATTTTTTTATACTGATTATAGACAAATTACAATAGCTTATGCAGCAAAAATAGCAGAGGTTTCTCTTAGAAATCTAAGAGATGCTATAGCTAAAGAAAATTTACAATTCATTTATGATACGATTATTAATCATCTATAATAGAAATAGGAAGGTCTGCCCCATCTATCAGGTAGTATTTGCATTCGTTTATCGTTTCTACTTTTTTCTCGAAGAAAATCATAAATAATTTTATATGTAACTGTATACTGACTATTCTTTCTAAATAATAAATTAACAATTATTATATCAATTAATGTTTCTAAATAACAAGTATTCCGTTGTGGATCCTTAATTAAGTTAAAACTATTTAATGTTTCCTCCCATAATATACTTTCATCAATTTGATTTTTATTACCAAATAAAATTAATGTAATATATTTATCAATTGTTTTTTCTTTATATGCAATTTGAAAGCTTCTTTCGGAAGAGAAATATTCCAAAAAAGTATCTGTATAATCAGAACTTATTATTTTATTATCATCCTTATATGAAGAAATGATGCCAATTTCACTCAATAAACTAAAAATTGGTAATATCTTATGCACCCTTGTTTTATAGGAATAACCAGAATAATAACTATTTGTTGTAGAATCAAAATTTCTATTTTTTTGTAAGAAATTTATAATTCTTATTGCATGATCCCGTTCATCTCTGTTTTCTGAGAGTTTTAAAGCTATTTTTGCTGCTTCTTCGATAAGTTTCATGCTATCTTGACTATTAATAAATTCAGTATCTAAACTAAATGACTGATTTTCATGAATATATCTCATGCAAGACAATATAAAAGCAAAATTACTTTTTAAATAGTATTTGAAAAAAACATATTTTTCTTTGCAATCAAAGTGAATCTCTTCTATGGATGATTTAATAAAGTGCTTGAAGACAATTCCTTTTGCTGTAAGAAGATTGTTTTTATTAATAATATCTAAATCTTGTAAAAATTGAATTGTATATTCCGCACCTCTTTTATTTAGATTAAATGATTTAAAAGAATGTATTATACTTTTTTCCTTTTCAATTCGTTTCACTAATATATCTGATGCTTCACCAATAGTTTTTGAAATATTTTCTTGAACACAGTCTCTAATAAAAAATTTTATTGGATAGATTTTTGTTAGTGATTCATGAGTATCAATTATAAGACTTCTCATAATTCTCTTCCACCATGTGCTGTAATTCTAGGTCTAAATTTAACAGCAAAAATTCTATTTGACTCTGAATCAGAAATTAAAGCTTCACCTAATTCTAAATCCCGTATAACGCTATCGAAATTATCCAATTTTGTTTTACTGGATAAAATTGTTGTAAATTCAGGCGCGTTTAACATTTTTTTAACCGTCGTTATATCATCATTATAACTTAAAGAATGTATAATTAAAATATCGGCATTTCTTTTTATTGATTGATCTAACGATGATGGTGATTGTGTAGCACATACAATAGATAACCCGAAATTCCTTCCTTCTTTTACGAATTTTATTAATGGTTTTTTAGATGGAGAATCACCAGAAACAGGCAAATAATTATGAGCTTCATCAATTAATACCCAGCCTTTAGGTGTTTTTTGTGTAATAGAAGATTGTAAAATTTTTAATTGCTCTTTAAATTTAGCATCCTTTGTATCATTATATTTTTCTTCAATTAAAGCAATTTCACGTTCTATTTCATTATACTCGCCTCTTTGTCTAAATAGGTTCCTAATTAATAATCCTACAACAGCGGATCTAAAATTATCTTCTAATTCTCTTAACAAAAATATAGATACTTTGCCTTTAATAAAGAAATCAGAAATCTTTATACCTTCCTGAGCAAACACAGGCGCTTGCTTCAAGCTGTTAAATCTTCGTTTAACAGCTTCCAAAGTTTCACTTTTAAATGTTAAATATTTTTCTTGATTTAATTCAGTAAGAATATCATCTATGGAATAACTTTCATTATTTTTACTAATATTAGATATTAAATCACTAATTAATTGTCCCATGGGATCAGAAATTGGATCCCAATTAAACATAGAACACCAATCAGCTATTGTTAGCTCAGATATTTTTATTGAAAATTCTTTAAAAAAAATTGGATCATAATATTTTTTAGCTGTACCTGCAGGATAAAAACAAGTTATGTTTTCCAATAATTCAGATTCAATGGACCATTTTTTAATTTCCTCTAATTCATTATTAGAAGATATGCCATATCTCATAGACATGAAAATATTCAATGTATCAAAAATTAAAACAGCATTGTCATTTTCGCCCATTTTAATCCATTTTTTTGAAATTAATCCTTCCATTATTACTCCTAATGAATAGCTTTTACCGCTTCTTCTTTTTCCCATAAGATATATTGTATGAGCTCTAGTAGTATCCATCCAGATATTTTTTTTACCTTGTCCAACTTCGATTAATTTTCCTAAAAAGATAGCATTTGATGTCTCCGAATTTTTTTCTTGTCCAATTACTAAATCTAAATTATTATCATTCATAGAAGATAATTCTAAAGATGGTGTAACAGAATAAACCCTATGAAAACTTACATTTTTATGAGGTATTTCTTGCATTCTATTTCTTTCCCTAATATAATTTATTTTACATAATCGGTTGTTATATAGTTAGAATCTTCTATATGAGCTTGACCAGCAGACCTTGTCATTGCTTGTAATAGATTTCTTGGCACAAGAGATATTTGTGTATTAGAAACTATTAGCTCTAATGCTTCTTCTGAAAATGGATAACTCTTTATTGTAAACTTTTCTTTGGTTTTGTTCATTTTTATAATAGCATCAAAATCAACATCTTTTTTTCGTCTATATTCAATAACCTTATACAGTAACAATTTTGCTTCTTTTTCTGTTAAATCTGGTATATTGATTATATTATGTTGGCCAATTCTTTGAATAACAGGCAATGTAAGAAATTTTAATATACTTTCATTTTCACTAAACTGTAAAGCAGATAAGGAAAGAATTAATGATATATTTTGTTGGTTTTGATCACATAATTTCATAAAACCCATTTCTAATGAAGTTACTGCTTCAATATTCAAATTGTCCCAACGATCTAGTTCATCTAGTAAAATCATTAGTGTTTGATTCTCATATTTATCAAATAATTTTGCAATTGAAACTAATATTTCAACTAATATAGTGGGATCTCTTTTTGCTAAATTTGATTCGATTTTTAGATCATCAAGTAATTTCGTAGAAAGATTTTCACCAGATAACCATCTCCAAATAGTGCTTAATGGAGCATTGTAGGATTTTGATATTAGGATTATTTGGTATAAATCAGGATAAATACCAGGTATATCTTTTTCTATAAATTCCTTGATATTATCATGACTTCGTTGTAATGCTTCATATTTATTAATAATTGTAGAATATACTTTTGAAAAAAGTTCTTCTATTTTTTGTTTGCCTATTTTATTAATGAAATCATTATAAACATCAAGAAAAGTAGCATTTTTATTCAATATTTTTGCTTCAATATATACAACTAATATTGATGGTTTTTCATTATTTTCTCTTAAACTCAGTTGTTCTAATATATTAGCAACAGCAAATAATGTGTGAGTTTTTCCGGTTCCATATGTTCCCCAAATTAATCGTTTTGGTGCTAAATCTGTTACAATATCTGTTCTTAAGCTGTTTGATATTGATTGTAAATCAACTTCTTGCCTTTCAGCAAAAAATCTACACTCTTTTTTTGGATCAATAATAAAATTATTCTCTTCTAAATGAAATCTATCTGATACAGATGAATTTTCCAAATTACCTCAACTCTTTTTATATTTATTTGACCTTAATAAATCATTTAATGTGTTATAAATTTGTTGTATTAACCTATCTCTAATACCTTCTATAAGTATACCTAGTTCAAAATTTGAGCCCATTGTTAAATTTTCAGAACCAACAATAGCAAAATCTTGTCTGTACTGAAATTGATTATTTAATTTGCTAAATGTTTTACAAAGATAAATTTTAGCATGCAATTTTTCATGTAGTAGAATATTTTCAAAACCTAAATCATATAACCAATTTAAGGTATCTCTTGTAGCTTCTCTAAAATCTCTATCTTTTGTTTCTTCTAAAGGTTTACATATAATATAGAAATTTTTTTTGTTTATTTTTTTAAAAATTGTTTCAAAATATGGGCGATTTTCTTTCACAATAATAATCCAAGGGGAACAAAACCATAATTCCTTTATGTTTTCAATTCTTGTAAGACGTTTAAGTATAAAATGACATATATTATTAATCAATGATATTCCTAAATCTTGTTTAAATATAGAATTAATGTTAGCTAATAAATCATAACCATCTATATTTTCATAAAAATATTCTAAAAAAGAATTAGTTACTCTACCTTTATCTTTAATTAATAGATGATTATTATAAGTAAAGCCTAAATTATTATCATTTAGAAATTCAACAAAAGTGTCTATATTTTCAATTTCTGAAGTACTTATTTGGTGTCCTAGCCCATCATTATTTTGAACTAATTTTAGTAAATTAAGAAAAGTTTCATCTAGTATAAATTCACCCATTATTATATCCCATTTATATAAATATTTTAGATATAAAGAGTTTTATACTTAAAATTTAATAATTATTTTAATCATATGTTATATTAATAGACCTAAATAATTAAATTTCTAAATTTTTTAATCTGTAAGTGGTTGACAAATGCAAAATGAAGTTATTATACCAAATAATGTGGGAATATTAACATCAAATGGTTTTAAACGAATCCAAAAAATTTTACCAAATGACGAATTAATCGGAATAGAAAATGGCAAGTTATCAACTTTTCAATTAAAAAAAATCTCTAGTAATTGGATACATGGAAAAAGCTATAATATCTATTCTGACTATTCATATTCTTCATTAAGTGAAGGCAATCTGCTTTTTACTGATAAGAAAAAAGTAAGAATAACTGAAATTTTAAGTGATTATGCAAACACAAAAGTAGAATTATTATACAAAGGGAATAAAATTGATAATTATCTTTATACAGAGAATGATTTTAATGACCAAGATATAATCTTATTAGGATTCCTAAAGAAATCTTGTATTCATTATGATAATAATGTAGTAACTTGCAGGTTATTTAATATAATTAATGCGGGGAAAATTCAGGAATTAATTACTAGTGTTGTTAATGGAGATGTTGAAATTAATAAACAAAATACAAATTATTGGTTAAGATTTAGTTTACCCACAAAAATAGCTAAGATAGTAGATAATACTAAAAATATCAATATCGAAATAGAGAAACAAATTAGCAAAATGAATGTTAAAGATTTAATAAAATTTTATTTTGGTTATCTAATTGGGAGTTCATTTGGTCAATATAATAGTCATTATACAAATAGTTCGATCATATTTAATGATGAAATTTTCGATTTTACAATTATGAGTATAGCTTTTATTTGTTCTGAAATCCCATTTAAGATAAATTATATCCCAAAAAATAATTATGAAAATTTCTATTTAGAAATGGGTATTGAAATTGAAAATCAGATTCCTAATAACTATAAATATTTTGCTGAATATATAGCTAATCATGAATTTAAAAAAGAGAAATTTTATCCTTACATTAAACATATTGAGGAATGCCAAAGTAATTGTCGATCAATAATTATTGAGTCAATTACTAACCCATCATTATTTTTTGGTAATTTATTAGTAATTTGATAATTTAAGTAGGTGGTTTGAATTGTATGGTGGTTTTATCCCTTTATCATAGAGTTTTGTTATAATACTTTGAAATCTTATGTTAATTAATCTTGGAATTAGATCATCTTTATATTCATTTATCATTATAGATAGCATTTTATTGATAAAATCTTCTGTTAAAGGATAGAAGTCATCAATATTTTTATCTTCTATTTTATAATAATTTATAAGATCCTTAACATATTCTAATCCTTCCTCTTTTGACAAGGTTGGAATTTCAATATATGGTGATTCACCCAATCTTGCTAATAAACCTTCAGGTAGCAATCTAGTTACTACATCTCTTTGCCTGCTTGAAAAAGCAAATCCCAATACTAGCCCTTTTGGTGAATTGTTATATATGTTTAAAAGTGATAATTTCAAACGATCTAATTGTCGCGAATGGATATCTCGTAATGTTTGATATTCATCAAGCATCCAAACTAAAAATCTATTCGCTTCTTTACATAAATTTACTAATGCCTTAAATATTGCTAAAAAACTTTGATCATCTTTACTTTTTATTTTATTGGTTACTCCAAGTCGCTTTTTATCTTGGATTAATAAATTATTTCCTTGCATCCAATCAAAAGCAATATCATAGTTTTCTTCATCTTGTAAACTATATATTACATTCTTTAATTCCGACCAATTACAGGCAGCAATTTTTTTAGCTTTTTCTTTATTTTCTTGTTTATTATTACTGAAAACATCAGAAACGATTTCGTGAAAAATATCAATGTCAATTGCTCTAATAAAGGAAACAAATAAATCTTGAAAGCTTGTTGGTTGAATCTGTGTGATATCTGTAAAGATACAAAATCCCTTCTGTGATTTATTAATTTGATTTTGAAAATAATATAATGAATGAGTTTTACCAGCGCCAAAGTCACCCCAAATTAATAAAACATCAGAAATTGAATTAAAATTAAACGTATTTATTTTCTTTTCAAAAATATTTTTTGCCTTTTTCCTATCTGCCCATAAATCAACACTATTGTTTGCAGGTACAATTGAAAAAGGATTTTCCTTTAACCCAAATTTTTCCCAATTCATCATATTAATCATCAATTTACTTATCTTTAAATTTAAAAAACTTCTCTTTTAGCTATAAACACTATTGCCTTATTTTAATAATTAAATATTTAAATTTACTAGATAATATAATACATAATTATTTCTTTTTGAGGTAAAGGAAATGGATGAAAATAAAGTAAAAGAAATCATTAGAGATTGGTTGTCTAAAATACCAAATGTCAGTCAAATTATACCAGAAAGTAGTTTAATTTCAGGTGGTTTAGTAGCAGATTTTTTAACAAAACAAAGTAATGGGCAAATTATACATATAATTGAATGCAAAGGGAGTGTTGATATGGGAGAAATTACTAAAGGTTTAGGACAGTGTTATCAATACTTATTTCAATCTCAAATGAGTAGAGAATCATCTAATTCTGAAATTATTTTTGTGTGTCCTGAGGATAGAGAATCTATATTGAAAGTTATGAAAATACCAGATAATGTTAAAGTGTTATATATTAGCTATAGAAATGAAGTATATGAAAGAAGAATTTCTAAAACATCGGAAAAAATGTCATTAGAATTACAAATTCCAGGAACGTTTTATATCCGAGATATTATGTTTGCAGATTATATAACAATTTTTGAAAAAATTGATGATTTAAGTTACAAAACAAAGGGAACTATATCTAAAGAAGATATCGTATATGATCTTAATGAAACACAAGCTACAGCTTATAGAAATTTTTTAATCACATTTAGAACATTAGGATTCATTGATAGTAATAATCGCTTTACTCCTGAAGGTTATAGATTATTAGGTATTTTAAAGCAATCTAGCAATGGATTTTACAAGGAATTAACTAGAATCTATTATCCTCTTTTTCTTAATATCCTTAATGCTTTGATTCATATTTCAATAAAAAATAATGATTCATTGAATAATATAAATTGTACACATAAAGACATTTCAAATGCATTTCAAGAGATTTGGGGTTCAGATGTACGCTTTATGAAAGATCATCAAACAATAAGCACACTAATGAGAAATCTTGAGGAACTAATGTGTATCAAAAAAATTGGAAAGGGAGGATCATATAAGATTAATAGTATGATTCATCCTGATTACCTTCCATGGTTACTTGGTAGAATAGATAAGTATTAACAAGAAATCGTTTATATAACGTTAAGATTTTCTTTTCCTCTTTGTAAAAGCTTACTAATTCTCATCCAATTAATGGGAAAACCCTTATTTTTCACATATTTGCTCAATAGAAAATCAGTTTTTAACATTGAATTCATATATGGTATTTTATGACTAATATCAGAAAGTATTTGTGTTAATCCTTTTCCATATCCTTTTTTATAAAATTCACAAGCTAAAACTCTAAGCCATTCATCACCATTTTTCTCAAACTTATCTACTAATTCATTATCGATTTCATAAGAATTTTTATCGTAACCATTTGATATACGTAAATTACGAATTTCCTCTAATAATTTGGATTCATTTCCCTTATTTCCAAAAGTGCAAAGTGATTGAAATT
>Ga0307380_10004651_pt1 | contig 18422 bp, 12 predicted proteins | sample UN3MG_FD_202239 | JGI IMG/M metagenome (GOLD analysis project Ga0307380, IMG submission 202239) | Soil microbial communities from Risofladan, Vaasa, Finland - UN-3 | ecosystem: Environmental > Terrestrial > Soil > Coastal area > Acid sulfate soil | place: Finland: Risofladan, Vaasa | collected...
CGGGGCAAGATTACCCTGTGGTAAAGTTATGGTACTGGTCAAGCCGTACTTACTGGCCCGAGCAGGACTCATAATCACATCGTCCGCTTTGATACCATCTTTTTCGTAGAGCAACTCACGCAGTCGCCGGCGTCGATTTGATGTCTCCCACCAGTCGAGCAGCTTGCCCAGGCTTTCACCCGATACTGTCACTACATCCAAATCCAAAAGGCCGAGCCCTCTTAACTGCAGCATAACATCCGGCACCCCACCCGCCATAAAGACTCGCACGGTCGGGTGTCCTACAGGCCCATTTGGCAAAACGTCAACAAGTCGCGGTACTTCCCGGTTGATTTTTTCCCAGTCTTCGAGAGTTGGCCGTCTCAAACCTGCCGCGTGAGCAATTGCAGGAATGTGTAATAACAGATTGGTCGAACCGCCGAAAGCAGCGTAAACAACCATCGCGTTGCGAATGGCTGAGTCCGTAAGTACATTTTTCATATTTAAGCCGAGTTTATACAGCCTTATCAGCGCCCCGGCCGAACGACGCGCCATGTCCAGCCATATTGCCTGGCCGGATGGCGCCAGCGCTGTGTGAGGCAGGCTCATCCCGAGTGCTTCAGCGACAACCTGTGACGTTGCCGCTGTCCCAAGAAACTGACAGCCGCCGCCGGCACTCGCACATGTACGGCACGTCATCTGTCTGGCATATTCAAGTGTCACCTCACCATGGGCAAAACGCGCCGGGATGGACTGGATTTTGCCTAAATCCTCGCCTTCAGCAGGTGGAAGTGTAACTCCGCCCGGGACCAGTACAGACGGCAAATCGCCCATAGCAGCCAGTGCCATCATCATTGCCGGCAATCCTTTATCACAGGTAGCTACGCCAAGTACCCCTTTTCGCCCGGGCAAACTGCGGATTAGACGTCGAAAAACTGTGGCCGCGTCATTGCGGTAGGCAAGACTATCCATCATGCCCGGCGTGCCCTGAGTTCGTCCGTCACAGGGATCGGTGCAGAAAGCCGCGAAGGGCATGTAACCGAGACGTTGTAGTTCCTGTGCAGCCGCTCTCATCAGCAGGCCGAGTTCCCAGTGCCCGGTGTGGTAGCCAAGAGCAACAGGCGTACCATCATCTGCACGGATTCCTCCCTGGGTACTTATCAGAAGGAACTGCTCTTGTGTCAATTTGGTCGGTTCCCACCCCATGCCCGCACTCTGACTCATTCCAAATATATCACCGCTGGGAGCATCGACAAGAATATTTCCGGTTAGAGGTAAATAACCCTGTGGTCCCGCCGCAGATGTGGTGATGTTATAGATGCTATCGTCCTTACTCTCGAGAATATCCTTGAGTGTTATCACATCCGGCATAGAAAGACCCCCTTCCCAGATTTATGATTCTCGCTTCTCGATGCTCGACAAGCACCGAGAAAAAGGCACCGACAAAGTTCTTGATTCTCAAATGAGTAGTCCATACGCCCATTCTAACAGTTGCGCATGCTTTTGTCAGCATTTCATCACGCAAACCGGTTTATGTTCAAACGATAGCAGCCAATAACAATCCACCGAAATCTCTCTGCTGCAACTTGTCCCTAATCGACAAAGCCAAGGTTCCAAAACGCTCACAAAGGACATGAACGCTTTTCTCCTTTGCATCTATTAAATACTACGGATAGAATTTATAATGATGTAATATTGGAACGTAAAGACATAGCCGAGAACAAATAAACCTTAATAACAATTTTACGGTTGAGTTCTGAAATTGGTCGACCCCAGAGCAGAATATTCACAATTCGGTAGCGGTTAACATGTTAACTGGTAACTCTAATGGAACTTGATTAACGACTCAAGGGGCAGACCGAAAGAAACAGCTCGCTACTTTCGACAGGATTTAAAGAATAAATTTGGGTTTTAATTTACGTAAAAGAGACTATTTTCCTTTTAAAGTATGCCCATTCTCAATTTTGTAAAACTTCTGTACTGAGCCTCCGGGATTCAGCAGCAGGTAAAAGGGATGAATTTTTTATCCGCAGGAGAGTTTTATGAGGACATCTGGAAATATTATGAGTCGCCAGCGTTACATTCTGATAGCCATCCTTTTCTTTCATACGGTTAATACCTATATGGATCGTGTTTGTATTGCTTCTGCGAAAAGCAATATTATTAAGGACCTTGGAATTTCAGATGAGATGATGGGCTGGATTTTTGGTGTTTTTGCCTTAGGTTACGCCCTGTTCCAGGTCCCCTCAGGTTTGTTTGCCGATCACTTTGGCCCCAGAAAAGCACTCACGGTAGTCGTATCGTTTTGGAGCACATTCACAATGCTGACAGGCGCCGCGTTTAATGCCCTGTCAATGCTGTTGTTTCGGTTTGTTTTTGGCGTCGGTGAGGCTGGGGCGTTCCCCGGGGCCACGCGCGCCTTTTATCGGTGGCTTCCGGTCAAAGAACGAGGCATAGCCCAAGGCATTAATTTTTCAGGCAGTCGAATCGGCGCGGGTATGTCCTACTTTTTAATGCCGGTTTTAATCAGCCTGATTGGCTGGCGCCTCACATTTGTCGCAAACGGCCTGGTAGGAATTGCCTGGGCCATCATCTGGTTATACTGGTTTCGAGATAATCCTAAAGACAATTCAAGAATTAACGAAGCCGAACTGGAGTATATTGAGCGAGAACGAAAAAGCGACTTTGTAGTCTCCGCCAAGGTATCTTTGGCCGAGATATTTACCTCGTTGAATATGTCGTTGACCATGTTTCAATATTTTGCCAGCAATATCACCTTCTTTGTTTGCCTGACATGGTTGCCGTCTTATTTGAAAGAAACCTGGGGCGGCGGAGCGGAATTTTTCGCCGCGATGCCGATGTTTGTAGCGGCCGCAGCTAATTGGATAAGCGGCTCCCTGGTGACATTTCTTTATAAGAAAGGCTTTCATGTGGGATCCCGGCGTATTCCGGCGATTATAGGCTTTCTGCTTGGTGCAATTGGTCTGATATTGGCCACACAAACGCAGGATCTGCACTTGTTTGTACTTTTCTTCAGCATTGCTATCTTCGGCGTGGATATGACTCTAAGTCCCAGTTGGTCGTTTTGCATGGATATCGGAGGAGAAAAATCCGGCGCGGTATCCGGCTCAATGAATATGGCGGGCAATATCGGTTCGGCTGTCAGTGCCATTATATTTCCGCTTTTCGTCAACAATATCACAATCCCCTGCTTCGCTCCGGAAACAGGCACAGCAAATTCCTTCTTTGTTTTCGGTGCGTCTTTGAATATCCTGGCTGTCGTCGCCTGGTTCTTTATGGACCCGCATCGCTCGTCGGCCAGGAATTTATCACGCAGAGCCATTCGAGTACGGTTTATTATTATTTTCGCATTGTTGTTTTTATTAACTTTAGCCGCAGTACTGTTGAAAATTTATTTGCAAACAAAGAAGGTATAAACCTTCAATTGTCGTATCCCTTTACTGGAAACATTTTTTCCATACAGAATTTATATAAGGTAACGCAAAAGTTTAATTGCCAGCATAAAAGTCTTGCAAATCAAAATCAAACGGTGCATATTCAGAAACTATGAAACAGTATAATATTGCAGTAATTCCAGGTGACGGTATCGGGCACGAAATAATCCCGGTTGGCTTAAAAGTCCTCAACGCGGCTGCCTCGCACCATAATTTTGAGCTGGCAACCGAATTTTTCCCCTGGGGAGCGGGATACTTTAAGGACTGTGGCGCCTTTATGCCCTCGGACGGTTTGGATATTTTGCGACCTTTCGATGCGATATATTTCGGAGCCGTCGGCTTACCCGATGTAGATGATACTCTTCCGGCGAAGTGTCTTACTTTTGCGATCAGAAAGGGTTTCGAGCAGTACGTGAATTTTCGACCGGTCCGTCTGCTTGAAGGCATCGCCGGACCTCTGCGAAACAAGGTTCCTGAGGACATTGACTTTGTCGTCATTCGTGAAAACACGGAAGGTGAATTTGTGCAAACCGGTGGTTTTATCCAACCTGGAAGTGCCGACGGGATGGCCATCGATACGAGCATTTTTACTCGTAAGGGCATCGAAAGGATAGCACACTACGCTTTCAAACTTGCTCGACAACGTCGAAATAAAGTTACCAATGTGACCAAATCAAATACGCTGATCCACAGCCTGGTTTACTGGGATCAGGTCATTGAGGAGATAAGCCGGCATTATTCCGATGTCACCTATGGCAAAATGTATGTGGATAATGCCTCGGCATCATTTGTGCTCCGGCCGGAGCAATTTGACGTCGTGTTGACAACAAATTTCATTGGCGATATCCTCAGCGACCTTGGCGGGGCCATAATGGGCAGCCTGGGACTGGGTCCAAGCGGTAATATCAATCCTGAAAAAAAGTATCCCTCCATGTTCGAACCAATTCACGGCTCAGCACCTGATATAGCGGGTAAAGGAATTGCCAATCCAATTAGTGCCGTCTGGTCCGGCGCGATTATGCTCGAACATCTTGGCCAGAGACAAGCTGCCGAGCAGATTGTGCAGGGTATCGAGCGCACTATTCTGGAAAAGGTGCTGCCCGGAGATCTGGGTGGCTCGGCGAGTACGGTTGAAGTGGCCGAAGCGATTATTGGTAATCTGTAAAGGAGCCCGTGATGTCACGTGTCATTGACCTAACCTTACCTGTGAAATCCGGCACAAGCGGTGTAAAAATTGAGCCGTCCCATCTTCTTGAAAAAGACGGATGGAATGCCACGACCCTCCACATATATTCGCATGCCGGCACTCATATGGACGCCCCGATCCATTTTGGCACGAGCGACGAGACTATTGATGATATTGCTTTAGACAGACTTATGGTTCCGGCCTGGATCGTCGATTTGGATGGCATCGCACCCCGGAGCATAATTACAAAGGAACATCTCGGAGAAATACAGGCAAAAATTGAAGAAGGCGAAGGACTTCTATTCAAAACCGGCTGGAGCGCTTACGTTGACGAAGACAAGTATCGTAACGATTTGCCCCGCATCGGCATAGAACTGGCCGGATGGTGTGCTGATCGCAGGTTGGCAATTCTGGGAGTGGAACCGCCCTCGGTGGCGGATGTCAATAATATCGAAGAGCTGACCATTGTACATAAAACTCTGATGAAAGCCGGGATTATCATTGTAGAAGGCTTAACCAACCTGCAGGCCATTACTAAGGAAAAAGTGACATTCATGGCCTTTCCGCTAAAAGTAGCCGGTGGCGATGGCGCCCCCGTCCGGGCTTTTGCCGTTGAGCAGTAATGTATTTTGAAAAATTCATATCCTGGTTTGATAAGGAATTCGTTTGGGTCTGGAGGAATATTCATGCCCAAGTACAAAGGTGTTTGTGTGGGCGCCGGTTATTTCAGCCATTTTCAGTATGAAGCGTGGATGCGTATTCCGGAAGTGGAAATCGCCTCGTTTTGTAATTCCAATATGGACAGGGCCAAAGTGATTAAGGATAAATTTGGAATTGCAAACCATTATAAAGACTATCGTGAAATGCTGGAGAAGGAAAAGCCGGATTTCGTGGATATTATTACGCCACCCCCTACGCATCTTGAAATGAGCAAGACCGCGGCGGACCTTGGCATCAATGTAATATGCCAGAAACCGCTTGCGCCCACTTTTGCGGAAGCCAGGGAGATTGTGGAATATACAAAAGCAGCCGGCATTCGCTTTATGGTCCACGAGAACTTCCGGTTCCAGCCCTGGCACCGGGAAATCAAGAGATTAATCAACGAAGGTGCAGCCGGTGACAAGCTTCATTGTCTCAACTTCCGTTCTCGCATGGGTGATGGCTGGGGCGATGATGCGTACCTGAATCGTCAACCATACTTTCGCACCTATCCAAGGCTGCTTGTATACGAGAACGGCGTCCATTTCATTGATACTTTCAGGTTCCTTGCAGGGAACATTAAACGTGTTTACGCAATCTTGAAAAAACTAAATCCGGTAATTGCCGGCGAGGATTTTGGTGTAATACTTTTTGAATTTGCCAACGACATAACCGGGGTCTGGGACGCCAACCGCTACAACGAATGTAATTTCGAGAATCCACGCTATACCTTCGGAGAATTTTTATTGGATGGAAGTGGTGGAACAATCCGCCTTTACACTGACGGAACCATAACAATACAACCCCTGGGTCAATCCGAGCGTCCACACGAATACAAGCACGAAGATCGGGCGTTTTCCGGAGATTGCTGCTTCTTTACACAACGTCACTTCATTGATTGCCTCTCGGCCGGAAAACCTTTTGAAACCGATGGCCCGTCATATCTCAAAACACTTGCCGTACAAGAGGCGGTATATACCTCTGCACAGCAAAAAATGCCGATTGAGGTAGAATATTAGAGCCCCCTTCACGAATCCAATATGTGAGAGAGGTATTGACTATTCTATATTCAGCACCTGCCTGGCCTCATTTGTATCGGCAAGCTCGAAGCCAAGCACTTCCAGCTCAGCTCTTATACATTTGACCAGCTCAACATTGGATTCGGCTTGGTTGTTGTTACATATTCTTGAATCTTCAAAGCCTACTCTGACCATTGTTGCGCCAAAAAGGGCAGCTTGCAAGTGGTCTGAGAAATCTGTGTTTTGTCCGAAAGGCCTCCCGTTGAAGCTTCAATTATAATATCTGATTTCTTTCGAATAAGTTCAACAGTCTTCAAAAATTCGCTTTGATCCGTCGTTAAATTTCCATTCTGATTTCGAGCATGCATATGAACAACAGATGCCCCTCCTTCAGCACAACCAAGAACCGCTTCTGCAATACTGTCGGCCTTAATCGGATTGTTGTATCCTTGCCCCCACCCACCTGTCGGAGCTACCGCCAATATAATTCTCTCAGGCATTATAGGTCTCCTCAGATTGCCTTTTTTTACACGTCATGTTTTCGCCGCAATCGTTCCAACTTTGACATTCGAGGACTGCTTTCACTTCACTGCCGGGATAAATGACACTTAGGTTTTCCGCCGGTCACTTTTGCTTGCCTGACTTGCGAGCCTTTTGGGCATTGTAACCGGGATTCGGTGTCAGCATCTGTGCGTTTACTTTGCTTCGCCAGGTTGCCAGCATTTCTTTCAACTCTTTGGTCTTTTCCGGCATTTTCTCGGCCAGATTGTTTTGCTCGCCAAGGTCTTGTTCAAGATTGTAAAGCTCGAACCTGTTGCCCTGGGCGCAAACGGTCTCGTCATACCATTCAATCAGCTTGTAATCGCCCGCGCGGACGGCACCGCAGGGACCAATGCTGCTGCTGTGATAGTGGGGATAGTGCCAGTAAATTGCCTGGCGATTTAATCCACCCTTTTGCTTCAAGAGCGGCAGCAGGCTGGCTCCGTCAACAGGCTTTTTCGTTTCACTCTCCAGGCCGAGTATTTCAACGAATGTCGGGAAGAAATCCACACTGGTGACAGGTTCACTGCAGGTACTGCTCGACTTCACTACCCCAGGCCAGCGGACAATCAGGGGCTCTCTTATGCCGCCTTCGTATAAATTGGCTTTGCCGCTGCGCAAAGGCGTTTGCCTGGCATCTTTTTCCAACCCGCCATTATCGCCGAAGAAAACGACAATAGTCTTATCAGCAATTTTCAACTCGTCCAGTTTCTTCAGTAGTCTGCCCACACTGAGGTCGAGTTCCTCAATCATCGCTCCAAGGACAGGATTATTCTGCGGCAAATCTGAGCCGGGCTTGTTTTTGTATTTCTCAACCAGCTTTTTCTTCCCCAGAACCGGGGCGTGTATGGTATTGTGGGGGACATACAGGAAAAAGGATTTGTCCTTATGTCTGTCCAGGAAGTCCAGTGATTTCTGAGTGATTGCTTCGACGTTATGAGCGTCGCTTTCGGGGTCGCGATTTGAAGTCGGTTTGTAGGTAATAAATGACTCGTCGAAACCCTGCCTGTCGGGATCGTAAGGCAGGCTATTCGGCGGCTTTTTGTCGATACTGAGATGCCATTTCCCGAAACTGGCTGTAGCGTAACCTGTTGTCTTGAGGACCTCGGCGATCGTGATTTCTTCCAGTGGAAGATATTTTTTCCATTGGGGCTGTTTGTATTTCTCATAAGGGAAGGAACCGCCGGCAATAAAATCGGTCAGGTGCAGGCGGGCCGGATATTTTCCGGTCAGAATGCTGGCGCGGGTAGGCGAGCAAACCGGGCATGCGGCATAGGCGTCGGTGAATCTCATACCTTCTTTGGCCAACCGGTCGATATTGGGAGTCTCATAGAAGCTGCTGCCGTAGCAGCCTAATTGAGACCAGCCAAAATCATCGGCGAGGATAAAAAGGAAATTAGGTCTTTGTTTAATATCCTTACCTGCCTCTGGAAATCCCGGCTGGGCTGTCGAACATCCGGCCAGTGCAAATGCAGCTGCTCCAAAACCAATTGATTTAATAAATTCCCTGCGATCCACCACGTGAGAATTCTTTTCTTTTTGTATCATATTCTCTTTTCCATTGAAATTTCTAACGGGATTCATTTTCCGGCATCCTTAACTAAAGGGTAAATTTTGACTTTCTATCTATGCCGGTTTTAGAGTTTATCATATACTCATGGCTGTAACAAGAATAGAAATTCCGTGTTTGCTGTTTCTCATAGTCATATTGACCTGCCAAATAAGAAGGCAGCCATAATGACAGAGCATAACAGGCTTTTTATTCGGATGTATAATGGAGGTGACTTAGTCTATTTAGACAGCTTTCAAACAATGTGTCCTTTTAGACTCCGCATGATTTTCAAATCGCCAACGTTGTTTTTAGAATCAAACCTTCTCGAAAGTAAACTTGTGGGCATCGGTATCGATTTTTATTTTGTCACCGTCGGCGAATTTGCCGGTCAAAAGTTCGGCCGCCAAAGGATTCTCAAAGCGCTGCTGTATCGTTCGCTTCAAAGGCCTTGCTCCGAAAGCCGGGTCATAGCCCTCATCCATGATTTGTTCGCGGGCACTGTCAGTGAATTCAATCTCAATGTTGCGGCCACTCAGACGCTCAGAAAGATAATGGAGCTGGATATCGACAATCTTTCGCAAGTCCTTTTTACCGAGCATGTGGAAGACAATTATCTCATCGATACGGTTCAAAAACTCCGGCTTAAAGATCTGTTTGAGCGCATCCTTAACGTGAGCTTCAATCTCCCAGTCGGCGCCTGATTCCTCAGTAAGCTGTTGAATCTGCTGGCTTGCAATATTGCTGGTCATAATGATAACGGTATTCTTGAAATCGACGGTTCTGCCTTTGCCATCAGTTAACCGGCCATCGTCGAAGACCTGCAGCAGCACATTGAAGACGTCCCGATGGGCCTTTTCAATCTCATCCAACAAAATCACCGAATAGGGCTTTCGCCGAACGGCCTCGGTCAGGCGACCGCCTTCTTCGTAACCGACATAACCCGGCGGCGCGCCGATAAGTCGGGCGACGGAATGCTGCTCCATAAACTCACTCATATCGATTCGGACCATCGCATGCGGGTCGTTAAACAGAAAATCCGTGAGCGCTTTGGATAGCTCGGTTTTTCCAACGCCGGTAGGTCCAAGGAATAAAAATGTCCCTATCGGCCGATTCGGGTCTCCAAGTCCAGAGCGACTCCTGCGAACCGCATTACAGAGCGCTGCGACAGCTTCACCCTGCCCTACGACTCGCTGACGAATCGCGTCCTCCATCTTCATCAGGCGCTCTCGCTCTCCGCTTAATAGTTTCGCAATCGGGATACCCGTCCACTTCGAAACGACACCGGCAATGTGCTCTTCATTGACTTCGTTGTGTATCATGCTCATGTCGGATGCCGATAGTTGGGCCTCTTTTGCTTCCAGCTCCTTCTTCAGATTTGCAATTGTCTCATATTTCAGGCGGGCAGCGGTCTCCAGTTCGCCTTTTCGCTGAGCAGTTTCGAACTGGTTTTGGGCGTCTTCGATTTTCTCTTTTAAAACCTTTATGTGGTCGATCTCGCCTTTTTCACCTTCCCATTGTGCAGTGAGTGTTTTGTCCCGCTCCTGCAGTTTGGCTAATTGCTTTTCGGCATTCTGCAATCTATCTTTGCTTGCTTTGTCACTTTCCTTCTTCAGCGCCTCGCGTTCGATTTGAAGCTGCATAATTTTTCTGCGGATGCCGTCCAGTTCAGCAGGCATCGAATCATTTTCAATCCGCAGTTTCGAGGCCGACTCGTCAATCAAATCTATGGCTTTGTCAGGCAGCCACCTGTCAGTGATATACCGATTGGATAAAGTCGCAGCCGCAACAAGAGCTGAATCCGTAATCCGAACTCCATGGTGCGTGTCATAGCGGCCTTTTAGCCCTCGAAGGATGGCTATGGTTTCTTCGACGCTCGGCGGATTAATTAGAATCGGTTGAAAACGTCGCTCGAGCGCCGCGTCTTTTTCGACATACTTGCGATATTCGTCAATTGTAGTGGCACCGATACAACGCAGCTCACCCCGTGCAAGTGACGGCTTTAACAGATTGCCCGCATCGACCGCGCCTTCGGCCTTACCAGCACCGACTACAGTATGTAACTCATCGATAAAAAGTATTATCTGTCCTTCGGCGGCAATGACCTCTTTGAGAACGGCTTTAAGCCGCTCCTCGAATTCTCCCCTGAATTTTGTCCCTGCTATAAGTGCCCCCATATCCAGAGCAATGATTCTCTTGTTCTTCAAACCCGTAGGTACATCACCCGCGATTATCCGCTGGGCAAGGCCTTCGACAATTGCGGTCTTGCCCACGCCCGGCTCACCAATTAAGACAGGGTTATTCTTTGTTCGGCGATTGAGAACCTGCATACATCGCCTTATTTCTTCATCTCTGCCGATAACAGGGTCGAGCTTTCCTTTTCGGGCCATCTCCAAAAGGTCAATCCCGTAACGTTCCAGCACCTTGTATTTATCTTCCGGATTTTGGTCTGTTATCTTTTCCGGACCACGAATCTCTTTCAAGGCATTTTCAATCTGTTCCGGCGTAATTGAGTTGAGCCTTAAAATCTCCCTGGCATCACTTTGCACCGAAGCAAGCGAGATGAGCAGATGCTCCACACTCAAATATTCATCACCCATCGCATCAGCCCGGTTCTGGGCATCCAGAACAACCTGACTGAGGGCCGGATCAGGCATAAGTTGATTTTCACTGCGACCTTGCGGCAGCCGCTCCAGTTCACTGTCTATCATCTCTTTGATTCGCGCAATATTCGCACCGATCTTTTTCAAAATCTCCACAGCAAAGCCGGTCTCGTCATTACAAACAGCGCTTAACAAGTGTAAAGGCGTCATAATCGTATGCGATTTAGCCATTACAATTTGCTGAGCAGTCGCTAATGCTTCCTGGGCCTTTAATGTGAATTTATCAAATTTCATAACTAACCTCTTTTTCCAAACAGCCAAACAATTATCAATACCTAATGCTTATTAATTGCAAACAACGTGCCTGAATAACAAAAAAACATAAGTACTTTTATGGCAGAAAGTTACGGCTTATAAGCGTTTTGAAAAGTGTGCCAATTTGGCAGTTATTTGCCCGCATCCCTGGCTGAGAGTTGTGCCAAAACTTTTTTGGCAGTGCCGGACTTGCACTTGATAAAGATAATGATGGCATCAATTCAGCTTTGACAGAGCGCCAGCGATGCCAAAGTTTCGGTTTTGTGATTTTTCGCTAAGGACGATTTGCACAGTCGATTGGGAATGTTTAAAGGTCCCCCCGCCCCTCAAATACTTCGGTCAACCGCTACTACGAGTTAAGATGCTATCCACCACCAACCCAGCCGGTATCCACATTGTAAATGAAATTACCTCCCAGCCGGTTTGTAATGTACACACAATCACCACGCTCACGATTGATGGCAAAAACAGCTACTGCTTTGTTGTTTATCCTGATTTGTACTGCTCCTGATTGTGCCAGTCCGTTGCGCAGTTCAGTTCCGTACTCCAGAACCTGCTCATCCGTAAAGCCTGCTCGTCGCATCACCTCTACAACGTCATCAGAGCTCAGGGTAAGTACTTCCCGGTTACCCAAAGGAACGATCTGGATCCCTGTACGGCGACGGCCACAACCAAGAACGCCCAATATCAGAAGCGTCAGCAGTGTTAAAACAATCATAACTCTGCTGTTTCTTGACTTGTACATGATCAGCTTCACTGCTCTTTTCTTCTCCATCTTATTATATCTTTATCTCATCTGACGTGATAAACTTTCCTGAAGACTCTTCCTGAAATCCTCTCCCGCTGGTTGAGCTGGAGCCTGAATTACGCTGGACGATTCGGGAAATCCTGCTGCTTGTTCTATCTCGGGTATAATCCTTGCCGTGACAAAGACAGCAATCTCTCGATTGTAATTGTCGTTGTTTGTATTCTTAAATAGTGAACCCAACAGCGGGAGATTGCTGAGGCCCGGGACTCGTTTCGTGTCCTTACGAGTTCGATTTTCCGTCAGGCCGGCCAGCGCAACTGTCCCGCCGTCTTTGATACGTACGACGTTTTCAGCCTTTCGCCGGGTAACAACGGGAAGGTCACTTCCTCTGCCGCGAGGTATGCTGTCACTAACCTCTACGGAAATTTGCAGTGTAATATCATTATTATCCCCGATGTGGGGCGTGATAGTCAACGTGGTGCCGGACTCTATTTGCTGCAGCTCAGAACGTGTGTAGTAGTAGCCGGCGGTTTCCGGCGAAGTCAACATATAGTACTCTTCGGTCAGGACCTGCATTTGTGCCTGCTTGCCGTCCTGTGCCAGCACCTGAGGCTTGGCGAGTACGGTCGCTTCGCCGTTCTGGGTAAGAAGATTAAGCGCTAATTCCAGGGCATTGGTGAATACACCATCGGGTGAATATCCTATCTTGACACCCCACGGCCATTCACCCCCGTAATCGGGGTAAGCATCGGTTCCTTTACCGTAATGGTCCTGGCCGTACGTTCCCATTTGAACAGTTGGGAAACTCCACTCGACACCCAGGTTCAGCAGGTCACCACGTTCCATTACGACAATGCGTGCATCCAGCAGAACGTGCGGCGGCACCCGGTCTATCTGTTTCAGGTCCGAGACAATACGATTCGTCAAAGCCGGGGGTGCAGTAACCACTACCGTGTAGGTGTCTGTCCCCGGGGCACCGGGTTCGGCCTGGACATATCGCGAAAAAGCGGAAGATAAAAGCCCCACTGCCGCCTCGGCTGTGATGTAGTTCATTCTTATGCGGCGAGTCTCACTGACAATCGGGAACATCGTGTCAGTTATGCCTCCCGAACAAACCAGGTAATAAAACGGGGTCTTCTTAACAACATAAGGAGTACCTGCCAGGACGATTTCGAGTGCCCTGCCGAGCGGCACATTTTTGAAATCGGCAGTTATCAGACCAGCAACGGTCTCATCAGGAATAATGTGAATATTTCCCTGCGATGCAAGTGTAGGTAACACATCCATGACAAGGTCGCTGTCGATAAAGGTATAAGTAATAAGCGGCTCTCCAGGTGCTCCCGGAAGCCCTTCTGCTGTAACCGTTGGAACCACCTCTCCTCCAGCAGCTTGATCTAACAGTTTTTGCAATTGGTCTTGTATCCTGGCTATATCCCCTTCCATACCTGTCTTTGGCGGCTCTTCCGCAGGCGGTGTCGTCACGGGCGGTGTCGGCCCAGGCGGTGTCGGCCCGGGTGGTATCATCACGGGCGGTGTCGGCCCAGGCGGTATCATCGTCACGGGTGGTGTCGGCCCGGGTGGTATTGTCGTCACAGGTGGTATCGCTGTCACAGGCTGTTTCGGCAATACCTGTTGACCATCCTTAATATCATAAGTAACATTCGTGAAGCTCTGGCTGGGCGGATTAAAATTGAAACCTTTCTTTGTCGGTGTGACCTCACCACTCCAGCCATAAGGTACCTCAACACTATACTGACCTTTAGCATCGGTAGTATCGGAGCTTCCACCGTTATTTGCCGAGATCAATACACCTTCGATGGGCGTATTGTTAATAATCACCGCGCCTGATATGGTAAACTTCCGCACTATCGCATTGAAGTTCTGGTTTGTCTGTTCTCTGGTAACGACAGAGTATGGTTTATTAGTCGGTGTGAAAGTATAACCTTCTATTGTCGGAGTTATCTTGCCTCTCCAGCCATGATCTATAAATAGTTCGTAATTACCGTCGGAATCGGTCATAGCGGTGCCGCCGTTGTTATCTGCCAACAAAGATACATTTGCTACGGGTTGTCCCTTGTCAGAGATTATCTTGCCGCTGACCTTATACTTCATTAGTGTTGGAGTGTAACTCTGATTAGTCTCCGAAGCCATGACATTATTATACTGCATGCTTACCGGTTCAAACTCGTAACCACCTTTTGTCGGCGTAATCGTTCCGCTCCAGCCGTAATCAACGGTGGCGGTATAATTACCGGTCGCATCTGACATAACAGCCTTGCCCGTCAGACCTTTGATTACCACGCCGTCTATTCCGACAGAGCCGGAAATTGTAAAGGTCATGATTGCTGTGGTATAGTTCTGATTCGTCTGATCTCTGTTAACAGCAGGATATGGTTTGCTATCCGGTGTGAATTGATAGCCTTCTTTTATCGGCGCGACTGTACCACTCCATCCGTAATCGACACTAACTTTGTAACTACCGTCCTTGCCGGTAACCGGATTGCCCGGCAGGCCGCTCATTTCTACACCCTCCATATTAGTCGTACCGGAAATGGTTAGGGTAATAACGGATGGACGGAAATCCTGATTGGTCCGATCGCTGTTAACTTGAGAGTAGATCATGCTGGCTGGTTCGAAGCGGTAACCTTCTTTTTCCGGTGTAACCGTACTGTTGAATCCGTAGTTGACGTTGATACTGTAATAGCCGTTCTCATCGGTAAAAGGATTGCCCGGCAGGCCCTTCAATTGCACGCCTTCCATACCGGCCGTGCCCGAAATTGTATAGGTCAAAAGCGCCGCGGTATAATTCTGGTTGCTCTCTGTTTGAACAACATTGGAATATTGCCGGTCAGCCGGGTCGAACTCGTAACCCTCTTTTTTAGGCGTAACCGCGCCGCTCCAGCCGTAATCAACTTTGACGCTGTAAATACCATCCTGTCGGCTTATGGGATTACCCGGCAGACCTTGCATTACTACGCCTTCTAAGCCCACTGAACCGGTAACCAATAAGGTCAATTTCTCCGGTACGTAATTATGATTCGCCTGGTTTGTCTTAACAGGAGGGTATCCTCGATTAGCCGGCGTGAACGTGTAACCTTCTTTTATCGGGGTAACAGTGCCTTTCCAGCCGTACTCAACAGTAACGCTATAAGTACCGTCGCTGCCGGTTAAGGGATTGCCCGGCAGACCGCTCATTTCCACGCCCTCCATTTCAGCTTTACCGGAGATAGTAAATGTGATAGGTGTCGGCATATAATCCTCATTACCCATATCGCCAGTAACGCTCTGATAGGTTTTATTGCGTGGCTCGAAGTTGTACCCCTCTAATACTGGTGTCACCGTACCACTCCAACCATACTTCACGGTGGCACTGTAAAAGCCGTTATTATCGGTTACGGGTTGACCCGGCAGACCATTCATCGTCACACCACTCACACCTGTCGAACCGGAGATAGTATAAGTTACCTCTACCCCTACGAACGCATGGACGTCGTTATCCAGGGTGCAGAAAAGAACGACACAGAGGATTATCCCACCGCCCGATAATATTTTACCGATTTTTTTCCTCGCCATAAGTCAACGTACCTTTCTGTAGCCATTAACTGGCAACCTTACAGCTCTTTTGCCTTGTATCGGCAATCCAGCCTCTTTCTTTAGCAAAAAATCTCTTTGCCGGTATATTACCATTTGACCTCCACAATCTCTCCGAGCTCTTCTTGTATTCCCACAACGTCAACGACTCTTCTCCCCCCCTCGATAGATACCCGTATGGCTATCTGCTTGGTTGCTCTAACATTGGGGGCATAATCCAAAGCTGCCGAAAGACGGTATAAATCAGCAGGCAAATGGGAAAAATCCATTAATCCGGAGAAATCCCTGGTTTCAAGCGGAAGCATCAAACCTGTTTCCTTGCTGGTGAGCAGCGCGCTCGACCTGGGAACTCCTCCCGTAATCGCCGTAACTCCGGCCTTGCATGAAATGGGCTTAAAGTGGACGACTCCGAAGTTGCCGAAACTGGCAACAATTAGATACTGTGAACCTTCTGTTGCACTCGGTATTAGCTTCAATGCCTCGGCTTTGGGAGCAACCTGAATTTCCCTGTTGTTGACACAAATCTTTGCGCTTGTTAAACCGGCGTTGCGACCATCAGGATACGAGCCCCACAACCCAAGAACCCCATAATAGCAGGGATACGTCGTTGTTGAAACGGGCATCTTTGTATTAATGCGTACTTGTTGCATCCCACCCTCACCGCGGAGAGTGAATTTCTCAGGTGTTACCGTTACCCAGTCGGCGCAGCTCAAATCTACTCCCCTGACATTATCAAGCGTGGCGTTATAAAGGACATGAGGTAATCCCAAAGTCGCCTGGACGTTAACTGTTTCATCGGAACCGTTATAGACCTTTATAACTGCCGAGCGGGTAGCCCCGGGCATGCTCTCTATGCTAACATCGCTCGGGAACAGATCAAGCGGGGCATCAGCCGTGACTTGGGTAATCGTCGGGTCACCGACAAAATCTATCTCCTTTTCAACCCTCTTTGTACGTCTGCCGTCAACGTAAACCACTCCAGCCAACTTGTATTTCCCACTGGGAAGAGACCGATTGATATTGGTTTTTAAGTTCAATTTGGCTCCCGGGATGATGCCGATATCCTGGAATTCTGTAGTCGTAAGTATACGCCAGTGCCCATCTGCGAAAGACCAGAGTCTTGCGACCGGATACAGCCGGGGAAAGGTCCCGCCGATATTTTCAACACTCATTGACAGCAGCGTTGTTGCAGGGCTTTCTCCGGGAGGGTCATAGAGTTCCATCCCGACGTCGTTGGTTGTTATTTTGTGCTGCATTGGCCGACCCTGTATCTCAACGAGAACGGGAATCAAAAATCGCAGGACCAGAGAAACGTCTGTCATATCCGGCCTGGGCCTTACCGAGGCCATGATACCCGCACCGTAGAATCCACGTATTCCCCGGGGGACCCTTAAAGTTACCTCTACTGGACTGACTCCAAGCGGACTTAAGTCCACACTATTCGGTCTCATGCTTATCCACTTGCTGCATGTGGAAAGCTTTGACATATCAAAACCAAAATTAGGAGAGTTCGGGTCGTTCAAATCTGCGTTAGGCTCAATAATTCGCCAGTCTCCTTCTATATTCTGGCTCAATTCGACTACCGATAAATCTACTGTGTGAACTTCGTTGGGATCCAAGCTCCGAATCTCAAGCTTCGATTTGACCAGTTGACCGGGACGTACCGGAAGTTCTATCTTCATCGGCTGGACCGTATATTGACCAAATGCCGAGCCGGTGAACGCTAACAAAGCCACCCCAATTGCAAAAATCCAAACCAGTCCGGATCCTTTTAAAACCATATTTCTAAAGGATCGGTTGAGTTCGCTATTACCGCTGTTGCTCATCTGATTGCCCTCCGGGCAGGAACCCATTCTATGGTTTCTTTTTCGCATTCGACACCTCCCAATTGAAAACACAAAGTGACATATCTCAGAATGTCAAATATGTCAAAATCCCTGAACTTCACTCCATAATTTGATACGCCCATAACGAGCGTAAGCATCTACATTTGACGCATTACTTGTGGTTAATTTCCTCAATTTTACGCCAATTCGGCGACTTCTACCTTTTCGGCAATTTAATGTCCTTACTTTTTGTAATTCCTTACAAATCATCATAAAGACCGCCTAACCGTGATTCTGTATCTCCCTGGACAAATCAGCGTCTTTGCCTCCAATAAAGGCATTCATAACTTATATATCTACGCCTATTATTGCCTATTATTATATGTTACCAATTTTACCATTTTTAATATGCATTGTCAAGCCTAAACTTCCCATGCTTCCCAATTTAATTATTGTGTACTTTTTAGTTGTCGAGTTAAATTTTAAGAAAGAAACTTAAACTTACCGATCCGAGGGCAGTATGAATCATAAGTACTTTATCTGAAAGATGATACGTAAATCTGTCTTTATTTTACTTATTTCTGGAACAGGCCTTAACCGTAAATTCACCCTTTCATTCTAAGCGAAACGCAATTTATCAAAGAACCCGGGTGGCGAAGAAAATTTGTCAGGCCAGGCCAGAGACACTTTTAATTCGAAACCCGCCGAACTCCAGTCGAGTCGCAACTACACCCTCCGGCCGGACATCCAGTGCCTGTTACGAGATTGCCGAAGGTATTACCGCCAAAACAATTAATTTGTGTAAAAATTTAGGGAGGGATGAATTTTTCATCCCTCCCTAATTACATCACAAACTATTCTGTTTTAGGACTATGTCCTAAACGTTTGGCTTTACAGTGATTTGAAGCTCCC
>Ga0307380_10004652_pt1 | contig 18422 bp, 19 predicted proteins | sample UN3MG_FD_202239 | JGI IMG/M metagenome (GOLD analysis project Ga0307380, IMG submission 202239) | Soil microbial communities from Risofladan, Vaasa, Finland - UN-3 | ecosystem: Environmental > Terrestrial > Soil > Coastal area > Acid sulfate soil | place: Finland: Risofladan, Vaasa | collected...
GAGGGTGCAAGTCCCTCCTGCTCCACCTGGACTGGGTGGGCCCGTAGCTCAATGGTAGAGCTCTCCGGTTCTGGCCCGGTGGTGATGCGGGTTCAACTCCCGTCGGGTCCACCAATCCCTTGCGGAGAGATGGCCGAGTGGTCTAAGGCACGCGACTCCAAATCGGCGTAGGGAGCTAGCACCTCCCTCGCGGGTTCGAATCCCGCTCTCTCCGTCACGTCTGTTACCCTATCATACCATACAGCACCTGTCAATACCCATAATAGACATGTAGGGCGCTCCAGGCGACGCTACGGCTTCTTCCATGGTGATTTCCCCTTGGGCCTAGCTTGCTTCGCCTGCCCTTGCGCTTCGCCCTTTGGGCCGCGCACAACACGTTCTGCCAGAGCCATCCCGAAACCGAGGTTCCTGGCCTCCTGGATGCCTCAGATTAGTTCTGGTACACTTCGGGCACGGAGCCCCCTGCGCATCCGCACATTGACGAATCCCCGCCCTCGCGCTACATTCTTCTCGACCCCGTGCCGTAAGACGCGAAAGGGACCGATGACACGTCATATCCAACTACGGAGCTTCGCCGAAAGAAGTAACTGGGCGAAGCTCTCAGAACGCACACGACGCCGGCTACCGGGTTTCGCACATTACTTCAATGTGCGAAACCCAATAGTGCCAATACTCCTCGCACTCGCCCTCCTCCCCGGCTGCGCCGGCCGCTCCCCTGTCGGCCGCCAGAACGCCGACGCCCTCGCCGCCTGGCTCGACCAGCAAACCTTCTCCAGCTTCGAGACCTTCAAGCACACCGGCAAGAAGCCCGAATACCCGCCCAGCCCCGACGGCCTCACCCTCGGCAGCCCCAACGTCTTCGCCGCTATCGGCACCGACCCCGACGACCTCACCTCACTCGATATCTTCTGGGGCGACAGCCGCACCCTCCGGCCCCTCGCCAAGCCCCTCACCGTCTCCCTCCGCCTCCGCGGGCGCGGCCTCGGCCAGCCCGCCGCCCGCGATGCGATACCGCTCGCGGGCTTCCCCGACCAGACCCTCCGTCGCGTCACCCACACCTCCATCGCCGTCTCCGACAGCGCCCGCGACGACCTCAAAGTCACCTGCATCGACTTCGCCCCCATGGCCCCCGAGCACAACTTCCTCTGCCGCTGGTTCCTCGTCGAGAACACCGGCGACGCCTCCCGCCGCCTCCAGTTGACCTTCAACCTCATGGCCCCCGGCGAGTGGACCGAGATCGACGCCAACACCCACCAGCTCGGCGATAAGCTCGCGGTTCTCTCCGATACTTCCCTCCGCACCGGCCAGGACCGAATCGACATATCCCTCGGCCGCCTCAAGCCCGGCCAGCGCGCCTCCGCCGCCGTGCTCCTGGTCGCCGCCGACACGGCTCGCCTGAAGGAGCATGTCGCCCAGGCCCGCGCCGCCCTGCCCAACCTGCTCGACCTCCTCGATCAGACGAAGGCCGACTGGGAGGCCTGGTGCGCGGCCCTCCCATTGAAGACCGGCGACCGCCGCCTCGACGACCTGCTCGATTCCCTCCTCTGCCTCGTCCGCTCCCACATCGGCCCCCAGGCCATCCACACCGGGTCCCTCCGCTACCCCCACAACCGCGCCTGGATTCGCGATAGCTATTGGGTTCAGCGCGCCCTCCTGGAGTTAGGTCGCACCGCAGAGGGCACGCTCAACCTCGACTTCTTCCATCGCGCCTGGCGCCAATCCGGCATCGCCTCCTACTACGAGATCCCGGACCGAAGCTCCACCGCCTACGGCTACCACGGCGTCGAGCTTCCCCACTACCTCGTCCTCATGGTTCGCGACGCCGAGCAGATGGCCGGCGTGGACGGCGCCGCCTACTGGGACATGGTCAGCGGCTGCCTCGACGAAGCCGCCGTCCCCGCCAACGGCCTCCAGCCCATGAACGGCGATGAGACCTGGCTCCTCGCCGCCCCCGTCCGCGAGCTCGACGCCCTGCTCGACAACTCCTGGCTCCTCGCCGCCTCCGCCGCCTATGGCGCCGATCTCGCCGCCCGCATGGGTGACGCCGAGCGCTCCGCCCGCTATCACAGCATCGCCTCCCGCGCCCGCCTCGCCATCAACAGCTTCCTCCCCCGCATCAACCAGGCCGAATGGTTCGCCGTCGGCTGCGGCGCCGACGGGTCGCTGGACTCCTCCCTCTGCCCCGGCGTCCTCGCCCGCGGCGCGGTCCTGGGCGTCATGCCCGCCACCGAGCCCTACCTCGCCGCCGGCCTCATCACCGGCTGGTACCGCCTCGGCTACGAGCGGGGAATCCGGACCCACCCCCGCAGCGCCACCATCAGCGGTGGCACCCCCGGCTACGTCCTCTACGCGGCCGCCGACTGCCCCGGCTGCACCTTCCTCCCCGAGCTTGCCCGCCGCCTGCCCGACTTCGCCTCCGCCACCGGGTGCGTCTGGGAGTTCCACGACATGTACGACCCGGCCTGGGGCGGCGAGAAGCGCCGGCTCTGGGACTCGGCCGTTGTCCTCATGGGACTCGTTCACGCCCTCTTCGAAACCCGGCACAGCGATGACGGCCTAACCTTCGTGCCGAAGGCGCGCATCCCCACCCGCACCGACGGGCCCGCCCCCTCCTTCGATGCCGAGAAGCTCCTCCGTCGGTCCGGCCCTGCTCTCCTCCTCCATTCCGACTCGCCGGAGCACGCCGCGCGGGTCGCCCGCGATCTCCTCCGCCAGCGCGGCCAGCCCGTCGCCATCGCCGACTTCACCGGGCAGCCGCCCGCCGACACCTCCGCCATCATCATCTCGCGCGCCCCGCCCCCCGCCGGGTGGCGCGCCCTCCCCCGCGGCTACTGGGTGCGCGACTGGTCCGGGCCGCCCCAGCTCTGGGTGCGCAACAAGGGGCACGTCTACCTTGATACCGACCCCTTACTCACCGACGCCCTTCTCTATCTGGCGCCCCAGCGCGCGGAGCCGCTGCCCTTCCCGGATGCCGACTTCGCCCTCGCCGCGCGGTTCGGCTGGCTGCCGTCAGACCAACCGGCTCCCGCCGCCGCAGACCGTTCCCCGGACGGCCATACCACCACCGAAGGGGCTGCCGAGCCTGCCGGCGCGCCTGCCGGCCGTGCCGAAAATCGTGCCGGCCGTGCCGATCGTGCCGCCGATTCCTCCGCCTACCGTTTCGCCGAGGTGTCCGCCGTGTCGCGCTTCCGGCGTGCTGGCGGCCGCCTGGACCTCGCCGGCGGCAAAACCACCCTCAAAGCCGCCGCTGCCGAACTCACCGTCAAAGCCGATCCCGACCCCCAGCGCCGCCTCCTCCACCTCGCCGTCACCGCCGCCCCCTCCCGGCCGGATCCGGCCGACCTGACCGTCACCCTCCCCCCTGGCTGGTGGCTCCTCAACGCCCGCGACATGACCGGCAAATGGGACCGCCTCCGAGACCCTGTAGGCGAAATCAGGCTGCCTGACGGGCAAATACGCCTGGTCTACTCCTTCTCGCCGGGCGACGAGGCGATCTACCTCACCTTCGACCTGGCCCGCCTCGAACTGCCCGCCCCCTAACGCCCTCTCCCCCCCCATCCCCCCGCGGCCAGACCAGCCTTAAGAGGTCAAGTGACATCCGCGTCTCGCACCAAGCGGGGCGACACTACATCTCATCGCACCCTGAGACAATCGCGAGACCGATCACCGGCCAGCCGTCGGCCTAACGGTAGAGGCCGTGCTTGCGGACGAGATCGACGACCTTGGCGTAGCGGTCGAAGGTGACCTGGGGTGGGATGGAGTGGTCGGAGTGGAACACGTAGCCGCCGGGGTTGCCCATACCGATGCGGAGCTTGGCGAGCACCTCGCCCTCCATCTCGGCCTCGTCGTCGGCGAAAAGCGCGCGGGCATCCACGCCGCCCATGAAGCAGACGTGCGCGCCATATTCGTTGACCAAGGAGCCCAGGTCTACGCCGGCCTTGACCTCGAGGGCCTGGAGGCAGTCGAAGCCGGCCTCGAGGAGGTAGGGTACGAGGCTGGTGATGTTGCCGCAGGAGTGGAGGATGACGGGCCAGTCGCGGGCATGAGCGAAGTCGCAGAGCTGCTTGTGGTACGGCATGAGCTGGTCGCGATAGGCGCGGGGTGAGAAGAGGGGGCCGTTCTTGTAGGCGAGGTCGTCCCAGAGCCAGAGGCCGTCGAAGTCGATTCCTCGGTCGAGGTAGAGCTTTGCCATGCCAAGGATCATCTGGGCATCGTAGTCGTACATCTCGACGACCCAGTCGGGGTCGTCGACGATGGCAACGAGCAAAGCTACCGGGCCGATCTTCCGCCAAGTGGCCTCGTAGCCGGGGATAGCCGCGAGGCCGATGAACTTGCCTTGTTCACGCCACTGCGCGTGCTGCTTGCGGACAGCATCCCAATCGACGCGAGCGGGGTCGGGGGTGAGTCGAGCTTTGAGCTCCTCCCACCCGGAGCGGGACTCGATGGGGAACTCGAGGAGCTCGGGGGTCGATCGGTGATCGACCCAGTCACGCTTGAGTATGCCCCACTCGTCGCGGACCGTGATGTGCTCGCCGGTCCGCTCCACTTCCTGGTAGGGGAGGCCAAAGGAGTTGTCGAGGGCGATCAGCCGGATCTCGGTCTGGAAGTAGTCGTCGGGGAACAGGCCCTCGGGGAGGTCGCCCTCGTGCCAGGCGTTGGCGGTTGCCTCCCAGAAGGATTCGTGGATGGCAACTCGGTCGGGCTGCTGGTGGCGCAGGGATGCTGCCACGCGTTCGCGCGAAGTCATCTGTCTTGCATCTCCATCGGTACGGTTTGTGCTCTTCACGTTCCGTCTGACCCCGTGCTTTGCCTGCCGGTTTCGGCAGGAGCCAGGCCGCGGTCTTCGAAGACGAAGGACGGGGCGGCGTGTTGGGCAATTCAGGCTCGGCGGGAGAGGTCGATGGTCAAGATACTCGTGCTCTACGATACTCAGACAGGGAATACGCGGGCGATGGCGGAGGCGGTGACCGAGGGTGCGAAGTCCATGCCGGGTGTCGACGTGACGCTGAAACGCGTGGATGAGGCCCAGGCGGCGGATCTGTTCGAGCACGATGGCATTGCAGTGGGTTCACCGACGTGGTGCGGGGGTCTAAGCTGGAAGCTGAAGAGGTTTTTCGACGAGTCGACCTGTGTCTGGGGAAAGGTGGAGGATAAGGTCGGGTGTGCCTTCAGCACGGCGGGAGGGATGGGTGGGGGCAGTGAGATGACGTGCCTTTCCATCCTCTCGGTGCTGATCAACTATGGGATGCTGGTGTTTGGCATCACCGACTACAGCGCGCCGGGGGTGACGGCGCACTATGGGGCGGTGGCGGTGCAGGAGCCGAGCGAGGAGGAGCTGACGGCGTGCCGGATGTTGGGGGCGAAGCTGGTGACCCACGTGAAGCGGGTGAAGGGGGAGTAGGGAGAACGCGCCGGCGGCAAGAGAGAGGGCAGGAGCGCCGCTCCTGCCCTTCCTGTTCCGGATGGGGTGCGAATGAAGTCAGCCGATGCCGAGCCAGCGGAGGGTGTTGCTCGTGAGGATGCGCTCGACAGTCTCGCTGGAGGCCCCCGCCTCGCGGAGCATTTCCTCGTCTTCCCGGAGGCGCAGGGCAGCATAGTCGGCGCCCTCGGGGAGGCGGCAGTCGCTCCCGTAGATGAGGTGTGTGTCGCCCAGGTAGGCGAGCGCTTTGCGGAGAGCGTCCACCTTCCAGATGCGGGGGGCGCCGCTGGTGATGTCGACATAGCTGGTCCACTCCCCCTCCTGGTTTTCCTTGAACTTCCCGTTGACCGCCATGCACTCATCGGTCCACGGCCAGCTCATGTGCGCCATCGCAAACCTGATCCCCGGATAGTGCAGCATGATCTCAAAGAAAGCGGGACGGCAGTACTGGGAGGTGTCGCTCCGCCCCCAAAGGATGCCGGTGTGGAAGAGCATGGGCTTGCCGTGTTCCTCGATCTTCCCGAAGCAGGCCTGAGCTCGTTCGTCCGCGGGATACCACTTGTTCGGGATCATCTTGATGCCGCGGAGGCTTTTCTCACCGAGGGCGTAGTCTATCCCCTCGACTGCATCTGACAGGGTCGGCTCGATCCAGGCGAAGCCGATGAGCCGGTCGCTGTCGGCCGCGACGACACCCGCGATCTCATCTATGGACTGCTTGTGCGCGTCCTTCGGGATGTCACCTTCGCGGCGATGGGGAGGAACGCCGAACAGGACGACGCGCTCCAGCCCCACCTCGTCCATCGCCTTCAGGATTGCCTTGCCCTTCTCGCCACCTCTCGTGTGTACGTGGACATCGATTGCCATGATCCATACCTCCTCTTCTCTTTTCTGAGTCTATGAGTAGGGAGCGCGTTCGGCCGCGCGGGAATAGCCGGGCCATCTGAGCATGAGGTGGAAGCCGTGGAGGGCGCAGCCGACGTAGAACATGGCGCCCCACCGCGGGGCGCCGAGCAATGTCAGCACGAGCCCGTAGGCCGCCAGGCTGATCCCGAGAGCGCTCACTGTGAGGGCGGCGGTAACAACGGGGTCGGCCCCCGCCTTAGAGCCGGAGCGGGCCCTCGCCAGGAGCCATCGCTCGAGGAAGAGGGAAAGGCCGTAGTCCGTCAGGCCGACGACGGCCAGGATGATCGCCAGCATCCTCAGGGCCTGGGGATCGACCGAGATCGGCGATTTGACGGCTCGCCCAACGAATGGGAACACCACCAACGGCCCGATGTACATCATCGTCACTATCCAGCGGGCGGTCATCAGGCTCCTGGCCCCGTTACGTTCCATCGGATATGTCCTCCGCGGCAGGTGCTGATTGGGGACTGGCTCCCTGCAGCTCGGGGAGGAGGCCCTCGACGAGGACGAAGCGCCCGAGGGGGCGCACCTCCGCCCGGTCGGGGAAGCTGCGTTGGAAGAGCCGGTTCTCGCACATCCCCCCTGACAGATAGAACTGCTCGGGCTCGCCGACGAAGCGGTAGGCATTCATCGCGATACCGCGGGCGAAGCGGGCCACGGCTTCCGTTTCCGAGACGCCCCGGGAGACGAGGTCGAACAGCTGCTCCATGCCGAGGATGCCGCAGGTCACCGGCACGGACTTGTCGGTGGGCGGGACCCGGCTGTAGTCGATGCCGTAGTAGCTGCCGAGGAGCTCCAAGGTGAACCCGGTGAGTGCGCCGCAGGTGGCGGTCCAGTCCATGCCCAGGAGCTCTCCGTCTCGCATGCGGACGTACTTGATATCTCGGGATCCGACGTCGAGCAGGAGGAACTCGGACTCGTCGATGAGGCGCTGGCCGCCCTGGGCGAGAGCGATTAGCTCGTTGATATGCCTGGGGGCCCACCGCCGAGCGTTGTGGCCGGTGGCGATGTCGGCGCGCCGTCCCCGGGCAGCGGCCTCTCGGGTCGGGAGCACCCAGCGCTGGCCGGTCTCCGTGTCGAGCAGCTTGGTCCAGGTTGTACCGAAGTCTCCGAGGAGGGCCATCAGTTCCGCACGTTCCTGAAGTGGAGAAAAGCCTCGATCTTCGCCCTCACGGGCTGGGAGAGGACGGCGTCCACGTCCACATGGAGGCCATCGCGCTCCCGCGCGAGCTGCTGCGCGATGATGTTCTTGGGGCAGAAGGTCTGGGCAAAGAAGACGGTGGGCACCTCGCCCGGGACGTATGTCTCTAGCTCCCAGTTCGAGGGAGTGCGGTTTTCGAGGCAGCGGGTCCAGCCCAGAACCTGGGTCCCGTCGGGGAAGAGCTCGTATATCGAAAGGTCGGCGGCCGGGACACCCCAGATGGCGGCGGGCGGGTTGGACTCGGGTGTGAGATTGAGTTCCCGGGGATTGACGAGGCCGTCGAGGATGAGCTCCATCTTGCGGAACAGCGGGAGGTTGGAGTCGGAGATGGGCGTGCCGGCACCCTCACCGTTCTCGTTCTGCGTCCGGATGACGGGGATGTCGAGGAGCTGCTCCAGGACGCCGGCCAGGCCGCGAGCGGAGTCGCACTTGCCGTAGCCTTCGTCCACGATGATCTCGTCGAGGTCGAGCGAGAGGGCATTGTCGAGGATGCGGCGGATGATTCGGCACGTGGTCCGAGGCAGAAGGGATTCGCTGCGGGGCTCGACCCCCCCGACGAGGTTGTCGAGGTCGATGAGCTCGGCCCCGCGGCGCGGCGCCAGGACGCTCTCCGGGGGGCAGCCCGCGAATCCGATTCGACGCTTTCTCTCAGCCATCGGCCTCTTCTCGCGCGCTCAGGTGTATCCAGAGAGCGACACATCGTTCGCGGGCTCGGAGGCCGCGGATCTCACCGGCGGGGGCAGCGGCGAAATCGCCGGCCGCCACTTCGCACACTTCCTTGCCGACGGTGAGTTCCGCCCTCCCGTCGAGGAGCACGCACATCGCCTCTTCCGAGTCCGGCCGCGGCGCCAGTCTCTGCCCTGCCTCCAGACAGAGCAGGAACGCGCGCGCGTGCGACGAGCCGTAGAGCAGCCGCGGCAGGAACTTATCCGAGCGGAACTGATAGGCTTCGCTGAGGCGAACCGGCTTCATGGCACGACCTCGCGCCTCCATCAGAGTCAGATTTCGCCGGGACCGATTCACTGCCCTTCGCCGGCTCCCCTACCCGCCTCTCGCCCCAGAAGGAGTCGCCCTCGACACTGCCGAATTGGCCATTTGCTGAGCGAGGTAGGCAGTGGGAATAATCGACCCGAGGGAGTTGTTGGACCTGGACGCGGTCGCGGTCAGCGTTTGGTGGCTTGGCAGCGCGGGCTTTGCCATCAATGCTGCCGGCAGCGTCATTCTGATCGATCCGCTCATCGAGCTCCACGATGACACGGACCCGGTGACTTCGGAGATAGGGCTTCCGCTGCTGGTTCCACTGCCGGTTCGGGCGCGAAACATCGACCGTGTGGATCTCGTCCTGGTGACTCACGACCACAGCGATCACACCGGGACACGGACGATACCGGAGCTGGCTCAGCGGACGCATGCGCTGTTCGTGGGCACCGAGCGGACGGGACACAAGCTGCGGCAGTTCGGTATTCCGGACACGCGGATTCGGGCAGCTCGCTATGGTCAGCAGATTCGGGTGGGGGGGATCACGGTAACTCCTACCGTTGCGAAGCACGAAGAGGATCTGATTCATACGCAGCGGGGGGACTGCTGCGGCTTCCTGATTCAGGCGGCCGGGGTGAAGATGTGGCACACGGGGGACAGCGAGCTGCTGGAGGAGCATCTGAAGATGAGGGACGTGGATGTCCTGATGCTCCCCATCGCCCAGCACGTCTTTACGCAAGAGGATGCCGCGCGGCTCGCAAATGTGACAAAGGCGCGGCATATCGTCCCGTGCCACTACGGGACGTTCGATTCGGACCTCTACTGGTGCGCGGGCGATCCCGTGTCGCTCACGCCCCATATTGAGAACGCAAGCCGCCGGTATCACGTGCTGGCGATCGGGGAGAAGTTGGTGATACCCGCGCGGTAGCTGGTGGGCGGCGGTGGGGGGACGGCACTCGGCCCCAGATTACGGCAATCCGGTCCGGCGGCTCATGCGATGAATCCTCCGTCTTTCCAGACCGCGCCTCGCGGCGAAATGCTCGCGCGCGTGCCCGGAGTTCGATGGGAAGAGCCGACATCCTACCCGGCGGCGGGCGTGGCAGGGAGACGGCGCGGCCGGCGGGCGCGCTAGATACCCTCTGTCAGCCTGGTGACGAAGACTCGGGTCTTCTTCGCCTCCTCGTTGATCTCATCGAGCGTGCGGCCGCCGACGCATTCAACCCAACAGGGCCCGGAGAAACCGGCCTCGGCGAGGATGGAGAAGATGCGGCGGAAGTCGACGAGGCCGGTGCCGGGGGTGATCATGACCTCTCCCTCTTTGCCACCGATCTCATCTTTGACGCACATGGCGCGAACGTGCTCGACGACCTTCGGGAGGTCTTCCCTGGCGCGCCCCCCGGTATAGTAGTAGATATTGCCGGGGTCGTAGCAGATGCCGAAGTTGGGGTGCGGCAGACGTTCACGCGCGGCGAGGAGGTCCTCGGCGAGGGCGCTGAGGCCGCCGTGGGGCTTGAGGAGAAGGGTGATGCCGAGCTTGCGGGCGGCATCCAGGGATCGCTTCACGGCGGCGAACCAGGCCTTGTAGCGAGTCGGGTCATCCTCGCCCGTGAGCACGATGTAGTCGATCCCGAGCTGGCGCGCCCATTCGAGTTCCTGCCGGAAGCGGACGGCCGCCTTTTTCGGCGGCAGGGAGAGGTCGGGGTTGCCGAAGGCAACTTGTGCGGCGAGGCCGTGGGACTCCAGCTGGGCGGCCAGCCGGGAGATATCGTCCTCGGCCACCTCGGAGGGGAGCAGTCGCCCTCCCGCGGTCAGGGAGGAGAGGCCGACGCGGGTGTAACCGGCGGCGGCGATACCCGCCAGCGCCTCCTCCAGCGAGTAGTCACCCCAAGGCCGGGTGAAGCACCCAAGCTCTATATCCATATCTCTTGCCTCTGTCGGACAGGCCGGCAGCGGGCCGCTAGGGCTTCACGTATTTCCCGGTCTTGGCGGCCTTGTAGACGGCGAAGGCGACGGCGAGGTTGGTGCGCGACTCGCGGGCGGGGCTGGGCTTGGCGGCTCCGTCTCGGATCAAGGCGAGGAAGGAAGCGAGCATGCCCCCGCGGGGGCGCATAGGCTTTATGGGCCGCATGCCCTTTGAAGTAACAAGCATGGGCTGCCCGTCGGAGACGGCCTGGTCCATGTGGATGACGCCCTTCGTGCCGACGATCTTCGTCCAGTGCGGATAGTACGGGCCGCCGGTCCAGGTGTGCTCGAGCAGGGCGGTGAGCCCGTTCGTGAAGCGAAGGGTGCTGAGGCCGTAGTCCTCGAGCTTCATCTTGGGATAGCGCTTGTTCCCGATCTCGCCGTAAGCCGTCTCGACCTCGGCCTCGAAGAGGGAGCGGAGCATGGCGATGGTGTAGATGGCGTGGTCGGCCCAGGCGCCGAAGGGCACGAGCTTCTCGTCGATCCACCAGCTCGGGCCGGTCTTGCCTCGCCACGGCCGGGGGAGACCCGACCAGGCGACCTGATGGAAGCTGACAGGCTGGCCAATGGCGCCGCGCTTGAGCAGCGGCTTGAGGGAGGAGGCCTGCGCTGCTGCGAGCTGATCGAAGGACCAGAGGACGAGCCGCTTGCGTTCGGCAAGCTCGATGAGGGCGTCGGCCTGGCGGAGGGTCATGGTCATGGGCTTGACACAGGCGACGTGCTTCCCCGCCTGAAGGGCGGCGCGGGCGAGCTTGACGCTGTCGCGGGTGTTGGCGAGCGAGCAGACGACATCGACGTCCGGGTTATCGATGACCTTTCGGTAATCGGTGGTCACGAAGCCGGGATCGTACTCCTTTTGGACCTCCGCAAGTCGGCGGCGGGAGGCATCGGCCACGCCCACCAACTTGAGACGCGATCCCTTCTTCGCTTCGTCGAGCACGCCGAAGACGGTGTACCAGTGATCGAGACCGACAACACCGAGGCCAAGTTGTTTCGGCATCGCATTCTCCTCGCATGGAGTGTATGGATTGTCGGGGCCCTATTCCTGGCAGGCGGCGAGGGTCCTTCTTCAGCGCAGGAATCGCACAGGCCTCACCGAGCTGCGTTTGCCGGAGTCAGCAGCGAGCGAACGCGGAGGCCCATTCGCCGTATAAGATCAAAAGCTACCAGTCATTCCGCCCCGGCTCCGGCTGGCGCAACGGCTGCCTCTTGGGAACCAGGAACTCGGGCGGACGCTCCCATTTCACAGACCCGTCTTCGTAGGCGACGAGCACCCGGCGTCCGGTCCGGCCAGTGGCCGTGTCGTGGCGCCGACAGACGAGCAACACCCCATGCCGGATTGCTTCGCTGCGGTTCAACTGCTTCGCCTGAGGCGCTGGGGCCGCGCGACTATCGCCCGACACCGGCGGAATAGGAGCCTCTGCACGGACGTATTGATAGCTGTGCGCGCGCGGCTCGGTAGGTCGTTCGGCTGCGTCCTGGTCCGCCGCAACCGTGGGAGCAGTGTCGCAGGGACAGTGGAAGACGTCTTCGCTGCCGACATACGGCTGAAGCATCTGCTCCCAGGTCACATGCTCGGTTAGGCCGGCCTTCTCGTTCCAGACGTCGCGGGAGCCTGGCGGATAGGCTCCGTGCTCGTTCCTGTACATGGCAAAGGCATTGGCGAGCTGCCGGAGCTGGCTCGTGCAGGTGGCTCTCTTCGCCGCCCCCCGTGCCGTCCAGACGGCGACGAATACGAGCACCGCCAGGAGCACCAAGAGGAGGAGCGTCAGCGCCCCCGCGATGAACGTAATGGGTGCCGGTTCGTGGCGCGACGGTTGTGCGCCCCCCGTGCGGTCATGTTCCCCTAACGTCAGCATGCGCTTCGAGTTCGAGCGGTGCGGGTGCTTTCCTGCCTTCGGCCCGGGACGTGAGCCCTAAGCATGCCTTGACACCGACACGAAGGCCTTGCTAGAATAATGTGCGCTTTTGGCGCAAGGAGCAACTCTTTATGCCAGTAGACACCGAGAAGCTGCGGAGCCTTTCACCCAATCTGGACAGGTTCCTCGAGTTCGAGCGCGAGATCGAGGGAAGCATCCACCAGGAAGAAGACGAGCGCCGGCGGGAGATCGACGAGGAGAAGCGGGCGAGGGAGAAGAAGGCGCGCCGCAAGCGGCTTAAGAAGATGCGTCAGACGCAGAGCCATTAGCCTCGTCTCTCAGCTCGCCGACCGGCGACGGCAGCAGGAGAGCTCCACGCGACAGTGGGGCTCTTTTCACAATGGGGACCATGGATCAGGAAGCCTATAAGCAGGTAGCGGCCTTGCTTCGTCTCTTTCGCGAGCATGGGCTGACGGGGCTGATGATCGAAGAGGGGCTGTTCAAGCTCCGTCTGCGCCGCGCAAGAGCCCGGCGGAACCCGGCCGCTCCGGCAGCAGTGCAACCAGTCGTTCCCGCCGGACGCAGGCGGGCGGGGAAGGGCCGGACGGTGGCGGTACGCTCGCCGCTCATCGGCGTCTTCTATCGCGCCTCCGCGGCGGATGCCGCGCCCTTCGTCGAGATCGGCGACATCGTATCCGAAGGCCAGACTGTGTGCGTTGTCGAGGCGATGAAGGTCTTCAACGAGATCAAGGCGGAGTGGCGCGGGCGGGTGGTGGCGGTGCCGGCCGAAAACGGAGCGCTCGTACAAGCGGGAGATCCTCTCGTCGTGCTCGAGTTCGTGAGTGAGGAAAAGCAGGGGGAAGAGCCATGAGCGAGCAACCCATCTATATCGGGATCATCGGGTACGGAAAGATCGGCACGGGCACGCTCAAGACCTTGCTGGACAACCAGGAGAGCATCGACCGGAAGGTCGGCCGGCAGCTCCGCGTGAAGCGGCTGGTCGATGCTGATTGGGCCTCCCCCCGCCCCTTTGCCATCGACATTCCGCCGGAGATGAAGTCTACGGATGCGGACGAGGTGCTGGAGGACCCCGAGATCTCGATCGTGGTGGAGTGCATCGGAGGCACGGACCCCTCCTTGGACTTCGTGCTGAAGGCCCTGCGAGCCGGGAAGAACGTGGTGACCTCGAATAAGGAGCTCATCGCGCGGCACGGCAAGGAGCTCTTCGAGGCGGCGGTGGAGCGGAACGTCGACCTCATGTTCGAGGGGAGCGTGGGCGGAGGCATCCCGATCCTGCGCCCCTTGAAGCAGTGCTTGGCGGCAAACCGGATCAGCCGCATCATGGGGATTGTGAACGGGACGACGAACTTCATTCTGACGCAAATGGCGGCGGAGGGGGCGGAGTTCGACGACGTCTTGCAGGAGGCGAAGCGGCTCGGGTACGCGGAGCCCGATCCGACCAATGACATCGAGGGGTTTGACGCAGCCTTCAAGCTGGCGATCCTGGGGTCGATCGCCTTCGAGAGCCGGGTGCACGTGGAGGATATCTACCGCGAGGGGATCGCGAAGGTCAGCGCGCGCGACATGGAGTATGCACGGCAGTTGGGATATGTCGTCAAGCTGCTCGCCATCGGCGCGGAGGCGGACGGCGCGCTGGAACTGCGGGTGCATCCGACCCTGCTGCCGACCAGCCACCCGTTGGCGGCAGTAACGGGGCCGTTCAACGCGATCTTCGTGCAGGGCAGCTCGGTGGGCGAGGTGATGTTCTACGGACAGGGCGCGGGGACGATGCCGACGGGATCGGCGGTGGTCGGCGATATCATCGACATCGCGCGCAACATCCGCTCGGGCTCTACGGGCCGGGTCTCGTGCACCTGCTTTGAGGGGAAGCGGGTGCAGCCGATGGAGCAGGTGACGACGCGGCACTACCTGCGCACCCAGGTGGCGGACCGGCCGGGCGTGTTGGCCGCCATTGCCAAGGTGTTCGGGGAGGAGGGGGTGAGCCTGGCTTCGGTGCTGCAGATGGGCGCGTCAGGGGAGACGGCGGAGATCGTGTGGCTGACACACCCCGCGCAAGAAGGGCGGATGCGGCGGTCGCTTGCGCGGATCGAGAAGCTGGACGAGGTGGACGAGATCAGCAGTTGGATTCGGGCCGAGACGGAAAAGTGAGGGGGCGGCGATGAACTCGAGAGTCGGCTGGTCGGGAATCATAGACGCCTACCGGGAGTTCATGCCGGTCACCGAGAGCACGCCGATCATCACGCTGCGGGAGGGGAATACTCCGCTGCTGGCCGCGCCGGCGCTTCAGGAGCGCATCGGGCTGCCGCTCCCGCTCTATCTAAAGTACGAGGGGGCGAACCCGACGGGATCGTTCAAGGACCGCGGCATGACAGTGGCTGTGTCCAAGGCGGTCGAGGAGGGGCGGAAGGCCGTCATGTGTGCCTCGACGGGCAACACGGCGGCCTCGGCGGCCGCCTATGCGGCACGGGCGGCAATGGATTGCATCGTGGTGCTGCCCATCAAGTACATCGCGATGGGGAAGTTGGCGCAGTCGGTGATGCACGGGGCGAAGGTGATAGCCATCGAAGGGAACTTCGACGACGCCTTCCGGATCGTGGTCGAGGTCACGAGCAACTATCCGGTGCAGTTGGTGAACTCGATCAACCCGTATCGGATCGAGGGGCAGAAGTCGGGGGCGTTCGAGATCTGCGATAGATTGGGGGAGGCGCCGACCTATCACGCCATTCCGGTGGGGAACGCCGGGAATATCACGGCCTACTGGAAGGGGTACACCGAGTATCGCGAGGCGGGGCGGAGCCGCCGTTTGCCGAAGATGCTGGGGTTTCAGGCGGAGGGGGCGGCCCCGATCGTGCGGGGGGAGGCGGTAGCCGATCCTCAGACGATTGCGACGGCGATCAAGATCGGGAATCCGGCGAGCTGGAAGTCGGCGGTGGCGGCGAGGGACCAGTCGGGCGGCCTCATCGGCACGGTGACGGACGAAGAGATTCTAGAGGCGTACAAGATGCTGGCCAGCATCGAGGGGGTGTTCGTGGAGCCGGCGTCGGCGGCCTCGGTGGCGGGGGTGGCGAAGCTCGTCCGGGAGGGATATTTCGTGCGGGAGATGGAGGCTGGGGTGCCGGAGGACGCCTCGGTGGTGTGCATCCTGACCGGGCACGGGTTGAAGGACCCGGATTGCGCGATCGAAGCGGCGGAGGAACCGCTAAGCGTGGAGGCAAACACGGAGGCCGTGGTGGAGCTGTTGGGGCTGAGGGAGGAGGTCGGGGCGGGGGTGGGGACGTAAGCGAGGATCGGCCGCGGGCGAGCGTAGATGGATGTGGCCTGTTGTAGGGCGGGCGTGCCTACGCCCGCCGACCGTTCGTTGTAGGGTTGACATACTTATGTCAACCGAAGAGGGGTCAACATCGTGGCCAACCTGGTGGTCCGCAAATGCAATGGATCGTGTGATGTGCTCAAGGACTGCGAGCAGAAGATGGCGGTATTCTGCGCGATGGACCCATCGTACATCGAGTACGATGTGAATGGCAGACCCCCCAACCCGAACAATATTACGGCCCACCAAGTGGACGCGATGAACCGCGCCATGCAGACAAGGTCTCAGGTGAAAGTATGGGAAAACCATGGACTGCTCGTTGAGTCATTGGAAGAGTTGAATGCGGTTGACACCGACTGGGACCTACTCGCGATGTCGGATGAGGAATGGGATACGAACGTCAAAGGGAAGCTTGCCAAACTCTACCAACGTGTTATGAGAACCAATATCGGCGCATCCTTGGGAACCAAGGTGCTGCATCTCATGCGCCCGCGTTTGGTCGCTATTGCTGACAGTGTTGTCGTGAATTACCTGGGTGTGCCCACTCAAGACCACGTCGAGTGTGCTCTTGTATTGGCTGGGGAGGTAAGGCGGATCGGCCGCGACGAGGACAATGCGTCAACATTAGCCAAAGTCCAGCAGCACCTCATCAATGCCAGCGTCATAGAATCTGATGTCGTTCCATCAGCCTGCCGGATCATTGATGCATTGCTGTGGATGCGGGCAAATCGACTGAGAAGGCCGGAGAAGGCCGGATACCACAGGTTGTGGCGACAGATGGGTTTGGCGAGTCCGTAGGAGCCGGAGGTGGCTGGCGTAGGCATGCCACCCCTACACAACGGCGAGAACGATACGAAGCGGGTGGCTGGCGTAGGCACGCCAGCCCTACAACTGCGGCGGAGGATGATAGAACATTGGCGGGCGTATGCACGGGCGCCGTACAACGGGGGGAGGCAGACATGAGCTTGCCAAAGCGAAGGCATCTTCGGCGATTAGACCGCGTCTTCGACGAGACGCGAGCGCCTCTCTATTACCTGACATCCTGCGTACACGACAGGATTCGGGTGCTCGCTCGGCCGGACATCGCAGAGGTTCTGGAAACAGCCTGGCGCGAAGCTGAAGAGGTTCACGGGTGGCTTGTCGGCCGATTCGTTGTCATGCCTGACCACGTGCACTTCTTCGCCAGCCCTAATGGGGATGAGGGAAAATCGCTGAGCCGGTTCATGGAAAGCTGGAAGCGGTGGACACAGCGCGGCATCCGGCAGCGCGCCTTTGCGTCGTTTCGATGGCAAGAGGAGTTCTTCGACCATCTGCTTCGCAGCGAGGAATCGTACGAGGGAAAATGGCAGTACGTCCGGGAGAATCCCTTGCGGGCCGGGCTTGTGGCCGCGCCAGAGGAGTGGCCGTACCAGGGGGAGATCCACATCCTGGCGTGGTAGTTGCTCAGCGTGATCTGCGGCAGGCGGCTGGCGTAGGCACGCCAGCCCTACAGAACAACGGCAGAAACGCCATGGAGCTTGGGGGTTGTGATGGCTGAGCCACTGCTCGAAACGCACTTCACCGATGTGCCACTTCTTGCCCGCGGCAAGGTCCGTGACATCTACGACCTCGGAAGCCAGCTCCTGATCGTGGCGACGGATCGGATCTCGGCCTTCGATGTGGTGATGCCCAACGGTATTCCGGATAAGGGCCGCGTGCTGACGCAGATGTCGTTGTTCTGGTTCGAGTTCACGCAGGAGATCGTCGAGAACCATCTGGCGACCGCCGACCCGACGGAGTATCCGGCCTCTATCGGGAAGTACCTGGAGGTGCTGGTGGGGCGGAGCATGCTGGTCAGGCGGGCGGAGGTGGTGCCGGTCGAGTGTGTGGTGCGGGGGTATCTGGCGGGGTCGGGATGGAAGGAGTACCGGGAGTCGGGGACGGTGTGCGGGATCGCGCTGCCGGAGGGGTTGCGGGAGAGCGACAAGCTCCCGGAGCCTATCTTCACGCCGGCGACGAAGGCGGAGTCGGGGCACGACATCAATATCGGTCCCGAGCAGGCGATGGAGATCGTGGGGGAGGGGAGGTATCGGGAGCTGGAGCGGCTGAGCCTTGCGCTGTACGGGAAGGCGGCGGACTATGCGCGGGAGCGGGGCATCATCATTGCGGACACGAAGTTCGAATTTGGGCGCGCTGGCGACAAGCTCATCCTCATCGACGAGGTGCTGACCCCGGATTCGTCGCGGTTCTGGCCGGTCGATGAGTATGAGCCGGGGCGGGCGCAGCGGAGCTTCGACAAGCAGCCGGTGCGGGACTACCTGGAGTCCACGGGCTGGGACAAGAAGCCGCCGGCTCCTCCCCTGCCCCCGGAGGTCGTGGCGAGCACGAGCGCGCGCTATCGGGAGGCGCTGCGGCTGCTGACGGGGAGGGGGTTGGAGGACTGAGGCGGTGGCAGGAGGCAATCCTGCTCCGCCAAGGCTTCGCAGGATCTTCGGACGAGCGCGCCCCCCAGTAAGGCGCAGGGCAGGACCGGGGTCCTGCCCTGCTGTGCGCTACGGAGGCCTGTCAGTTGGGCTCACATGCTGGAGGGACCCAGGCTGCGTGTTGGCGGTTCGCTGCGCCTTCTGCTGTGTGTCCAAGCATCCCGTCGCCTTAACCGCTCGGCCCTGAGGACGGAGTCGACCTGCTCCGTCATCTGCGCGTAGCGGAGGGCGGCGTCTTCCATCTCGCGGGCGAGGAGGGAGGCCCGGGAGGTAGGGTCGATTGTTCTGGAGTTGGATGTCCTCATGG
>Ga0307380_10004653_pt1 | contig 18420 bp, 18 predicted proteins | sample UN3MG_FD_202239 | JGI IMG/M metagenome (GOLD analysis project Ga0307380, IMG submission 202239) | Soil microbial communities from Risofladan, Vaasa, Finland - UN-3 | ecosystem: Environmental > Terrestrial > Soil > Coastal area > Acid sulfate soil | place: Finland: Risofladan, Vaasa | collected...
AAAGCCGCGACCAAGTATTCCACCGCTCGCTTGTCGCCGATCTGACCCAGCGCCCACATCGCCCTGCGGCGCAGGCGCGGCACGGGGTCTTCTTTGACGCTCGCGCCGAGGGCGGCCACCGCGGAGGCGTCCTTCACGTCGGCTAGCGTTGACATGGCCGCCTCACGCACCCCCTCATTCTGATCGCCCAAGGCCGCGATTAATGGCTCGACCGCCCTCGCATCGCGCGGGCCTTGGAGGGCGGCTGCGGCGGCTGCCCGCACGCCCGCGCGGTCGTCCTTGAGGGCGGCAATGAGCCGTGGAACGACGCCCTCAAGTGCGGCCTTATCGTTGATCTGCCGCAGGGCCCACGCCGCCGATGACGCGATCTGGCTGTCCTCAAGCATTACTCCCTCGACCAGTTGCTCGACACCGCGCACGTCTCGCTGGGAAGCGAGGGCAATGGCAGCCCAAGCCCTGACCTTCGCGTCCTCATCCTGCAGCGCCGCCGCCAGGGGCTCGATCGAGGTGGGCTCCCTCATGGCATCAATGCCCAGCGTTAGGGCCGCGGCTGCGCGAACGGTCGCGTCGGGGTCGCCCAAAGCCGCGACCAAGTATTCCACCGCTCGCTTGTCGCCGATCTGACCCAGCGCCCACATCGCCCTGCGGCGCAGGCGCGGCACGGGGTCTTCTTTGACGCTCGCGCCGAGGGCGGCCACCGCGGAGGAGTCCTTCATGTCGGCTAGCGTTGACATGGCCGCCTCACGCACCCCCTCATGCTGATCGCCGAGGGCCGTGGCCACCGCCTCGAACGCCCGCGGGTCGCCGGTGGCCGCCAAGGCCCTGACGGCCTCGCTGCGAATCACCCAGTCCTCGGCCTTGAGTGCCGCCAGTAGTGGTTCCACGGCGCGCGGGTCGTGCAGGCGCCCCAAGGCTACCGCCATCTTGGCGGAGGTCGGTTGGTCCTGCTCCTTGTCGAGCGCCGACCGCAGCGGCTCGACAGCCCGGTTATCCGCGATCTGGCCGAGGACTTCGGCGGCGGCTGCGCGCACATCAGCGTTGCGGTCGCCGAGGGCTTTGACAAGAGGCTCGAATGCTCGCTTGTCGCCGATGCGGCCCAAGGCGCGCGCGGCAGCCTCGCGAACATCGGGGGCGCTGTCGGAGAGCGCCGCGATCAGCGGTTCGACGGCCTGCGGGTCACGCGCGTCCTGCAGCGCCCGGGCGGCGCTGGCCCTGACCCCCGGATCGGGGTCCTTGAGCGCGGCGAGCCACTGCTCAGGCGACTGACCGGCGGCGCCCATCCGCTGCAAGGCATCGGCGGCCGCCGCCCGAGCGGAGGACCCGCCACCCGTCACCGCGGCGCGCAGCGCGGCGACCGCCTTCTCATCCCCTATATTGCTGAGCGCCGTGACCGCATTACACTGCACCTCGGAGGATAAGTCGTTCAGCGCGCCTACCAGGGGCTTGATGGCCGCTGGGTTCTTCAGGCTGCCCAGGGCGCTTGCTGCGGCCGCCCGGACATCTTCCTCTTCGTCCCGCAGGGCGGCGATCAGCGGCTGCAGGGCGCGCGGGTCAGGGATAGAGCCGAGCGCGCTGGCTGCGTGCTCTCGCACGTACGCGTCCTTATCCGCCAAAGCGGCGATCAGCGGCGCGGCTGCCCGCTGATCACGAAGACGTCCCAGCGCGAACGCCGCGTTCTGGCGCACGCCCGGAAAGTGGTCCTGGAGCGCGGCCACCAGGGAATCGAAGGCCCGCGCATCAGCGATTATGCCGAGCGACCAGCACGCGCCCGCGCGAACCATTGGCTCCTTGCTCCTCATAGCCGCCATCAAGCGATCAAATGCGCGCGCATCCCCCGTGTTCCCGAGCGCCTCGGCCGCGGCTGCCGCGACCAGCGGATACTTGTCATCCATGGCGGCGAGCACGGCGTCCGCCGCGCGCGGGTCCTTGAAATGGCCCAGCCCTTGCATGGCCGCCCGCCGCACCCGCGCATCCGGGTCCTTGACGGCCCCGAGCAGCGATTCAACTGCCCGCGTGTCATCTGAGGCCGCGAGACCACTTGCGGCTCCCTGTCGCACGACGGGGTCCCGATCCTTCAGGGCCGCGACCAGGGTCTCGACGGCGCGGGAGTCCTTCATCTCGCCCAGGGCGCGGGTGGCAAGGAAGCGCATGGCTTGATGATGACTCATGTGGACGTCGCGCTTCTCCCCCGTCGGGCCCTGCTCAGAGAACCCCGTCTTCGATTGGGCGCTGCCCCGAGGTCCGGCAGGATGCTCGTCCTTCAGGATGGCGACCAAGGGCTCCAGCGCCTTGGCGGGGTGGCTGATCGTCAGCCCCCAGGTCGCGGCCTCCCGGACCGTGGGGTCTTCGTCCCTGAGGGCGGCGATGAGCGCGTCCGCCGCTTGCTCGTCCTCCTTCTCCCCGAGCGCAAAGGCTGCCATCGCGCGCACATCCGCGTTCTTGTCCTTCAGCGCGATGAGCAGCGAATCCAGCGCCTCGTCCTCCTGCCTGATCATCAACCCAAAGGCTGCTGCCCACCTAACATCCGGTTCTTCATCCTGATCTTGCAGCGTCGCCGCCAGCGGCCGCGTTGCCGGGGTGCCTCCGGTGATCGCCAGAGCGATGGCGGCTATCTCCCGTACTTCTTTGTGCTCCGCCTTCAGCGCGCTCACCCACACCCTGGTGAGGCGCGGGTCTTCGATTTTCAATAGTGCGGCGATTGCGCCCTCACGCACCTCCTGGTTTCCGCTCTTCACCGCCGCCGCGAGGGCGTCAATCGCCGGCGAGCCGATTTTCGCCAGCGCCTCGATCACACTGCGCGAGAGTGCCTCGTCTTTGGGCCTCAACGCCGAGAGCAGCGGCCTCACCGCACGCGCATCCTTGATCTCGCCCAGCGCCCACGCCGCCTTCCGCCGGACGAGGGGATCCTTGTCGCGCAGCGCGCCGACGAGCGGTTCCACCGCCCGCGCTTCCTTGAGGTTACCCAGCGCTTCCGCCGCACGGGCGCGAACCTGCGCGTCGCGGTCGCTCAACTGGCGGATGAGTAGCTCCGCGTCAGCGGGCTGGGGGGCGCCCGCATACCAGGCGATCTCGGCCGAGGTATTGACGGGCACGCCTTGCCGGGGCGGCGACCACCGCGCCAGCACCGACTGCGTTCCGGCCCGGACTATCGCTTCCCCGTGGGCGTTGACGAGTTGCACCTGCCCTTGAATCACCGTGACCACGACGGTATCGTGGCTCTGCGCTTGCACGTTGAGGGCGGTGCCCAGCAGGCGGATGCGACCGGCGGGCGTGTCAATGCGCTGAATCTCACCGGCCTGGCTGCGGCAGTAGATCTCGCCCGCTGTCAGCGCAACGACGCCCGACGCGGGCAGCGCCACCTTGCTGTTGGAGTTCAGGGTCAGCTCGCTGCCGCTTGGCATCGCCAGGGTCACGCGGCCGCCGGCGCCGGTGGTGACTACCGCGCCCCGAAACAGCCTGGTGCCGACGCGCAAAACGCGTGGCGCCGCGACCAGTCGGGGTGCCACAGCGGCCGGCGGGCGCATCTGTGCCACCGTCGCCAGCGGCTGCCGGTGTGCGCGCAGCAGGCCGAGGGCAATGCCTGCGGCAAGCGCAACGGCGCATACCGCCAGCCCCAAGGCCCGCCAGCGGCGGGGATTACGGGCGCATACGGGCTGGGCCGCAAGCCATGTGCGCACGCCCTCTGCCACACCGGCGGGCGCCACCGCACGGCCGCGCACGACGGCCCCGACCTGCGTGACCAGTTGGCGTCGCGCATCGAGCGCGGCGCGGCAGGCTGCACAGTGCCGAGCGTGGGCCTGCATCCGCTCGCGCGTGCCGCCGTCGAGCACATCGTCCACGAAGGGCTGGGCGAGGACAAGCACCTGTCTGCATTTCACCGCGCCACCTCCTCGCCGGCGTCGGCGTCAAGCGCGGCGCGCAGCTCGTCCACCGCGCGGTGTAACCACGCCGCGACTGTGCCCACCGAGACCCGCAGCGCTTGCGCGATCTCGCGATAGCTCAGTCCCTGGTCATAGCGCAGCGAGATGACCGCGCGGTACTCCCAGCGCAGGCGCGCGATGGCGTCTGCGATCGCCCCACGCTGCAGTCGCTGCAAGACTACAACCTCCGGCTCCACGGCGCAGTCGCCGGGCAGCGCGTCGAGGGAGTCTGTGGTGATGGCCGCCCGTCGTCGGCGGCCGTCGCGCCAGAGGTTAGTCGCGATCTTGAAGAGCAGCGGAGCGACGGGCCAGCCCCGATGGAAGCGTGCCAGCGTGCGGTAGAATCGAATGAGAGCTTCCTGGCAGAGATCCTCCGCCAGTTGCGGATGTCCGCTCAACACCAGCAGATGGCGAAACAATGAATCCTGGTAGCGCAGGACGAGGTCATCGAAGGCGGCGCGATCGCCCGCCAGCGAACGACCTATCAGCTCATCGTCGCTTGCCATGGGCCCCTCACGGCATCGCTGCCTCCTCGGTTCTACATACGCAGCTTGCAGGGCTTTTCTTGCAGCAGACCAGAGGCGCACCGCCGTGCGCCCCCACGGCAGCAGGGGAGGGCATGTGCGGATGCGTCAGGCGGGGGTCACCGGCACCGAGCAGCTCCAAGCCCTGCTCGAAGCCCTGGGGCGCCTCAGCGACGTGCTGCACGCGCACCGGGTGACTACGTAACGCCCCGCGGGCCGCGCCTCAGTGGTAGAGTTATCACGTAACGGGTGAATCGTCGGCGCCGGAGTCTATAGGGCGCGCCTGCCCAGGTGCGTCTATTCCGGAACGGCGGGCGTAGGCGTCCCTGTTGCGTAACTCCCAGGGCCTGCGTCACCGGCGCGGAAAGATGTCATTCTGAGTTCCGCCGCGAGCATAAGCGAGCTGCGGAGCGAAGAATCTTGCCGTCGCGGACGCGCGTGGTTCCCGCCCAGACGGGATTATGCAACAACCTCAAGCACGCCCGCCCTACAATAGATTGGAACTGCGCGCGTGACTTCCTGTTCCCGATATTACGCACAGGCCATGCACCCCGAGGCCCGCCAGCAGTGCGCCCAGCAGGAATCCGACACCCTCGGCGAAGGCGTTGATGCGATGCAAATCCTCCTGCGCATCCACGATGAACAACCGCCGCAAGTCGGCATTCTGTGCAATCAGACCCTCGAGTCGTACATGCGTCGCATTCAGTGCGCTCCATTCCGGCAACAAGTAGCATCCGCAGACCAGCATCACTGCCAGACCCGGAAGGATGAGGAACATGACCAGCGCCCATCTACGCATATCAATGGCCCTCGCATCTCATGGCTGCGATCCCATCAGCGCCAATCCGGCGTCAGAGACTCCACCGGCTGTCGAAGAGCAGCGTCACCGGACCCTCGTTATGGATCTCGACGCGCAGGTGCTTGCGAAAGACTCCGGTGTGCACCGCCAGCCCGGTCGCCCGCAGGCGCTCAATGGACTCGGCCAACAGCCGCTCCGCGTCCTCCGGCGGTATGGCGGTCCTGGTCACCGAGGCTGGAGGCCGTATGCCGCGCCATGCGTGATTGCGCGCCGGCAGTGCCCGCCTCAGAACGGAAGCCCGCTGTGCAGCGCTCGCGTGAGCAGCGGCATTAAGATGACCACCAGGATCGCACCCACGAATAGGACATCCAGGAGGAACAACCCAAGGCCCCACCATCCCCATACGCGCTCGGTGGCCTGGAATTCGGCAACGTCGCGGAACGGCCGCTGCTCCCACGCCAACTCGCTGCCCTTGACGCCCAGATAGATGGCCACTACCAGCCCGCCCGGGAAGATGAACTGCGTTATCAAACCGATGACGCCCCACACCGGCAGGCGATGGGCGAAGGCCCATATCCAGTTGAGAAAGAACGCGCCCCAGTTCCATCTCGCGACCTGCGGGAGCAGACTGGGATCATTGCCCGACGGAAAGGCTGGCGACGGCATCGCGTCCATGGCGTCTCCTTTCGTTCATAGGCTGCGGTCCGCACGCACACCTGTTCCACCTCGACCCCTATGTCCCCTCCCTTGCGGGTGTGACCGTTTGCCGTGGGGATGGTTGCGCGACGCCCATGGTAATCCCCACTTTTCGAGGTCACACCCCCCCGGGGCCGGTAGTGTCAATACTTATGTGTAAACTCCTTGAGGAGGGATTGGGCCCAGCGCTGGTTGGCGTAGTGAAAGATCGCATATAGGATGCGGTCGGCGCTCTGTTGGTTGACGAAGCAGGTCATGGGGTCGGTGCGTCGGCGCACCTCGCGAAACTGGCGCTCGATCACGTTGGTGGTGCGGATCTTCTTCCAGTGCGCTTTGGGCTGCGAGAAGAAGGTCACAAGCGACTCCAGGTCCTTCTCCAGGCACGCCACCGCTTTGGCCGCTAGCGGCCCCCATTTCGCCTTCCACCAGCGGAAGAGATAGAGTGCCTCCCGCCGACTGCCGGCCTGGTAGATCGCCGCAGCATCCCGCAGGCACTGCTCGCGTTGCCCCGCCTTGAGCAGGTTGGCGACGTTGCGCAGCTTGTGCGCCCAGCCCCTAAGCCCTTCGGGCCGGGGTGGCGGCAAAGCCTAGCCACAGCGCTGCAGCCGCACGCGCGGGAAGACAAACTGCAAGGCGTTGATCAGCCCCTGCGCGCCGTCCGTCACCGCCAGCTCCACCTTCTCCCCGGTAAGCCCGCGACGGCGCAGATCCTCCAGCAGCCTCACCCATTCGGCCTCGGATTCGCTCCGGGCGGGCAGGTAGTCAATCATCTCCCGTTTGCCGTCAAACGTGATCCCATAGACGCACAACGCCACCCACTGCACCGCCCCACAGGCTCCTTTGATGCGCACGCGCACGCCGTCCAGGATGAGATACTGGTATTCGTCCTTGAGCTCCCGCGTGTGCCAGGCGCGCACCTCGCCGTCCAGCCGCGCGCTGATGCGCGAGACGGTGGAGGCGGACACGCTGGCGTCGAGCAGGCCGCCCAGCAGCAACCCCACCCGGCGCGTCCCAATCCCCGCCAGGAACATCTCCTGGATCAGTTGATTGACCCAGGGGGCGCGGCGGCTGTAGCACTCCAGCACCCGGTAGTGGGCGCCGCTGGCGCGCGTGCGCGGCACCTGTAGGCCCTCCAGCGGCCCAAACTGCGTGTCGAGGTTGCGATAGTAGTAGCCGTTGCGGTAGTCGCTGTGCAGCGCCGGGTCCCGCTGATACGGCGCGTAGCCCAGCCGCTCGGTGAGCTCGGTCTCCATCGAGGCCTCCAGCAGCGCCTGCAGCTGCTCCCGCGCCCGCGCCGTCAGGTCCTCCCACACCCACGTCTCCAAATCGAAGTCCGCCAAACAGGGTTCCTTCACCACATCTCGAAGTCTAGCCACGGGTTCTGCTCCTCCTTTCGGTTGGTCCCACTTCACCCAACCTTACAGGCTGAGCCGAACCCCTCCTCTTTTAGCCCCGGAGCCGTTTACACACTCGATGGTACACTACCCCCGGGGCCATTCGAGTTGACAGCGGGTTTCCGTTTCTGCTAAGATACAGTTCACCTCGGAGCGCATTCATGTACGCAATCGTTGAGACTGGCGGGAAGCAATACCGCGTCCAGGAGCAGGCAGTGCTGGACGTGGAGACGTTGCCGGCAGCGGCCGGCGAGCGCGTGGAGATCGCCCGCGTGCTGATGGTGGCCGACGGCGCAAACGTGCGCGTGGGCACCCCGGTGCTGGCCGACACGCGCATTGTCTGCCGCGTGCTGGCTCACGGCCGCGGGCCGCGCGTGCGCGTCTTCAAGTACAAGCCCAAGAGCAACTATCGGCGGCTCCAGGGGCATCGCCAGCGCCTCACGCGCCTGCTGGTCGAGCGCATCGAGACCGGCGCCGGGGCGACGAAGCGCTAGCGGAGGCATTCTCCATGGCACACAAGAAAGGCATGGGCAGCACCCGCAACGGGCGGGACAGCAAGTCCAAGCGGCTGGGGGTGAAGGCGTTCGCCGGCGAGACGGTCAAGCCCGGCGCGATCATCATCCGCCAGCGGGGAACTAAGGTTCGGCCCGGCCTCAATGTCGGCATCGGCAACGATCACACCTTGTTTGCCAAGGTCGCGGGCCGGGTCGTATTCGAGGGGGCGGGCAACGGGAGCCGGCGCGTCCGCGTGATCCCGGCGGCGGCTGCCTAGGCGCCTGCCAGGCGCGGAGCGACGCTTGTCCGGTTCGGGTTCGATCCTGGTTGACGAAGCCAAGATCTTCGTCCAAGCGGGGGATGGCGGCAACGGAGCCACCAGCTTCCGGCGTGAGAAGCACGTGCCGCGGGGCGGCCCCGACGGCGGCGATGGGGGACCCGGTGGAGACCTGTGGGTGCGCGCCGACGCCAAGGTGCGCACCCTTATTGATTTCTTGCGCAGGAGCCATTTCCGCGCCGAGCGCGGGGGGCACGGGGCCGGCGCTAACAAGACCGGCCGCCGCGGCGCAGACGTGTACATTGCGGTTCCCCCCGGAACCGTAGCTTACGACGCGAACTCCGGCGTGCAGTTCGCCGATCTCGCGCGTGCGGGCGACGCGTGTCTGGTCGCCCGCGGAGGACGGAGCGGACGCGGCAATGCGCGCTTCGCCACGGCCGTGCGCCAGGCGCCGCGCTTCGCCGAACGCGGTGAGCCGGGCGAGCGCCGCTGGCTGCGGCTGGAGCTCAAGCTGCTGGCCGATGTCGGCATCATCGGCCTCCCCAATGCCGGCAAGTCCACGCTCCTGTCGCGTATCTCCGCCGCCCGCCCCAAGATCGCCGACTATCCGTTCACCACCCTGGCGCCCAACCTCGGGGTCGTGCGCACTCCCGAGGGCAGGTCCTTTGTCGCCGCCGACCTGCCCGGCCTGGTCGAGGGCGCGCATGCCGGCCGCGGCCGCGGGCACGATTTCCTGCGCCACATCGAGCGCACCCGCCTGCTGGTGCACGTCGTGGACCTGGCAGCCGAAGGGCGCGATCCCGCGGCCGATTTCCACGTGGTCAACCAGGAGCTGCGTGCCTACGCCACCGACCTGACGCGGCTGCCGCAGGTGGTGGCGGCCAACAAGCTGGATCTGCCGGCGGCGGCGGCGCGCCTGCAGGCGTTCGCGCGCGACCTCGCCGGCGCGGGGATCGAGGTCTTCCCGCTCTCGGCGGTCGCCGGCGAGGGGGTGGAGCGGCTGTTGCGCCGATGCGCCGATCTGGTGGAGGAGCTGACACCAGCGGAGGAGAACGTTGAACCACGGGTTATCATACCGCCGCGCGAGTCGGAGCCGCTGAACGTGCACAAGGTCGGCGACGGCGTTTACGCGGTCGCCGGTTCGGCGGTGGAGAGACTGGTGGCGCGCACCGACCTCGAGAGCGAGGAAGCGGTGGGCAGCATCCAGGGCGCGCTGGAGCGCATGGGGGTGGTGCCGCGGCTGCGCGAATTGGGGGCGAAGGACGGCGATAAGGTGCTGATCGGCGAGCGGCAATTCGATTTCATGGACTGACGGGAGCGGCCGGGCTTAGCCACGCACAGAGAACACAGAGAACCTGACCCTTTTCCTCCTCCCTCTCTGTGCTCTCCGTGTTCGTCGCGGCTGCAGAGAATGGAAACGGGATGACCGACGCACGACCAGAGGTGATCAGGAAGGCGCAGGCGGCGCGCGCGGCGGCGGCGGAGATGGCTGCGTGCTCCACCGCGGTCAAGGACCGGGTGCTGCACGCGATGGCCGACGCGCTGATCGAGCGCCGGCAGTACATCCTCGACGCCAACAGCGCCGACGTGCGCGCCGCGCGCGAGGCGGGGCTGGCGCAGCCGCTGGTGGACCGGCTGCTGCTGAGCGAGAAGCGCATCGCCGCGATGGCGGAGGGCTTGCGCGAGGTCGCCGCCCTGCCCGACCCGGTGGGCGAAGTGATCGCGGGCGGGCGCCGTCCCAACGGCCTGCTCATCCTCAAGGTGCGCGTACCGCTGGGGGTGGTGGGCATGATCTATGAGTCACGCCCCAACGTCACGGTGGACGCCGCCGGGCTGTGCGTCAAGGCCGGCAACGTCGTCATCCTGCGGGGCGGCTCGGAGGCGCTGCAGTCGAACGCCGCCCTGGTGCGCGTCATCGGTGAAGCGGCACATGGGGCGGGAGCGCCGGCGCACGCCATGCAGTTGATCGAGACCCCCGATCGCGCCGCCGCGCAGGAGCTGATGCGCCTCAACCAGTACGTGGATGTCCTCATCCCGCGCGGGGGGGCGGGGCTGATCCGGGCGGTGGTGGACCACGCCACCGTGCCGGCGATCGAAACCGGGGTCGGCAACTGCCACGTGTACGTGGACGAGTCGGCGGACTTGGAGATGGCACAGGCGATCGTCGTCAACGCCAAGTGCCAGCGGCCGGGGGTATGCAATGCGGCGGAGACGCTGCTGGTGCACCGCGCGGTGGCCGAGGACTTCCTGCGGCGCGTGGGGCCGCGCCTGGTCGAGCACGGGGTGGAGCTGCGGGGGTGCCCGGTGACCCGGGGGATCCTGCCCGACGCGGCGGCGGCGACGGAGACCGACTGGGCGACCGAGTATCTCGATCTCATCCTGGCGGTGCGCGTGGTCGAGAGCCTGGAGCAGGCGCTCGACCATATCGCCGCCCATGGCACCAAGCACTCGGAGGCCATCATCACCCGCGACTACGCGCGCGCCGAGCGCTTCTGCGCGGCGGTGGATGCGGCGGCGGTGTACGTCAACGCCTCCACTCGCTTCACTGACGGCGGGGAGTTCGGGCTGGGCGCGGAGATTGGCATCAGCACGCAGAAGCTGCACGCGCGCGGGCCGATGGGGCTGCGCGAGCTCACGACCTACAAGTACGTCATTCACGGGGCCGGCCAGATCCGCTCATGAGGGTGCGCAGGTGACGCGTCTGGGTGTGATGGGGGGGACCTTCGATCCCATTCACTACGGGCACCTGGTGGCCGCCGAGGAGGCGCGGGCGCAGTTGGGACTGGAGGGGGTGACGTTCGTTCCCTGCCGCCAGCCGCCGCACAAGAAGGACTACCGCGTCACCGACGCGGAACATCGCTACGCCATGACCCTGGCCGCCACCTGCGATCACCCGCGCTTCACCGCCTCGCGGATCGAACTGGAACGACCGGGGCCGTCCTACACCATTGACACCCTGCGCCGATTGCAGCGGGAGCATCCGACCGCGGAGCTGTTCTTCATCACCGGCGCCGACGCGGTGCGCGAGCTGCTCACCTGGCGCGAGCCGCAGGAGCTGGCGGCGCTCTGCCGCCTGGTCGCAGTCACGCGCCCGGGTTACGACCTCGGGGGCCTGGAGCGCGCGCTGGGGGAGCTCGCGCGCCAGGTGCGAGCGCTGGAGGCGCCGGGGGTCAACGTATCGTCCACCGACATCCGCGCGCGGGTTGCGCGCGGATGGTCCCTGCGCTACCTGACGCCGCCGGCGGTTGAGACCTACATCGCCAAGCACGGCCTCTATCGCGGCGACGACGCCGAGCCCAACCGGAAAGGAGGTGAATAGGGATGGCGGTGACGCTATATGTCGGGAACCTGCCGTGGAGCCTGACCGAGGACGAGCTCGCCGAGGCCTTCGCCGCGGTGGGCCGGGTGCAGGCGGCGCGCATCATCACCGACCGCGAGAGCGGCCGCTCGCGCGGCTTCGGCTTCGTGGACCTCGATGATGAGAACGCGGCGCGGGCGATCCAGGCCATGGACGGCTTCGAGCTCAAGGGCCGCCGGCTCATCGTCAATGAGGCGCATCCGCGCCCGGAGCGCCTCTGATCGCGGGGCGGCGCTCCCGGGAGGCGCCGCGGATCGGCAGTCAGGGTTTGGTCGCCAGGAGAGCGGCAACCGCCATGACGCGACTGGCGCGCGGCGCCGCCGCTGCCGTGCGCGGTGGCGCGCCGGGGGCCGGGTGCGGTGACGCGCGGGCGGCCGGCTGACGCGGCGGCGTTCATCTCCATCGTTTCGTGCGGACATCATGGCCGGTTATCATCTCCGGCCGCGGGGAATCATAACTGATGGCGAAAGCGAACACGCGAAAACAGGGGCGTCGGCGATGGCTGTGGCTCCTGGTTCCCGTAGTCCTTATCGGCCTGCCGGCGGGCGCCGGTTGGTGGTACTTGCAGCATCTCGGCCTGCGACCCGGCGGCCAGATGATGGGTATGTTCCGTCCGCCCTTCCACGGCCTCAAGCGGGTCAACGTGCTTATCCTCGGGGTGGACAACGATGCCGACGCACCCCGCTCCGACACCATCATGGTCGCCGCCCTCGACCTGTCGCAGCGCACCATCGGCATCCTATCGGTGCCGCGCGATTTCAGGGTCGCCATTCCCGGGCACGACGCCAAGAAGATCAACGCGGCTTACACTCTGGGCGGCGCCGCCCTCACCGACCAGGCGGTCGAAGCGCTGACCGGCGTGCGCAGCGACTATCATGTCACGGTCGCCTCCGGCGGTCTCGCGCGCCTGGTGGACGCCCTGGGGGGGGTCGAGATAGACGTGGACAAGCGGATGTATTACCGCGACCGCCGGGGGGGGCTGCTCATCAACCTGCGTCCCGGTCTGCAGCGCCTCAACGGCGAGCAGGCGGTGGGATACGTGCGCTATCGCCACGACGCCATGGGCGACCTGACGCGCATCCGCCGCCAGCAGTTGTTCGTCCGCGCCCTGACGCGAGAGGCGTTCGCCCCGCGCAACCTGGCGCGCCTGCCGCGGCTGCTCAAGGTGGTCTCGGAGGCGGTGGAGACCGATCTCACGATCCGGGACTTGGAGGCGATGGCCGACCTCGGCAAGACGATAGATCCCGAGCACATCAAGGCGCGCACGCTCCCGGGCACCCCCATCACCGTCGCCGGCATCAGCTACCTCGAGCCCGACTACCAGGAGCTGTCGCACGTGGTGAAGGAAGTGCTCTACGGCGCGCGGCCGCGGGTGGCCATCATCAACGCCACCGAGGTGCCGGGCGTCGAGCGCGGCCTCGTGCGGCGCCTCGGCGCCGAGGAATACGAGGTCACGGAGGTGCGAATCGCCAACTACGCGGCGGCGACCTCGGAGGTCATTGATCGCGCTGACCACGAGCAGGAGGCGGCTGAGATTCGGGGCTGGCTCGAGTGCGGCAAGGTGATCCAGGCGCCGGGCGAAGCGATCGCCGGGGCGGACATCACGGTGCTGCTCGGCACTGACTATATTGGCAAGTAAGAGGACGAGGACGGCGGCGCCGGGCTCTGCGGTTCCGGTGCGCCCGGCCGTCGGGGCGCGGCTGCGCAGTTCGCGCCAGAAAGCGCTGCTCGCCGCCCGCACCGTCGCCGACAGGAAGGCGCAGGACACGGTCATCCTCGACCTGCGCAAGCTGACGGTGATCGCCGACTACTTCGTGATCTGCAGCGGCGTCTCCGAGACGCACGTGCGCGCCTTGGCCGAGGAGCTGCTGCGGCAGCTCGCAGCGCACGGCCTGCAGCACATCGCCGCCCAAGGGGTGAGCGACGGCCGCTGGGCGCTGGTTGATCTCGGCGATGTGATCGTTCATATCTTCATGCAATTCGAGCGCGAGTTTTATGACCTCGAGGGTCTCTGGGGGGAGGCACCGACTCTGGCGGTCGCGTGATCGTCCGCCGCGGCCGAGGTCGTGAGCATGGATGACATGGCGCAACTCACCCCGGACCAGCGTCCGCTCGCGGCGCGCATTGACACGCTGCTTGCGGATGCCAATCGCCTGCGCGCGCGCGGCGATTTCGAGGCCGCCGAGAAGCGCTGCCGCGAGGCGCTGCTGCTGGCGCCCGGCAACGCCCCGGCGCACGAGCTGCTGGGCGACCTCTTCTACCAGCGGCGGCGGGGCGACGCCGCCATTGACCATTACCGACTGGCGCGTGCCGCCGATCCCCAGCGCGCGATCCTGGAAGACAAGATCGGCCGCGCCAGCCTGCTTATCGCCGAGGCCCACATCATGCGCGTGCGCGCCGAGGAGCTGCTGGCGGGCAAGCGCAACCAGATCCCCCGGCGCCCCGGGGTATCGGCGGTACTGTCCCTGGTGATGCCCGGTTTCGGGCAGATCTACAACGGGGAATACCTCAAGGGAGCGGCGATCGTCTGCGTGTGGCTGATGCTGATGCTCGGCATGGGCGCCTCCGCCCTGGGATCGCTGCAGGGCAGCCCCCGCGGGGACTTCTCGTCGTTCGACCTCGGCGCCGTGCTCGGCGTGTTCTTCTCTCCACCCGCGCTGTGGTGGATGCTGCCCACCACGGCGTTGTGGCTCTACTCGATCACGGAGGCGGCGCTGCGCGCCGCCAAGACTATGACCGCGCCCGAGGATCTGGCATGAGGAGGTCGCCGTGAAACGCCTGGCTGCCGCGACCGCGGGAGAGAGCATCCCGCTGCCCCCCGGGGCGACGGACGGCCGCGTATCGCTGGAACAGGCGGTCGCGCGCCGGCGCTCTTGCCGCCGCTTCGCGCCCGACCCGCTGACAGTGGAGCAGCTCGCCCAACTCCTGTGGGCGGCGCAGGGGGTCACCGCCGCGCCCAACCTGCGCGCGGCCCCCTCCGCCGGCGCTTGCTATCCACTCGAGGTTTACATCGCCTGCGAGCACGGCGTGTTCCGCTACCACCCGCGGGAGCACGCGCTGGCGAAGACCGCCGCCGGCGACCGGCGCTCCCGCCTGGCGCAAGCCGCCCTGGGGCAGGCGTTCGTCGCCGCCGCCCCCGTCACCCTCGTCTTCGCGGCGGTGTACGACCGAACCACGCGCCGCTACGGCGAGCGCGGCCAGCGCTACGTGCACCTTGATGCCGGGTGTGCGGCCGAGAACGCGCACCTCCAGGCGGAGGCGCTGGACCTGGGTTCGGTCGCGGTCGGCGCCTTCAACGACGACGCCGTGGCCGAGGTCTTGGAGCTGCCCGAGGGGGAGCATCCCCTCTATCTCATCCCCGTCGGCAGGCGCGCAGGAGGAACATGATGTCCGGGTGCCGGGGGCGCGCGCTGACCGTCGCGCTCACCGCCGCCGTCCTCACCGCGGTGTGCGCGGTGGGCGGCTTCTTCTTCGGGCGCAACGTGCTGGGCGAGCAGTACCTGAAACGCGGCGCGGCCACGCTCAGGGCGCAGCCCACCCCCTATGTTGCGTCGCCGAGCAGGACGGTGGAGGAGCCCGTGATTGACGAGCCGCCCTCCGCCGAGCCGGAGCCGCCGGCACCGCCGCGGAAGCCGCGCGCCGATAAGCCCGGCGCAGTTGCCACCGCCGCTCCGTCACCGCCCACGGTCACGCTGCAGTTGGGCTGCTTCCTCGATTCCAGCAACGCCAAGGCGCTGCTGCAAGACCTGCGCAACCGCGGCTATGCGGCGACCGTGACGGTGGACAAACAGGACCAGACCACGCTGCACCGCGTGACCATGGGAGGCCTGTCATCCGAGCGCGCGCAAGCCCTGGCGGCAAACCTGCGGCGCGAGGGGTACGGAGTAATGGTCATCGGCGGGAGCCGGTAGCCGCGACGACAACGCAGTGACTTATTGTGGCCCGCCCGTCAACCCCTCCCCCTTCAAAGCGGAGGTTGGGTGAGGGTGAGACGGCTGTGGGGTGTGGCTCGACCCGACTTACCCTCACCCGCCCCGCTCTCGCGGGCCGCCCTCTCCCTGAAAGGGAGAGGCGTTGGGGCGCATCCCGGGCGGCGAATTGTCCTGACAGCCAAGAACGGAGCTGCTGAATATCGTTCCGCCATCGCTTGCGCCGGCGCCGATTCCGTGGTAGCATCCGGCGCGGAGGGCACCCGGAAGTGTCGCGCTTCGAGACCGGCAAGGGCAGCACCTTCCGCTTCGTGTGCGGCATCGCGCTCGTGGTGGTGGCCGCGTTGGCGGTGGCGTACTGGCTGTTTGTCGCCAGCCTGAAAGCGACACTTGAGCAGCGCCTCGCGCAACTGCGCGCCAAGGGCATCCCCACCGCGTGGGCGCAGGTTATCCCGCCGCCGGTGCCCGACCATGACAACGCGGCCATCCTCTACCAGCAGGCATTCGACCAGCGCCCGGCGTGGCGCACCGACGGTACCGACACCCTGCGCAAGTTCCTCAAGGATGACCCGCCCGGGACCCGCCGGAAGCTGGCGGCCGGGATGCAGGAGATCCTGGCGCGCAACCAGGCGGCGCTCGACCTGGTGCGGGCCGCCGCCGACAAACCGCGCTGCCGGTTTCCGGTCTGGAATGATGCCGCCAACCCGTGCGAAATCCTCTACCGGCACTTCGCGTCCATGCGTCAATGCGCCCAACTCCTGGGCGCGGAGGCGCTGATTCGCAGCGCGCGCGGCGACACCGCCGGGGCCCTCGCCTCCTGTCGCACCAGCCTCCGGATGGCGGATCATGCGGACGTCGAGCCGACGCTGATCGCGTTCCTGGTCAGCAGCGCCATCAGCAGCATTACCTTCAGCGCCCTCAAGCAGGTGATCGAGGAGGGCGAGCTGGACCCGCGCACCTGCCGCGACCTGTCCCAGCAGCTCGGCGACTCCGATGCGAAGGGGAGGTTCCGCAAGGCGCTCCAAGGCGAATTCGCGTCTCGCCTCTGGCTCTTTGAGGAGGCGGATCGCAACCCGGAGGAGTTCGTCGCGATAGTCGGCCCGGATGAGCCGTTGGCGGCGGCCTCGGTAAGACTCTGCGCCGGCCCGCTCGGAAGGCCGCTACGCCTGCTGGATGAAATAGCCTACCTCGGTCTGTCCCGGGAGGCGCTGTCCCTGGCAGAGAAGCCGTACCGCGAGTCGGAACCCGGCTACCGGGAACTCGATAAGAAGCTTGAGGACTTGCCCTCGTATTGCCTCATTACGCAAATGGTGTTCGGCATTTACGCCAGGGCCGCCGTCGCCCGTGACCGCGCGCTTGCGACACGCGACGCGATGCGCGTCGCCCTCGCCCTGGAGGCGTACCACGGCAAGTACCACCGATACCCCGATGCCCTGGATGCGCTCCGGGCCTACCCTGGCTGGGAACTGCCCGAGGACCCCTTCAGCGGCAAGGATTTCGGATACAAGCGGCAGGGCGAAGGTTTCGTACTCTACAGTTGGGGCGAGGACCTCGACGACGACGGCGGGCAGCCGGTACCGCCGCGTTACGGGGGCTACCCGCCCGATGGCGACACTGTGTGGACCTTCGCGCGGTAAGGGGGCGGTCGTCTATCACCGGTCTTCGCAGGCGACTCTGAACTCCTCTCCCTGCAAGGGAGAGGTCGGCCCGACCCATCGGGCCGGGTGAGGGTGTGTTCGTTCTTCCTTGGTGAAGCTGAGCGCCTGCAGGTTGGGCCGTGCGGTCGGGGATGTGGCACAGGCGCCCTCGCCTGTGGATCGGCGCCGCGTGCGCGGCGCCCACACACCCGGGGTCGGGTGTGCCACATAGGCCAGTGCAAGATACCGGAGTTTCGCGGTCACACCCGCGCCCGCCGCGTCCTCTGCGCTTGCTTCCACTTGTGCTATAATCCCCGCAGCGGAGGGACGACCATGCCCAAGCTGTGGCAGAAGGACTATGAACCGGACCAGCTCATCGAGCGCTTCAACGTCGGCGACGACTACCTGCTCGACCGCGAGCTGATCGAGGCCGACTGCCTGGGCAGCATCGCGCACGCCCGCATGTTGGCCCGGATCGGGATGCTGACGGACGCCGATGCGGATTCGCTCGCCGCCGTCCTCGCCGAGATCACCGAGCTGGCGCGGGCGGGCAAGTTCGAGATCAAGCTCGAGGACGAGGACGTCCACACCGCGGTCGAGAACTTCCTGACCGCCAAGCTCGGCGACCTGGGCAAGCGGATCCACACCGCGCGCTCGCGCAACGACCAGGTGATCGTGGACCTGCGGTTGTACGCGAAGCAGCGCCTGCTGGAGGTCGCCGACGCGGCGCTGGCCTTCGCGGCGACGCTGGCCGAGTTCGCGGGCCGGCACCAGGGCGTGCCCATGGTCGGGCGCACCCACACCCAGCGGGCGATGCCGTCGTCGGTGGGGCTGTGGGCGGGATGCTGGCTGGAGGCGATGCTGGATGACCTGGAGTTCCTGCGCGCAGCATACGCCCTCAACGACCAGTGCCCGCTGGGGTCGGCGGCGAGCTACGGCGTGCCGCTGCCCATAGATCGCCAATTCACCTCCGACCTGCTCGGTTTCGCGCGCCTGCAGAATAACGTCCTCTACGCCAACACCAGCCGCGGCAAGATCGAGTCCATCCTCCTGTCGGCGCTGGCGCAGTTCATGCTTGACCTCAGCCGCCTGGCGGCCGATGTCATCTGGTTCAGCACCCCCGAGTTCGGCTACTTCGAGCTGCCGGCGGAACTCGCCGACGGCTCCAGCATCATGCCCCAGAAGCGCAACCCCGGCATGATGGAGCTGACCCGGGCGCGCGCCGCGACCGTCATCGCCAACCTCATGCGCGCGCTGGAGACCGTGCGCGGCCTCATCTCCGGCTACAACCGCGATCACCAGGAGACCAAGGAGCCGCTGCTGCGCAGCTTCCCCATCGTCGCCGGGGCGCTGGCGGTGTGCGACCGCACCTTCCAGAAGATGACCGTGGT
>Ga0307380_10004654_pt1 | contig 18420 bp, 11 predicted proteins | sample UN3MG_FD_202239 | JGI IMG/M metagenome (GOLD analysis project Ga0307380, IMG submission 202239) | Soil microbial communities from Risofladan, Vaasa, Finland - UN-3 | ecosystem: Environmental > Terrestrial > Soil > Coastal area > Acid sulfate soil | place: Finland: Risofladan, Vaasa | collected...
TGTAGTAACCAGATCAAGACCGAACATCGCCGGCAATAAAATCGATTGGGCTTTGCGAAGCTCTTGAGCATCTTTCGTTTCAACCGCTTTAACTGACGCTGCCTCGATTAACTCAGGCATGTTTCGAGGACGTCTACTCATAGAGGCACCTCCCATAAAAGGGTTGTACCTCAAATATAATTAAAACTCATCTTGAACGCAAATTGGTATAAGATCAGCAGCAGGCTACCCGGAAACAGAGCTTCGAGAAGTTCATTTCGATTAAACGAAAAAGCCAGGGGCATCCCCTAACGGGACATCCCCGGCTTTTTTGTTTTCTTTCCCTGCTCTGCTTGAGCCATCCAGTGGCTCACCGGCGGCTTATTCTTTGCCGTCCCACTCCAGAGCTGCAAGCTGCTTGTAAAAGCGGAAGCGGGACTTGGCCTGCTCCTCCGCCAAGATTATCAGCATTTTGGCCCTCTCCGGATGGCTGCTCTTGAGAGTTTTGAAGCGGATCTGACCATTGGCGTATTCTTCCACACTGATCGTGGGATCCTTGGAGTCGAGCTGGAGCGGATTCTTGCCCTCTTTAGCCCTTCTCGGGTCGTACCGGTAAAGGATCCAGCTTCCGCTGGCTACAGCCTTTTTCTGCTCCTCATTGCCCTTGGTCATGTTGATACCATGGGCGATACAGTGCGAATAGGCGATAATAAGCGAAGGGCCGTCGTAGGATTCAGCTTCCATAAAGGCCCGCACCGCCTGAGTGGGATTTGCTCCCATGGCCACACTGGCTACGTAGACACTGCCGTAGGACATAACCATCATGCCTAAGTCTTTCTTGCCCACGGGCTTGCCGCCTGCAGCGAACTTGGCGGTTGCCGCCAGCGGAGTGCTCTTGGACATCTGCCCGCCGGTGTTCGAGTAGACCTCGGTATCAAGCACGAGGAGATTGACATTCTTGTCCGAGGCCACCACATGGTCCAGGCCGCCGTAGCCGATATCGTATGCCCAGCCATCACCGCCCACTGCCCAGATACTCTTTTTGACCAGGAAATCCGCTACCGGCAGAAGCCTTTTGACCTCATCCACGTTCTCTTTGCCGGAGAGCTTTTTCCTCAGCTCTTCCACCCGCTTGCGCTGGGTCTCGATACCTTCCTGAGCCGACTGGTCAGCCTGGAGGATTTCTGCGATCAGCTCTTTAGCGATGCCTTGATCTCTCAGTTTTCCGAGCAATTCCCTGGCGTAAACATTAAGCTTATCGACAGTCAGCCGCATGCCGAAAGCGAACTCGGCGTTGTCCTCAAAAAGGGAGTTGGACCACGCCGGCCCGCGGCCGTCGGCCCGGGTGGTGTAAGGTGTCGTAGGCAGGTTGCCGCCGTAAATCGAGGAGCAGCCCGTGGCATTGCCGATCAGGGCCCGGTCGCCGAAAAGCTGGCTCAAGAGCTTCACGTATGGTGTCTCGCCGCAGCCGGCGCAGGCTCCGGAGTACTCGAACATGGCCGGAACGAACTGGCTGCCTTTAATAGTGCCGATATTGTACAGGGAGGGATCGGTGTCCGGTATGGAAAGAAAATAATTCCAGTTTTCGCTTTCGCTTTCGCGCAAGGGTAGCTGAGGGGTCATGTTGATCGCATGGCGGTCGGTCTTGTTGCCCTGTTCATCCTTGGCGATAGCCGGACACATTTCCACGCACACCCCGCAGCCGGTGCAGTCCTCGGGCCCTACCTGGACAGTGAACTTGAGTCCGGCGAAGGCCTTGGTTTTGGCATCTGCGGACTTGAATGTCGCAGGCGCATTCTTCAGGTGCTTCGGATCGTAGGCCTTGATCCTGATCGTGGCGTGCGGGCAGTAATAGGAGCACTGGCCGCACTGGATACAGGTATTCGGATCCCACGAGGGTATATTCACCGCGATATTGCGCTTCTCATATTTGGTGGTGCCCAATGGGAAAGTACCATCTGCGGGCATAGCTGAAACCGGCAAAGTATCTCCTTTCCCGGAGATTATTGTCCCGGTTACCACCTTGACAAACTCAGGCGCGTCTTTAGGCACTGGAGGCGGCATGGAGATCGAGCTTGTCACCTTAGCGGGCACCTTGACTTCCTGGATGTGCTTAATTCCGGCATCCACTGCAGCGTAGTTCATGTTGACAACACGCTCGCCTTTTTTACCATAGCTCTTCAGGATGAATTTCTTGATCTGGGCAATTGCCTCATCAGCCGGCAGGATCTTTGAGATGACAAAGAAGGCGGCTTGCATGATAGTGTTGATACGCGCGCCGAGCCCGAGCCCTTCGGCCAGTTTAATTGCGTCGATCACGTAAAACTTGAGCTTCTTATCGATAATCTGCTTCTGCACCTCACGCGGCAGCTTGTCCCAGATCTCGTCTTTGTCAAATGGGCTGTTGAGCAGGAATGTGGCCCCTTGCTCGGCATTGGAGAGCATATCGTACTTTTCGAGGAACGAGAAGTTGTGGCAGGCTATGAAGTCTTGCCGAACCGCAGGTGGCTCACAGTTATCGCGCCCGCTTTTTTCGAGTCGTAGACAAAATAGCCCTGGGCGTAATTGTCCGTGTTCTCACCGATAATGACGATCGAGTTCTTGTTCGCACCCACTGTTCCATCCGCGCCCAACCCATAGAACATGGCCCGGTGGACACCGCTCTGGTCAGTGGTGAAGGTCTCGTCACAATCCAGGCTCGTGTGGGTCACATCATCGGTGATCCCGACAGTAAAGTGGTTCTTGGGCTTATTCTGCAAAAGGTTGTCCAGGACCGCCTTGGCCATGGCAGGGCTGAACTCTTTGGAACCGAGTCCGTAGCGCCCGCCAACTGTTTTCGGATACTCTTTGAAAGCGGTCTGGCCTGCGCTCAGTGCCTCCCCGACTGCGGTGCGGACATCGACATACAGCGGCTCGCCCTGGGCGCCTGGCTCCTTTGTCCTGTCGAGCACAGCGATCTTTTTCACTGTAGCGGGCAGCGCTTCGGCCAGTGCCTCTTGCGAAAATGGACGGTAGAGTCGAACCTTGACCAGGCCCACCTTCTCGCCAAGGCCTGCCAGGTACTCCACAGTCTCCTGCATGCACTCGGCCCCTGAGCCCATCATAATCACCACCCGGTCGGCATCCGGAGCACCCACATAGTCGAACAGGTTGTAGCGCCGGCCGGTAATCTTATAGAACTTATCCATTTCCTCCTGGACAATGCCTGGCGCGGCGAGGTAATATTTGTTAACAGTCTCGCGTCCCTGGAAATATACATCCGGGTTCTGGCTGCTGCCCTTGAGAGTGGGGTGGTCCGGCGAAAGGGCCCGCGCGCGATGCTCGGCGATCACTTCGTCATCGAGCATCTGGCGCATCTCATCCTTGGTCAGTTCCTCGATTTTCTGGACCTCGCTGGAGGTGCGGAAGCCATCGAAGAAATGCACGAAAGGCACGCGCGAACGCAAGGCCGCCGATTGGGCGAACATCGCCATATCCTGGGCTTCCTGGACGCTGTTCGAGCAGATAAGCCCGAAACCGGTAGATCTCGTGGCCATTACATCCGAGTGGTCTCCGAAAATGGACAGGGCCTGGCAGGCTAAGGAGCGAGCCGAGACATGGAACACCGTGGGGGTCAGTTCGCCGGCGATCTTGAACATATTCGGGATCATCAGCAACAGACCCTGGGAAGCGGTGAAAGTAGTGGTGAGCGCGCCTGTGGTCAGCGCTCCGTGCACCGCCCCGGATGCGCCGCCCTCGGACTGCATCTCTGTCACTGTCGGTACGGTACCCCAGATATTTGTCTCCCCGGCCGCTGATTTGGCATCAGCGATCTCTCCCATCGAGGAGGAAGGAGTAATCGGGTAAATGGCGATCACCTCATTGGTAGCGTGCGCCACGTTGGAAACCCCAGTATTACCGTCTACAGTTATCATTCTTTTGCCCATAGCTGTTCTCCTATTGGCATAAGTCGTGCTATCCGGAAGTAAATCGGTGATTTTCCCGTGAAGAAAAAAATTAATTTTAATGAGCAAACCTGATCAAGCCGCAAGTCATAAAATCAGCGAAAAAATCGGCATATGCGGCCAACTCTGTGGAATTAAACTCGTGAAAACGGATTCACGAAATTCTTTGTGAAATTAAAAATCCAGACGAGAGAGGGTTTCAGGTAAAAAAATCTCCTTGGGTTTTTTTAACGTTTCAAAGGTGGCTCTGTGAGCGAAAAAGAGATTGAGAAATCAGATTTTGCGGGGACAGAGTCAAATGCTGATTTTAATGATCTAACTTGTTGATACGTAGTTATAAAATTTAATAGTATATATCTATCTGTCAAGGGTTCGTTTTTCCGTGCTATTCCAAAGCGTTCGTATCCATTTTCATCTAGTACAGTGACAAGTTTGATTTACATGGTTGAGTCTTTTTTGTCCGACCGGTTCATGTTTTACAGGCTATAAGGAAAAAGGCTGTAGACTATAGGATTGCAATCCAAGGTTTCCATCTTTGTCCAGGTTATCGATTGTAAACAATACTCTGTAAGTTTGATTTTGTACCCCTACAGCTTGCAGGCTATAGCCTATTGTCAGCAGCTTGGACTTTTTCAGTCATTTTATGTGTGCAAGCTACTATGCATTTCTAACTTGTCAGAGCTTTAGGGAATGTCGGCAAAAAAGCCGGTCAATCCTTCAAAAGCCGGGGGCCATTTCCGGCAAATTCAATTATAATGTTTGTTTGACGTGATTTTCTTGTCGGAATTTCCTTGTCTTTTACTAGCCATATTCTTATTTTCTATTTGTCCTTTTTCCCCCCATCATGGGGCTTTTTCTAATCTTCATCATAGGAGTTGTGGCTATGAAAGCCAAATGCTATCTATGCGGTTTCGCAGTCGCAGCAGTTTTGGGAGTCATTCTTTTTATTAGCGGGTGTGCTCAGCCGCCAACTGAAAAAGTAAACGCCCTTCAGAGCGATTTCAGGACTTGCGAAACAAGGGGAGCAAGTATTTTCGCGCAATCCGATTATGAAAAGATTTCCAAAAAAATGGCAGAGCTTCAGAATCTGATGGATCAGAAGAAGTACAGAAAAGCGACTGCTCTCGCTGATTCAATCACCGCTGACATGGATGCTCTCAAAGCTGCAGTGGAAAAGAAGGGCCGGGAAACTGCCCAGCAGATTGCGGCAAGCCTGAGCGATGAACTGGGAAAACTGAAAGCCCTCCTTGTTCCTGAGAACATCAGTCTCCTCGGCTCCGAAGTCAGTCAGAACTACCAGCAACTCTGTTCCGATTACGAAAGCAAAGTGAACCAAGTGCAGGACAATCTGAACAACGAAGCCTTTGTCGATGTCTATAACAATTCTTCACTGGTCCAGCAGATAGCGGCATCTGAAAAAGATATCAATGCCGCTTTAGAGCAGGCCAAGGCCCTTGCCGCCCAAAAGGCTGCAGCCAAAACCGGGAAGAAAAGATAGAGCCGATTGCTAGAATTCTTACTGATATTCTCTTGAAACAAACTAAACGGGACTTTCAATAGTCCCGTTTTTTTATCTGATTCAAATTTCATCCGGGAAATGTCGGACTAACCTGGGAACAGCGACAAATTGACAAAGCCGGTCTGTTTAATTCGCACTTATAACATCCACACCTCAAAAGGTGCTGAATACTTCAAGCCCAAGGACTCTGTCCATTTACCGCTTCGGCACAAGTTACCTGAGGATGTTCATACTTCGTTGTGTCCGTGAGAGGACAGGGAAGTTTATAAATAATCCGGGCTAATAACGGCTTGAAAAAATCTATCAGAGTAGCTGCCATTCAAGGTCAGCCGGAGCTTTCCCCTGCATCCCGGGCTCCATACTTCTCCCTGCTGATCCGCAAGAATTCATTGCACATTGCCTGGACAGCCTCCCAGCGGTGGCCGGCTCCCTCAGGGTCGTCGTACCACTTGGGGATAAAACCGCCCTCAGGCCGGCCCAGGCATTCAACCATCCTGCGGCAGTAGCTGCGAATCTCGTCCAGGGACCCCCGGGCCATGGTTTTCTGGATGTCCACCGGGGAAAAGAAAGTGAGGCGGCCTCCGAAACGCCGGCCCAGAAGCTCGAGGCCCATGTTCTCCTGCTGATCGATCTGGATTACATCCAGCCCGGCCTCGATCAGGTCCTCCAGGATTTCCACGATATAGCCGCAGCTATGCAGGAAGTTGAATAAGCCGGCATCGTGCGCTGCCCTGAAAATGCGCCTGTAACGGGGCTTCCAGATTTCGCGCCAGCAGGCAGGGGAAACCATCAGGCGGTCCTGAAGGCCCCAGTCATCGAGGATAAAGAAACCGTCGACCCCGGCCCTGGAATACTTTTCAATAGCCGCCAGGTTCATCCCGACCAGGATATCGATAAGCTTACAAAGCTGAACGGGGTTCTGATAGATATCCGCCCAGGTGTTTTCCAGGCCGCGGATAAAATGCACTCTTTCATAAATCGAGACGCCCTGGCCCAGCAGGAATTTTTCACCGGCTTTTTCTCTCGCCGAGCCGAGCTCCAGCCAGCGTGCGGGCTCGTGTATGTCCGGGATTTTAAGCTCAGCGAAAAAACTCCAGTCTGGCAGGGGAAACAGCTTAACTTCACCCAGTTTGGAAACCCCGATATTTTCCCAGACCGCACCCCATTCATCCACACCGCCGGAAGGCCGGTGATCAGGCGACGGGGTCATGCCGGTCCAGGAGAAATCGGAGCCGTATTGCGGGGGGAAATCGAAAGGCAGCCGGCCGGGGCTTTCGAACCTGATTGCGCTCTTGACCACTTCCCGACCGGTCAGCATGGCAAGCCCCTTTTCCAGACAAACGAATGACTGTTCTGCATCCTCAGCCCTGTAATTACACAGAATAAAAGGATCGAGAGTCGAAAACGGAATTTAATCTGCGACAAAGGTATGTATTATTTTTCCCGGGTCTGCGGAGGGGCTAGCAGGCGCTCGATGACCAGCTTGTATAATTCGGGGCCCAGGTCTTCGGGGACCTCCTCGGCAATCGAAGCCCTGCCTTGAGGGTCCACCTCCACCCGGACACCGGGGAGCACTCCGCGTGGGGGCACGCTGAAATACACATTGCCCCTGACAGTCGAGGCCCAGCCTCCGAGCACATAGACAAAAGCGCCGAGATCGGCCAGGGTCGGGTAATCTGCGGCATCGGGCTTGTTCTTTTTCCAGAGGTCGATCGCCCGGGCCAGCAGGTCCGTGGACGGCAAACCCGCATGGCGAATACGGTCCACATCCTCCCAGGGGATCGCGGCGGCATGATTTGTAGTCCGGGCTACCAGGCCTTCCTCGATCAGGCGGTCCACTTCCTTCCTGGGAAGCCCGCCGGCATGACGTAGCATAGAAGAGGGAGTAATTACCCAGGGTATTTCCGAGCGCATGATAACCGCCGCTGCCAGGGGATCGTAGCGGAAATTCCAGTCGGGTATCTTTTCGCCTGAGGTAACCGGACCGGGATCCATGAAAACTCCGCTCGTCACAATCGCCTTGAGCTTCCCGGCGGCCTCAGGATAACGGACCAGGAACTGGCCGATATTGGCGTAAGAGCCAAGCACCAGGAGATAAACCTCTCCGGGATACTTTCCGGCAAGTCCGGCGATCAGCTCATCCGCCCGCAATGGGCTTGGAGGGGGCAGGTCTTTCTCATCCGGGGCCAGATCCCCTTGCGTTACCCCGCCTGTCCCGGTAATTGGGGAATCCGCAAGCGGCATGTCCCAGACATAGCCTGCAGCAACCGGGATTTCGGATTTGCCGAAAGCTTTGGTCAACCGCCGCGAGATCCGCGACCGGGCCCCGACACCGCCATCCACGGTAGTGATCGCCAGCACATCGAACTCCGGGCTGTTGAGGGCGAATGCAATTACCAGGATATCGTCAATGTCTTCGCCGATGTCCGTATCGATAATTATTTTAAGCTTTTTAGTTTCTTGGTTCGAGCTTCGGCCTGTCCCGTTATTTTTTGAACTTAGCGGACCAGGAGCCGCCTGGGAAAGAACGTGCGCAGGGACGATGAGCGAAAGAAACAATCCGATACATGCCGAAAGGCGAAAGTTGTGGAAAAAATTCATCCAGCCACCTTCCTTTGGTGTAAAAATAATTAACAAAGGGATGTGTAAATCGATTTTCATCCCCGGGGGGCGATCAGATGTCCGCCTCCAGATTTCAGCCGGCTGTTTTACGCTGTGGACCAAACGGTTTTTTCCCAGGCTTACCGGTCGAGACTCATCCTTTCGTCCAATTCAGGCGGAGTCACCAGCCGCTCGATAAGGAGCTCGCGCAGGGACTCCGCTTTCTCCTTTGGTATCACCCGGCCGAACTCGATTCTGCCCTCGGGGTCCGGATCGATCCTGAATCCCGGCAGGGTGCCCTGCGGACCGATCTCGATAAACACATTCCCCCGCTCGGTAGGTAAAAGGCCCAGAAGGTAAGCGAACACATTCAGGTCTGAAACATGGGGCAGACTGGTGGCATCGGTCTTGTTTGTTCTCCACCAGTGGATCGCCTGGACCAGAAGCTCTGTCGAGGGGATTTTTTTATTTCTGATCCGCTCGATATCTTCTTTCCGGGGGCTGGCATAGCGCGAGGCGCCTTCGGACAGGAGGACCCAGGGCACTTCCGAGCGCGCGGTGATCATTGCCGCTATCGGATCGTAGCGCAGGTTCCAGCCGATACTCTGCTCCTTACCGTCCGGACTCAGATACCCGCCATTGGTGACAATTCGTTTAAGCTTTTTCGCAGCCTCAGGGAAGCGCACCAGGAACTGGCCGATATTGGCCATGGAGCCGATAGTGAGCACAGTCACCTCGCCCGGATATTTCATGGCCAGCCTGGCGATCAGCTCATCCGCTTTCAGCAGGGAAGCCGGCGGCAGGCCTTCTTCATCCGGAGCGACCTCGCCGTATCTCACCCCGCCCTCGAAACCCTTGTATTCAATATCATCCAGCGGGATATTCCTCACATAGCCTGCAGCCACCTGTACCTGGGGCTTGCCGAACAGCCTCGCCGCTTTCCTGGCCACTCGCGTGCGCGCCCAGACCCCTCCATCCACTGTAGTGATCGCCAGGACCTCGAACTCAGGGCTGTTCAGGGCAAAAGCTGTCACCAGGATATCGTCGATATCCTCGGCAATGTCCGTATCGATTATGACCTTGATCTTATCCGCCGAACCCTGCGGACCGGCAGACGCTGGTGAGTCAAAACACCAGAAAATCAGGAGCGGAATAAAAAAGCGGAAAAGATATGCTGAGCGAATTTTCTTACACGGAAAAGCCATCCGTCGACCTCCTTTACGGGTTTTGCTATTGACAAGGAAATATTTAATTTAAGACAAGCTGCGCAAGAGGGCGGCCGGCTAGCCGCCCTTGAAAGATTACCACTCCCGAGCAGTATTGCGCGGTTGATTTACTGTTCGGTTTGACACAGAAAAAAAGTTTAACAGTCCGACCTATTCACCCACCAGGGCCATGCGGCCTTGGGCCATCAGGGGTTTTACCGGCTCGCCATCGGCAAAAATGGCCGTGCGCGGATGCGGAAGCCACACCCTGCCCCTGGCTGAGAGCGGCGGCAGGTCCTCGCGCGCCCTCCTTCTCCCGGTGGCAAAAACCCTGACAGTGTCCGCTGAGACGCTCATTGGTTCATCCGCCCGGACCAGGGTCTGGCTGCCGAAACTTAAAGACCTTCCATCTCCGAGCACATAGCCTGTAACCTGCCCTGTGCGGTCCGTGCGCACGTGGCTTAAAAGACCATCTGTGGCAAGCTCGCCGCAGGACAACTGCAGGCCCACGCAATCGGTGGACTCCTCAGGCTGCCAGACCAGCAGGTCAGTGTACGAGTCCCCTTCAACTACCAGGCTCACTGCCTTGGGATTCCCCTCCACAGCGGGACCTCTTTTGAAAACAGGAGCGTTTTTGCCCTTTTCCCAGGCTGCGGCCAGGGCCGCATAGCGCACGCGCACACCACGCTGGTTCACCCGAACGAGGCCAACCTCCAGAGGATAGCGCGTGCTCCCGCCCTTTACCACCTGGAAATCGAAATCCGGCTTCCCGGGCTCGAGAAAACCGATCGAGACTCCTGCATTCTCCCCTTCGATCACCAGCGGGTCAGCCAGTGTTCCGGCGCCGCTCAGGCTTTTAGCCGGAGTATACCACTGCCAGTGGTAGTCGTGCTCGAGCCCGCTTTTCTGGATATCGTCTACCACTACCAGATAGGGATTGGGGCCCTGCTTGGCGAACAGGCAATATCTATCGGCGCGCTCTGCCGGCAGGGTGTTCGGATCCGAGCGGTCCTGGTAGGAGAAGCTGGCGTCGCCGCGCACATAGTCCGCGAAATGCCCCAGGCCTAGCCCGGTCAAGAGGCCGTCCAGGGAGCAGTCATCGCCGCAGGAGGTGGTGCGGTCGTGGGCCGGCATCCCGCCCTCATCCACTACCACCAGGTTGTGCTCGAAATCCACCCCGTGATGCTCGTGCGTGTAAGGAAAGATATTCCTGTGGGCGGCCAGTTCCTCTCCGAAAGCGCAGAAAAGGAAGGAATTCATATCGTAGTGCTGGTGGTTCGCGTTGTCCCAGCGGGTGACAAAGGCAAACCAGGCGGCGCGCTCGTTGTCCCACTCCGAGCGGCTGTAGACATAGCCCGCCCGGTTGCGGGTGATCTCGAAGTAGCGCGAGGTGACAAGATCCGCTGCGCCGGGAGACAGGGGCTCGATATCTTCCGGGTACCAGAGAAAGGCGATCACCGGATCGAGGCGCGCGCGGTCGGTGTAGCGCTCGAAAGTCCAAAGACCGGGCCTGTCGGCAAGCTCCCCGATCCCGAGCAGGTATTCGGCTGCAAAAACCCTGCGGCCGTAGCCGGTGTTGTCGCCGATCGGCCCGCAGCCCCCCTGGGGCATCCACTGGAATATCTGATAGGCCATGGCGTTGATCGCGCCGCTGTTGGTTAGGATATCCGGCCCGCCTGTGCGCCGCAGGGCCTCGCCGAACTGCGATGGATTCTCATAGCCCACAATAGCGTAGCAGGGGCCCTCGTTGCAGATCCCGTTGGCCCTCCAGGTCCTGGGAAAGTAGTTGCGCTGGATGCGCCGGACTGCGCTGGAAAACCATTTCTCGAACTCGGGGTGCCTGGTCTCGCCCTGGATCGCAGTGCACGCAAGCCCCAAGGCGCCCACCGGTATGGCCCCGCAGTTGTAAGAGGCCTCCCGCCACCACCAGGCCTCGGTGTGCTCGAAAAGAGCCTTGCACCAGCTCTCGATCCCCTTAAGGACCAGAGCCCTCTCATTCTCATCCATTATCTCGTACAGCCAGTCCCAGGCATAGGCCAAAGGTATGGGCCAGCGGTCAGTGGCGAAAAAGTCGCTGTCGATCTGTTTGTGGAACTCAAAAGGGTCGATCTCCGAGATTATCCCTTTCAACAGCTCCACCGCGGCCCGGCCTGTCGCGGTATCCCCCTCGATCTGGTAGACCAGGGCCATGGCGGTCAATTTCCGGCTGCGCCTGTCGCCCCCGGCCTCGCTGGCTGCAAGCTCGACCACCCTGCGGTAAGCCTCGGCAGCCAGGCCCTCGCTTTTGGCGCGCCGCCTCAATCCAGGCAGCTCTCCTTTGCAGAATAGAAGCCCCGGGTGCGTGCCGGGCCGGACAATCTTATAGCGCGGCAAAGGCTTGGCTTCCTGCTTTCCAGCTTCCTGTTCACCTGAAACCGCACAAGCGCTGAAACAGGCTAATAGAACACCTATAATTCCTGAAATGAAAACAAATTTTTTTAACCCAAGCATAATAGTGGCTCCTGTTAATTGTGGAATGGGAAACCTCAAGCCAGCCAAAACTTATTCGTTTTCGTATGCCGCTTTTTGAGAGTTTATGGCCTTGAGTATCTTGGCATCGAATTTCGGCTGGCGGTCATAGGTATAGATCCCGTTCACTTCCTGTTCGATATTGTAGAGCTGGGTATAGCAGAACCCGAACATCCGGGGATTGAATAGCAGTGTCTCGGTCAGGGCGCGGTACCTGTCCAGAAATTCTTTTTCTGATTTCGGCCTCTCGCCGTAGCCCCAGGCTTTGTCGTCTTTCTGCCCGGGGTTCCACCAGATGCCGCCGTATTCATCCACAATGTAGGGCTGCCCGAGATACGGTGCGTCTCCCTCAGGCCTGGTCTGCCAGATTTTTCCGCCGGTCTTGAAAGGCTCGAAGAAGGAGGCGAACTTCCCGGTATCCTGCGTGTAGCAGTGGACGCTGAAAATATCGGTCTCAACGTGCACGTAGCCGCTGGTATCGTGAGCCGGCCTGGTGGGATCAACCGCCTTTGTCACCCGGTAGATATTTCTCAGAAGCTCCGGGTTCTGGTCGCGAGGGGTCTCGTTGAACGGGGTCCAGGTGATAATCGAGGGATGGTTGAAATCCCGGTGGAGCACCTCCAGCCATTCCGGGAGCATCCGCTCCAGGGCCTGGGGATTTTTGTGGTCCAGGCCCCAGTTCGGGTACTCGCCCCAGACCAGGTAGCCCAGACGGTCGGCCCAGTACAGAAAACGGGGCTCGAAAACTTTCTGGTGCAGCCTGGCCCCGTTAAAACCGACAGCCATGGAAAGCTCGATATCCATGCGCAGGGCGTCATCTGTGGGCGCGGTGTAAATTCCGTCCGGGTAAAACCCCTGGTCTAGAACCAGTCTCTGAAACACAGGCCTGTTATTTATCAGCACCCTGCTGCCCTCGATACTCACTTTCCGCAAGCCGAAATAGCTTTTTACGAGATCCACCTGCTTCCCGTCTTTTTCAAGCACGAACTCGAGGTCATAGAGAAAGGGATTTCCCGGCTCCCAGAGGCGACGCTCGCGCAAGGGGATGTCAAAAGGCGCCGGGCTGCGGGCGCTGACCATAACTTCCCCCACTTTCCTGCCCTCTGCAGTGACTTTCGCTTTTAGCGCGAAGCCATCCGTTTCACCCTCTATCTCAGCCTGGACGGTCACAGCTCCCCTGTCGATATCCGGATAGAGCTTGAAAGATTTCAAATAGGTTTGTGGAACCGCCTCGAGCCAGACAGTCTGCCAGATCCCGGTAGTCCGGGTATAGTGGACCCCGGTCGAGTAATAATTCGAGCACTGTTTTCCTTTGGGCTGGAGCCCGCTCCGGGTGTCATCATAGGCGCGAACCACCACCAGGTTGTTTTTCTCCTTCACCAGGCCGGTTATCTCGAAGGTAAAAGGAGAATAGCCGCCGCGGTGGGTGCCGGCCAGCTCACCGTTCACCCACACCTTGGTCTCATAGTCCACAGCGCCGAAATGCAGGAGCACACGCTTGCCCGGCCAGTCAGCCGGCAGGTCAAAGCTCCTTTTGTACCAGATGCAGGTCATGAAATCTTTATCCCCGATGCCCGAGAGCTCGCTCTCCGGGCAGAAAGGCACCTTGATCTTCGGAATCGTGAGTGGTTCGGCAAAGGGCTCGCCCAGCGGCAAGCCGCGTTCCTCTCCTGAAACGCCATAGTCCATCTCAAATTCCCAGGGACCGTTGAGGTTCAGCCAGGCGTCCCTTGTCATCTGAGGCCTCGGATACTCGGGTCTGGGCACTTCCGGGGAGCCGATAACAGAGCCAAAAGCTACTAAGGTCAGGCCAAAGGCAAGAGTAAAAGCTTTAAGCATAAGAAACCCCTTTTGGTTTAATTTTTAACACGGATTTTACCTAAAGTCTAGCCAAAAATATTTGAAATTTATTTTATCTAACCACTAAGCAACATAGTTACTTAGTACTGTAACTCGAAAATACGGTGACGTATTTTTTCCAGCAACGCTGTGCGGAGTCGTAGGGGCGACCGGCAGTCGCCTGAACAGGGCGAGGCATGCCTCGCCACTACGTTTACTAAACTTGTAAATTGGTTTACAACAATACGCTACACTATTTATGAATTCATGTACTTAGTGTCTTTGTGGTTAAAAATGTAAGAGATAATCTCTCAGAATGAATATGTAAGAATCTAACATTTTTCAAAAGTTTCCTGTTTATAATCTATGGCTTGATAAAATATTTGTAAACTTTTTCCGCAAGCCCTGGCCGAAACACTGATTTTTTCTTAGTAAGCCCCGGCTAAATAGCCCTCTTCCTGCATGGCCAGATAGTTTTGCACCGGCACGTAACTGGCCACTGAGTTGCCAGTGCCCATGGCCCAGCCGCCGCCCGGAGCGCATTTCTCGATCAGGAAGCGGGTGTGCGCGCGGACTTCATTTTCGGACATCCGGCAGATCTTGTCCACATCGAACCCGCCGATAAGGGCCAGGCGATGGCCGTATCTCTCCCTGGCCACCCAGACCGGCTCGATCACATCCTCGAACGAATGCTTGGCATCCCAGCCGCAGCCGATAACATCCTCCATCACCGCTGAGAGATTGCCGCAGGAATGAAGGATAATCGGCTTGCCGTGGCTGTGGACCGCCTCCACTAGTTTTTTCTGCAGCGGGAAGAGGTATTTTCTGAAAGTTCCGGGCGATAACATGGTCTGGGTCTTGAAACCCATATCATCCCCGTACACCAGCGCCCCGACAACATCCATGGAGCTGACATTGTCATAATAGGCGATAATTCTTGTGGCTACGGCCTCGAACATATCCCGGACCAGTGGCTCGTCATCATATAAAAGGAAGCCTATCCCCTCGAAACCGAGCAGCCACATCACATTTTCCAGGATTCCCGAGTAGTTGGCAATCACTTTCATCCCTTCCGGCAGGAGCTCCGCGGCTTTCTCGAAAAGGGAATAGTCGATTCGTGAGGGATCCGGCCAGGGATAGCTCTCGAAATCCCGGCGGTCTGAGATCGTATGGAAGTCCCCTGGGAAATTCGAAGTTCTTTGGATTGACAATTATATAATCGTAGCCCAGGTGGAACTGGTAAGTGATATGCTGATTTAACAGCCGGGTCTCAAGGTCACTGCCATCAGGCAGCTTCTTGACACTCTCTCCGGCTTTTCCAATGGCCTGCAGAACCTCGGCCTCGATATTGGAGTACAGCTCATAGAATGGAACCCGGTCAGGGAGCGCTTGGCGCCTGAGGACTTTCTCCAGCCGCCCGAAATCAGGCCGGGGCTTGATCTTTAATTTTCTTGCGGCCATATCTTTAATCCATAGGGTTGAATGAATTATGTTTTACTTTTCAAGATAAAAGTTTTCAGGCGGGTGAATTCCTCCTCGAAATTGGGCGTGAAAATTCCGCTGCCGAGGCTGGACTCGATTTCCGCGAAATCCCAGAAACGTCCTTCAGAAATTTCCGCTGGATCTATCTTTACCGGCCCGTCATAGCGGCAGAGATAACTGGCGACCAGTTCGGTCTCTACCGCCGAGCGCCAGATATACTCGTACATAAGCTCGGTTTCTGCACTCTCGATCCCGAGCTCCTCGGACATCTCGCGCCGTGCCGCCTCGAGAATACCCTCGCCGAGGCCCACATGGCCTCCGACCGAGGTGTCCCATTTCCCGGGCTGGATGTCCTTGTCCGGCCCGCGCTTCTGAAGGTAGAGACGGCTCTGATTGTCTAACACCAGCACATGCACGCTTCGGTGGATAAGCTCAGGATTGCCGTGAACCTCGCTCCTGCGCGCTGTGCCGGTCTTCAGGCCCCTCCGGTCAACTATGTCGAAAAGTTCCTCTGCGCTCATGGCCTTTGGCCAAAGTTAATTTCCAGGTATTTCTGATTATCAATAATTTAATCCTCAAAACTATCCAAAAATATTTGAAATTTTTTTTATCTAACCACTAAGCAACATAGTTACTTAGTGTCTTTGTGGTTAAAAATGTAAGAGATATTCTCTTAGAGTGAATTTGTATGAATTTAAACTAAGGCTTACGGCAAATCAATTCAAAATCTTGCGTTTTAATTATCCTCCGGCTCTTTTTGTCGGAGGGTTTTATTTTACCGGGCCGCTGATACTTAAAAAAATTGAACCATTTAAGGCTGGATACTATTTTATTAGACAGATCGATTTTTACTGATTTTCAAGCCCCATGACTGAAGGTCTTATGTCCGGTTTATCCAGGAGAATATTTTTCAACACTTTCGGCTGCAAAACCAACCAGTACGATTCAGCCCTCCTGAAACAGTCAGTTGAGGAAGAGGGCTTTGTGATCACAGAAGATTTCTCTTCTGCAGACTGGGTGGTGGTAAACACCTGTGCGGTTACCAGGCGGGGGGAGGACAAGGCCTGCCAGTGGGTCAGGAGAGTGGGCCGGGAGCATCCCGGGGCGAAAATAGCAGTGGTCGGCTGCTCGGTGGAGGTGAGCGCCGGGCGTTTCAGCCGCCTGCCTGGAGTGCGGCTCCTTCTCGGCACCGAGGAAAAATTCCGCCTGGGCCGGATTCTCACCGGTCTGGATGAGACTGGCCCCGGATATCAAGTCGAGCCCGCCTGCCAAAGCGGGCTGGCCAGCCGGCTCGAGCGCTATCCCTCTACTCCGGTTCTCAGAGCTCATGTGGGCAGGGCCAGAGCGTTTGTCAAGATCCAGGACGGATGCGACAACCGCTGCACCTATTGCATTGTGCCATTTGCACGCGGACCGAGCCGCAGCCGTCTGCCGGATGAGATTGTCCGCGAGGTAAAGACCCTGGAAGAGGCCGGCCACTGCGAGGCTGTGCTCACCGGGATCCATATCGGCCGCTACGGGTCGGACCTGCCCAGGCCGCTCGCTCTGGCCTCTCTTGTGGAAAAGCTTCTAAATCAGACATCTGCAATCCGTTTCCGGCTGAGTTCCCTTGAGGTGGGAGAGCTCGATCAGAGGCTGCTCGAGCTGCTCTCAGGCGAGAGGCGGCTTTGCCGGCATTTGCACATCCCTCTTCAGCACGGCAGCGCCGGGGTGCTCAGGCGCATGGGCCGGACTTACACACCGCAACATTACAGGGAGGCAATCGACAAGGTGACCGGGCGCATCCACTCACCGGGCCTGGGGACTGATATTATCGTGGGATTCCCTGGTGAAACCCGGGAAGAGTTCGAAGAATGTTTCAACTTTATCGCATCGCTCCCGTTTACTTATATGCATATTTTTCCATACTCTCCCAGGCCCGGAACACAGGCCGCAGAGTTCGATAACCGTATTCCTAAAAATATCTTGCGCGAGCGGATTAAAGTTTTACATGAAGTCTCGGACAGGAAGAAAAACTCCTTTCTCGAGGGCCTTGCCGGCTCGCGGCTCCGGGTGATCGGGGAGAGCCGCCTTGGCTCAGGGATCGCGGTCTGCCGGGCCGATAATTACGTTAGGGTTTACTGCCGCGAATGTCCGCTTTCCGGGGGCTTTTTCGATCTCGTGGCGGAAAATCCCTGGCGCGATGGAGTCTGGGGCAGTCTTCCGCATGAGGGTGCTTCGGCACAGGACAGATAGTGATGGGATTTCCAAGGACATATTATCTTGAGACTTACGGCTGCCAGATGAATCTGGCAGATTCCGAGCTGATCGAAAGCCAGCTCGTGGCAATCGGAATCAGGCCGGTTTTTCAGGAAAACGAGGCCGATCTGATACTGGTCAACACCTGCGGTGTGCGCGAGCACGCCGAGCAGAGGGTCCTCTCGAGGCTCGGGACCCTGAAAAGGCATAAGCGGAAAAATCCAGCCGGGCTGCTGGTGGTTTGCGGCTGCATGGCCCAGCGCATGGGGGAATCCCTGTTCGGGCAGGCCCCCTGGGTAGACCTGGCAGTCGGCCCGGACAATTACAGGAGGCTCCCGGAGCTGATCAGCGATCTGGCCGGCGGCCAAAGCCGCCAGGCGGCGGCCCTTGATTTTTACCCTTGCGAAACTTACGATAACCTCTTACCACGGCGCAGGGAGCTTTCAAGCGCCTGGGTCCCGATCATGCGGGGCTGTAACAACTATTGCAGCTATTGTATAGTGCCTTATGTGCGGGGGGCCGAGCGCTCGGTGGATCCCGCTGTACTGGAAGACCAGGTCCGCCGGTACGCGGCTGAGGGTGCTCTGGAAGTCGTGCTTCTGGGGCAGAATGTGAACTCATACAGTTACGGGGATACCGGTTTCGCGCAGCTCCTGCGCCGCCTTGAGCGGATCGGGGGGCTGAGGTGGATCCGTTTTATCACCAGCCACCCGCGGGATTTATCGGATGCTATTATCGAGAGCATGGCTGACTGCTCCAAAATCTGCGAGCATCTTCACCTGCCGGTTCAGTCCGGCTCGGACAGGGTTCTCGGGCTGATGAACCGCGGCTACGGGAGGGATTATTACCTCGAGCGAGTCGGGCTGTTGCGCAGGAAAATTCCCGATCTCGCCCTGACAACCGACATTCTGGTCGGTTTTCCCGGAGAAACCATAAAGGACTATGAAGATACTGTTTCCCTGATGCAAGAGGTCTCGTTCGACTACGCTTACACTTACAAGTATTCGACCCGGCCGGGGACCGCTGCCGAGAAGCTTGAAGATTCAGTGACTGAGGAAGAAAAGGGGAGGCGCCTGGCCGGGGTGATCGAGCTTCAGCGCGCGCA